>Ga0209782_1001787_pt1 | contig 11574 bp, 8 predicted proteins | sample WorMetmaBAHAMAS1_FD_187390 | JGI IMG/M metagenome (GOLD analysis project Ga0209782, IMG submission 187390) | Marine gutless worms symbiont microbial communities from Max Planck institute for Marine Microbiology, Germany - Inanidrilus... | ecosystem: Host-associated > Annelida > Digestive system >... | reverse complement strand
TTTTTTTTTTTGGGGGGGGGGGGCAAAGTTCCAGATTGTAGAAACTTCATATTTGGAGATACCTGAATTCCATCTACAACACAATGTAAGGTAAGTCCATGGCAGCCTCTGTCCCCCAAAAAAACAATCCATTGAGTTATTTTGATAAACATTTTGTCAGTCTTCACGTGAAATGACTGCAACATTACGCGGTATTTTGCACAGGCACACTCATTCATCGTTTAACCCTTGTACAAATTAACTCAACTGACCTGAACTGGACAGGGTCACTGCGTAATGCGTATACAATCTACCAATAGTTTTGCTTTTCACTCAATATGGACAATGAAAATGCATCCATTTTAATTTTTCATTTCTTTTTTTTCAGCGAAAATTCCAAAACAAAAAATTACTTACAGTAACAAAGTTGTTGCTGCCATCCGTACATTATTATTTGTTATGGATTTACAATAATTTCTGTCATTAAAATGTACAATACAAACTAAAGCTACGACATTATATAATGCCAAAACATGAATTAAATGAAAAATTGTTCCAAACCTCTGACAAAATCACAAACAGATAAATATAAAAATGGGTGTTCATATTGCAAACAATTTTAATGATTGAGTTGTAACATAGACCACGGGATCAATTCAGTTCAGTTAATGTGATGTGAACGAGGCTTTATACTCAAAATAATTTTCTGGAAAATGGATACTGGCATTTTCTGCCCACTCTGTAATTATTGTTTGTTTATCACTGGCTAAATCTGAAGTCTGTCAGACCAGGTCTAGTCATGATATGTTGTTTTCATGCTTGGTGCATATGCATCAGGTAACATTCAGCATGATTTGCTGCAGACTTCAGCATATTAATAGGTTCTTTAGAGGAGCAGTTCTAAGGGAGGGGGGCACGGCTCCCCAAGTCAGAGGTCTGCCCCCAAACGAAATTTTCAGTGAGTGTAACTGGACATCTGGGATGAAAATTTACCGATTATATGTTGGTTTTATACCAAAACTGCATTTTTACTATATGACCAAAAAATTTTCCCGGTGGCCGACTCCCTTTGCAGAATCCTGCCCCACCCAATTGGACATTCTAGAACTGCCCGCTTCTTTGAGAATACTGTCACTGTTTGTGAAACATGAGTCAATGACAAAAACGATATGCTTTTGTTGGTTGTAGCAAGTTTGCACTAGACATTTTGTTCACTTACACTAGCAGCAGCGTGTCCCCAAAACCTCATATTGCAGTTCTGTAGCTGTTGTATATATATCGTATATGTAGGTTCAAAAAGCCTATGTTACATTCACTTTGGGAGTTTGGGTTTTCAGATAACTCGCAATAAACAATCTATATAGCGCCAAAATCTACAATGTTTCTAGGGTGCATTAGGCCCTGGCACCTGCAGGGGGTGATTTCTGCTGGTATTCCAGTCAATAAGGAGCCAGTCTCAGTTGATGAGATGGTAAGTGGCCTGATGGCTTTTCCCTGGTAGCTATTGACTTGGGACGTGATCGTCATGTGTCCGTTTGCTGACTCATAAATCAGAACATCAGCAGCCGAGAGGACACCTGCGAAACACTGACAGTGAGACTAATTACATATTTCAGCCAATCGCCGTTGAATCTTTGGGTCCAATTAATGTGCCTAGTCATGATATTCTATCCAACCTTAGTCGCAAGCTTTCTACTCAGTCAGGTGATGACAACAGACCAGCTTTTTGTTTAAGCAACTCTCCGTTCTCATGCAGCATTTCAACGTCATTCTACTACACGATAGTTTTGCAAAGGAGGATGAGTAAGGACCATTCCAGTTAGCTTGTTTCTTTCTGTGTATAGCACAATTTTTCTTCCCTGGGAACTTAACACCAGGGTCTAATAAACAACAAAAATAATTCATATCAATTAAACATATCTTACTGCTTTTTAGTAAGCTCAAATAATATAAAGAATTTGTGAATGGTATTTATAACATGATGATCTCCAGTGAAATCACAACAAGTTAAGATTTTTATAATAACGATATTATTTTTTATTTACATTACTGTACAATGCTGGCAAACAAAATTTACACTATCATAAAACACATACTGTATATATTCCGCACAAAAACAAATCTGGGAAAAAGTTTTGAATATACGTTGTGAAATATCACACTGGATCGTCTATACGGTACAGCACGTTTGTGCCACATTCAGCTGTTTGCACAGATCATTATGCTAATGAAACGTTCAGCACGCAACTCTGGTTTCTGCCAAAACAACCAAGCGATGAACATCATATCTAACGGCAAAATATCACGGAGGGCACACGCGTAATGCGACAACTGCAAATGTCAAGCCTTCTCAACCGAACATTCAGTCAACAGTCGTTACATGATCGTGAAATATTGCTAAGACTTGCTAGTTGAGATGAGGACCTCTTGCGACTGCATAATGTGCTTCAATAAACTGCTCACTGGTCACGCTGGTCAGCCAACAGCTATTGGAGTACTGCATACAACACACAAACAACAGACACATGGCGTTGTACTACCTGGCACCTGTATTTCTATTTGTCCACGGCATACTTGCTTCCACGTTAAATATTATTAAGCAGCATGGCAGATGTAGCATAAGTTCAAGTTCCATGTCTATTCTGTCAGTCGGTCAGTCTGTCTGCTGGTAATTCTAGAAAAAAACGGATGATTCGATCATGATGCCATTTGGAGTGGGGGTTAGGTTGGCCCAAGAAACAATGTATTAGATGGGGGCTTCAGATCCCCATGACAACAGAAAATTTTTTGGGGAATGAGGCGGTGCATTGTAATGTATGAGGAGAATGTGGCTCCAGCGATGCGGCCTCTTCTCAAGCTACTTTGAGATTTCGTGTTTTGAGAATTCTTGCAGTAACCATTCCTATACTCCGTTGGTAATTAAATATTACAACTACAATGCCCAACAAACCAGCACCACAAGAGTACCATGCTTCAGATCAACAGATACCACGATATAGCTGACAATAACAGATTATAACAATGATGAAGATGGATGCATGTCATTTTGGGTAAGAAATTGTGCATTTACAAACTGCTCAATCCTGAAGTCAGTGTATTAAGTATACCAGCCTGTAGTGCTCCAAGTGAATGCATTTTCAGTTAGGGTAGAATTTTTCAAAAAGTGATACATGTCCAACAAAATGTGTCCAAATTATTCTGAAGTGCAACAACTCATTAGTGCACAACATATTTCAGAATACTGACTGATGTTCTTCATAGTGAGAATGCTACTTAACAGCTAATATTGAATCACTAACTTGAAGGTATTCTTGGCATTTCACATATCTCGCACTGCTTCAGTGCCGGATAATTGTCAAATGTACACGCAGAACAGCTCCACTTTGCACCTTCGGTGTCATCACTTTGTTGGCTTGAAGACAATGCTTCACTGACAGGTGGTACCGGCAACGGACATGTCGGTGGTGGTGCGATAACTAGCACAACAATATTTACCCAGTTATATGAAGCACATGCATTAACATAAATCTATTTCACACCAATACTGAAAGGATCTCTAAAGGAGATTTAGGAAACACCTGAGTCCAAACTGACGTAGTAAACTCTAAAAATAGACTGCTGACACAGAAATAAAAGCAGTTCTTGGTACCAAAGCCGCTATTATTATTACCAATAGCTTGCATCACCAGCACTCGTCCTAGATGTGGCCTATTGCTACAGATGTCACATGGTCTGTCTGTCTGTGTGTATTGGTCATGACCACGATCCCTGCAAAAATGGCTGAACCACCAGAGATGCCGTTTTGGAGGTTGACGTGTGTGGTGCCAAGGAACCACATGTTAGATGGAAGTACATACGGTTGCATGGCACAGTGGAAGAACGTCAGTCTCTAGCTGGCGAACTTTCCCTGTCCTGCGCTCGACCTGCAGCTGATGGGTAACCACTATTGTGGGTAAACTGTCCGCTATAGGTCAGACAACCAAGCCAACTCAGACTTTCATCCTGGTGGAAAGTAATGGCAGCCTACCGCCGGGTGGATGGCTTAAAAGTCACCTGTGGGCTGATTGCCTGTACACTGGGATCAGCTCTGGGCCCAAAGCTCGGTAACGACTATGGGAAAACTTTACCTTTACCTTTTACATATGGCTACCACCTGGTAAATACAACTGAATGATCCACGTTCGGTGGCAATGTGAGATGTTGCTAGCATTACTGTATCAACCTATTACTGTGTTTATTATTACTACAATTATTAGCATTGGCTTCATTAATGGTGGATGAAAAAATACCTTGAAGCTACACTCTATACAGAAACTTGTGCCAATCCGTAGAAAAACATGACTAGAGCCTGAAAACTGTAAAAACAGGAATTTGCACATCTCTAAAATCGGATACCTACCATTGGTTTTTCTCACAGACACCAGACGTAGAATGCACAACAATAATTGTGAGCTGCATACAAAATTTAGTGCCACATCGAATGTAATCAAAACCAAAACTGGAACCTCTTTATAATCTGATTTCTATATCCAGTTTCGTTGACCACCAAATACAAAGTAAATTATTAATTTTTACTCTATACAAAATTTTGTGCCAATACATTGAAAAACATGGTGATCGGAGACTGATAACTGCAAAACAGGAATTTGTACACTTCTAAAATCGAACATCTACTTCCAGTTTCTCTCAGAAATACCAGACATAAAACAGGCCACAATTCTGAGCCCTGCGCAAAATTTGGTGCAACTCGATAAAGTATAGCATAAATTGTCGTTCAACAACGGATGTAACCAATATGAATCTGAAATTTGCACCTGTCAGAAATCTTATGGAATCTGTACACCTCTAAAATCCTATTTCTACTTCCAGTTTGAACCACAAACAATAGGCATCGAACCGACCACATTTCCAAGCCACATGCAAAATTTGGCGAAAATCAGTAAAGAACTGGCGTCACAATTGTTCAACAATTAATCTGTTAACATACAGACAGAACTGACTGTATCTAAATGCACTGGACAGACAACAATCTATAGGTGAGAAGTGAACCATCAACATACAGCCTGGGAACGGAGAGACTGGAGAGATGACTGATGCACCACCACTCGATGCCTCGCTCATCGTACGTGACATGCCGCCATGGTGAGACGATTCTCTTCTGTATCGTTCCACTTCCACCGGGTCCACCACTCCAAGAGGTACTAACAATGACAACAAGCCACTACTAGATTGCACACGGTTTGGTTATGTATTTTTGTGTGATGAAATCCACTATTACAAACATTGCAGCAATTCAACTAACAGATGACGTTAGAATATGTGATCGAATAAACCTAACCGATACCAACATACCATAACAGTGACAGCAGTGTACATACACAAACCCAGCCCAACAACGCTAATCTAAAATTTACATTACGAAAACAGATAGTATGACTGAACACCATTCCATGCAGACAAAAGCACAGAAATTGAGCACATATTTTGCTGTACATAATCCACATATGTAAAAACATACATCATTACAATTATTTTAGTTTTAGAACAGAAATGTGCAACTGTGCATGACGCAGAGATTAAGGAAATCAACGTACATTTCACATCAGTTTTGATTCATGACATCACTAATATGAAGAACAATGACGAATGCACAGTAAATTTAAGCAACAACTGACAAATGCGACTTACTGTCATCATTTGCTGAATCAATCTCTCGTGTCAGCAGCTGAATATCAACACGCAGTTTGCGGTTATCCTGCTTTAGCTTCTCGACGTCTTCAGCCTGTAATTACATTACACTAACTGCAGTCGACTCAAAACTACAAATTACACACATGAATGCAACAACGCACCGACTTGGAACAAAACGGTTTCATGCTACAGGCTCGTAAACAAAGGGATTTATGTATTGCTGAAACAGCCTATGATGAAACACAAAAACTGAATATAACACTGAATATGACAAAAAAATATGGCTCATCTAATGAGACGGAACAGAAATTGAAACAGCACACTGCAATCACTTCCTATTAACATTTTTGCATCTACACTGTGAACCAAAAAAGAGGACTCTAGACTTCTGCCTGTAAGTTCGCCAAATGCTAACCATTTTTCAAAATTCTTTATTTGGAGAATCACTGGCAAATTTCCAATAAAGTCATTGTTAAATATTCCACCACACCTTAATCATGTACCTACACTACCTTGTAAAATCTGTCTTCACAAATTGCCATGCTCAATGACTGAGTGCAGCAAACTGCAGTGTAAGACTCAACCACTCAAAAGAGTTGTAGAAAAATACTTGTTAGTTTAATATTTTGTTGACACTTAAGATAAATACATAGTTATGTGATAGCTGAATAGCCCACCACACCTTAAATGTGCAGCTACACTACCTTGCTATTCATCACTAATCACAATACATGATTCAGTTCGTCGCTCTTTAAGGTGTGGTGGGATATTTAAAAATGACTTTATTGCAAATTTGCTAATAAATCTAGCAGTGCAAGAAATTTGAAAATCGTGTTAGCATTTGGCAAAGTTACGGACAAAAGTCTTGTGTCTGGTGTTTTTGGTCACAGTGTATATCTGGGGCAAGCTCACTAAATTTCTAGTTACAATAATTAACCGTAGAAACAGTAAAATAATGGAGAAGATTAGTAAACTGTAACAAGAATGTCTAATGGTTCGCTGGCTGGATTGTCCTCAAACAAGGCCCATAAAACAAATATTATGTTGCCACTAATTCATAATCTATTAAATACATGAGCAAATGCTCCTATGAATGTCAGTTTAGAGTAATCTATTTTCTGATGTCACTGCATATACAACTAAGCAATCAAATTCAAAAATATTTCCAAATTACAGTTTTAACAGTGAGACTCATGAAGTACACAACATTAAAGACATCCGATGTTAAACAAGTGAAGCGTCTATAATGCACCTTTGGAAAGGCTTCATTACGCAGCAGTAGACGATGCGTTAATTCGGATTCCATTTGCGCAATATGTGAACGCAGTTCTTTGCAATACTGCACAAATTCTTGATGCTTATGTGAATGTTTCTCTAATCTTACTGACTGACACACCCTCAATGCTGCAAACAAGCAATTTTAGAAACTTGTCATTTACTCCACCATAAAGGAAAAATACAAAATACCCGATATGTAATGTACTGCTGCATGAATAACAATTAACAACCATCATCTGCATGACTATAATACAGGTTAGCCAAAACAATCAATGTTATCCAGCACACCCAGTTAAAACTGGAGGATTTTGTTGCTGAGTTATACTACCTCTGCACGCCCTTGCTGGTTACGGCAAATACCACATTCAGATTAGGTGTTACCTACACATTCTTTACTAAGCTACAAGTTCATATAATCATTTTACTATAGCTTTGTGGGGAGAGGACAAATTATTATTATTATTATTATTATTATAAAACAAGTAAGATTAAAGTGTCGTAAAATCCAAAGGACTGCAAGAACACTTTACAATAAAAATAAAAATATATATATAAAAGTTAAAAATAAAGAAAGGAAAGGGAGAGAAGGGGAAAAAGGGAAGATGGTAGGTGATGGAAACAAGGGAAGGGTAGGAAAGGAAAGAGGATGGGAATAGGACGGAAAGGGGGTGTGTACACGATGGACATACTTTTAGTCAATATAACTGTATATAAGATCTCAGAATAAATTAAAAGAATAAATAATATTGTAATAAGCAAGTAATAAATTATATTATTCAAACTCACTGGCACACAGTGTAACAATCAGTAAAACATCACGTACCATGGATATATTCTGGACTGTCCACATCTTCACTGCTAGGTCTGGGCGAGTTGCTATTTTGACATGGAGAGTCAACATACGGACTGTGGGATGGCACGCGCGAGGACAATGACGGCCGAGCTGCTGCTTCGGAAGCACCGGTCACTGACGGAAGACATTCACAAGATGACGATAACGATGAAATGTAGGTTTTTGGCATATGCGGGCTCCTCACCCAAACCTGCTGTGGGTTGATGTAGGCATTTGATAAATGTTTTGAGGAGACTGCAGTGGGGAACAGTGAATAAGGCAAACCAGTCCGTGTTACGTGTGAGTCCACACTCGGTCCGCTACTCCCTGCCTCGGCTACCGACATGTTCACACTGGTGGTACTTAAGTATGTCGGTCCACCCAACTCACCGGTAACACCTGCAGGATTTACTCTATATCTCACCTCGCTGGTGACTGTTTTCTGTTTACTGGTATGAAGAGAATTTGGCGACCCACCAGGAAGACTACACTGTCCAAGTGCACCATGAGGATACTGATCTGGCACAAACATTTCACCAGCATTCTGGGTTGAAGCAGGGTACTGTGGATCTGGCCTAAAGTTGAATGGATCATTCTGCATAACTGCAGCAGTAGCCGGGCTGCCATCCATTCTTCTTACATGGTGACTTGGAGGCACTGTGTCCAGTGATGCCATCGGCAAACTGGACCTTGGTGTTGGGTCATGAACTCGACCCGACAACGTGCTCGGTGGAATATATGGATATGACAGCGACGAGCGTATGTATGGGTGAGCAATATCCTGATTTGTATGACCAGAAGATGGCGTCCCGATACTGTGGCCACTAGACATACTGCTGATACTCTCACTTGAATCATAATTCTGCTGCTGCCACAAATCTTCACTACTGTGACATGCCAACTGACTGGTCATCATAGGCCTATTATGCACCGATGCTTGGTAATTCTGGCATTCTTTTGCCAACATCTCAATACAGCGTTCTCTGTTGTTGTAACTCTGTAATACAAACAAGAAAAAATCTATTTAATTAAATTCACTAAAACTAAACAATATAGTAAAATGATTTAGTAATGCTACTTACAATATTAAACATCTAATATTAAAACAACCGAAGGAAAAAACCATATAGACATGCCATGCTTTCAAAATGGAGGTGGCAGTGTCTACTAGAAAACAAAACAGCCGAATACTGCTAGATGCCACAGCAGCATGTGTGTCTAACTACACCGTGTCCGGAAAAAAAATGGAACCACTATTATTTTAGGCATAACTTGGACAGACAGAAATATATAGTTGTAATTTTTACACAGAATATCGTTAAGGTAATGCGAAACCAAACGAACACAACAAACGTCCGCTGCACCTAATCATTGTCGCGACTTTACCCTGTGAATAAAACGATCGTCATGTATCAAAACGCACAACGTCATAACTGACAACTGCGAGAAAGTCACACCGGAATATCAGCCTGCAACTGTTCGATTCAACAATACGAAGGCTTCAAAGGCCACAGTTACAGCAAAAACACAATGTCTGTAATGACGGCACCATTTATATTTTTTCGGTTACCTTAAATGTCAAGATGAATTATGCCAGAAATTAAAAAAATTTGTTGAACTTTGTCAAAGTTATGCGTAAAATATTGTGGTTCCATTTTTTTCCGGACACGGTGTAGAAATACTTCTAGGTCTATCAGTGGAAGGCGGAATGACTCGATGTCAGTATTGTCAAACTTTCCTTACACACTGCATAAACATATTAGACACTTTGTGCTGAATGCCATCATATTCTTCTATTAAATATATTCATTATTAGATACTGTTATATAACTGTATTGTCATATATGACAGATCGACTAAAAATTAGTGCAGGTTTGATTTTTGATATTGACGTCAAAATCGCCGCTTCACCTAAAATCGCTTGAAGATTGAAATCACAATTTTGCATACCCCAACTTTTGATTTTCAGTTTGATTTTCATCAAAACACTTTTGTTTATACAAAATTAGACGTAAACAACATCACACCAGAAAGGAAGCAGGACGTAAAATGTGAAAAATAATTAACAGCTATTGCACGAAGTGACTATTCCCACTCAAAATGAGCCAACTGCCTCGTTTTCGTACGATTGGCTGAACAGGTAGCAGGCTATTCTTCCAGTAACCGGAAGAATAGTCACTTTGTATTGTTATATATTCTATGGTGGTGCCACCATTGCACAATATACAATAAAATGAAAACACAGCAGAAATCATGTGTTGCCCATAATTGTAGTGATTTTATATTAAATATGTAACGCTGCTACTGTTTGTGGTTCACATTGTGCATTTGTTAGATCGAACAAAACTGGCAAACCCCTAGAAGTATGCCTAACACTGATTGCATTACAGGATTACTGATAATGGCTGGATGTTGATAATTATAATCCTCCTGAAAATCAAATCGAATCATCGATTTTTAAGTTAAAAAAAATGAAAAATCGATTGTCCTTTGAAAAACCAGTATTGAACCTGCATTACTAAAAATAGAATACAATAAATAACTCTACAATAAAGTTTAGAAAAAAATACTTAAACTGTACTGACAATTTTTTTACCTTTTCTTTAACTCATTTGCCACATTACATCATTATGCAGAACTGCAGAGCAGTAAGTATACAAAATGCTGGCTCCTATTCCTTCATACAAGTTAACAGATTTGTTGCACCAAACTAGAACAACAACTTTCCAGAAAAAAAAATAGCAAAAAATTTATTGACACATCTGACAAAAAATGCCTTAAAGTCTTTTCTACTTCAGACGGATATTGCAGTAGTAATAGGTTCACACAACAATGAACTTGAATGTTGGGCTAAGCAGTATGTGAAAATCAGTAAACATTCATACTGCAATAAAAATTACTGCAACAAGAATATCTAGTGAACATACTAAACAAACCTGGTGCATGATGTATTTTATTATATCAACTGGTACTTCAGGAAACCGTGAATACAGCTCTGTAAAAAGCATTTGACCAGAAGCCTGTGCTGGATCCATCACTTGTACCATGCCACAGAATTCATACAGCCTATACACACAAAGGCAATGCCCAATGCAACAAAAACCAGACAATCTGGTATAAATATCAGTGAAAATATACTTGGCAACATGAAAACAGATATGATCAAGCAATTACTGCACATGCAGGAAGTTCAGCTTTTTAACTATGAACTATCAAATTTATATAATTGCTATTATGTGTACCAGGTTCAATTTTAATTAAAAAAATATTTTCTTTTCAATTAAAAACATTATTAACATTTTTGACTTATTAGTAATTAATTACAGTGAAAGGTGTTGTGGCATAACTTAGACAGATCACTTGGCGGCTTGTGCTAGACCGGGGTGTTATAAACTAATAATGAGGTTTCCACATACTGTTTTCCTAAACCCAAGATGTTTCACTATGACACTAATAGGTTGTAGTTGAGCAAGGTTTAACGTCCCACCAAACATATTATAGGTCATATCGGGGACGGGTTTTGGGTCAAAAGAGTCCACCCCACTGTGCTGACAATAACACAACATATATGCAGTATGAAAAAAAACACAAAATACACATAGAAAAACAACTAAATCTAGGCTATGCACAGTGAAATGCACCCAGTGTGACAAAACCCAATCCAGAGAACTGTAAGACCTGCTCATCTAAGTGTGCTTATAATTGTGCACAACTGTCGTATACAATACAACACAGAACAGTTCTGATAATCTCCCCTCTTACCTCCAGACAAACACCATAGCTCAGATGTTGTC
>Ga0209782_1001786_pt1 | contig 11575 bp, 8 predicted proteins | sample WorMetmaBAHAMAS1_FD_187390 | JGI IMG/M metagenome (GOLD analysis project Ga0209782, IMG submission 187390) | Marine gutless worms symbiont microbial communities from Max Planck institute for Marine Microbiology, Germany - Inanidrilus... | ecosystem: Host-associated > Annelida > Digestive system >... | reverse complement strand
ACCCTGCTCAGTGCCTACTCTGCAGCAAGAGTTTTTTTGCATTAGCCCTTGTGAAAGGAAACAGGACTAATTGTGAGTCTAAATAAATAAGTTATTTAGAGGTGAAATAAATGTTTAAAATAAATGTGGATGACATATTGACAAATTGAAATGATTGTGTTTTATTTTTTACTTTTATACATGTTAATTATGGTTTAAGAGTGATTGACCTTACATGAATTTTAAATATTTAACTACAGCCTAAATAACACATGCCAGTTTGTAACAAGAAATATCACTTTCTAATAAAAAAAATATTCGTCTTTTTCTTGATATAAAAATTGTTTTATCTGTGCATACCATATTTGTAATAGAAAACAAATCAGTTTACAACAAAAGTGCCATAAATACCAGAACCAGAATTACTGATATGAGAGAGCTAATGTAAAAAATAGCAACACCACTTTCGTAATATTTCTGAAAGAAAGTCGTTTTCATGTTGACCAGATGTTACCTTGTAAGCTTAATAGTTAACTTCACTATAAAATGTACATTGGATTTTTCTTATTCTAAAAATTATCGGAAGAACACCATTTTGTAACTTATATATGATAACGATGGAACATCATACATTGGTAATGACTGCAAACTACAGATGTGCTCCGTTGTAACACAGTCTGCTCTGTGGAAATTGGACTTATTTTTATACTCATGTAAGTATATTTCAGCTACTGCAGAGCTCTATGCCTTGTGTGTACATACAAATTGCTGATTGCATTGTCATTTAGTCAGTTGTGTGTAGAATGCATTTGTGTACACACACACCATTTTATTGGTTATTTTCTTGGTGAATCGTGGTTAGTCAGTTGTACCTCGATTTTCCTTTTCTGGTTGTTTTGGCCAGGATTCTATCCAACTGAGTGTTTCTTTTGTCTGGTTTTGTCTTCTAGCATTGTAAAGTTATTTACACATGTGTACAGTTTTGGTTGGAGACAATTTAGTAATCACTAAAACCGCAGTCAAAAGCTTATCGGTAGCTGTAGGAGTATTATTAGAATTAGTAACTCTTAAGGATGGTGGGGTTTCCACTCCTCGGCAGTCATCAAAAGTCCTGGAAATTTTTCTCAAAATTTTAAGACCCTCTAAGGAAGGTCAGAAAAAAGTCTTGTAAGGGGGAGTTACAGAGTGGGATCATTATTAACAATGTGGGCCAGTTGTGAGTAGCTGTCCCCATGTGTGAGTGTGTGTGTCAGTGCCCATACTCTGTTTATGGCCATCAGCTTTCATGCCGTAGACGGTTACTGTTTTGCGGCTACTTATCCCTGTTTCTCTGGTTTGCTTTGCCATCCTTCAACCACTATCTTGCCACCGCGCCAACTATCGATCTGTCCTGCTGGTAATCTGATGGTAGTGATGAATGATTGTGGCTTTTCCGTATTTACTGTGACTAGTAATTTGATGGAGTAAACATCTTTGTCTGCACTACATAGACCAGCTCCATTTATAGGTAGTTACTGTGAGTGCTGGTGAATGGCATTGTTCTCCAGTCACTGCTGTGGATGGTTATAATAGCAGTGCTAATATCTGTGAACTGCACTGTTTTGGTAAATATACTGGTCATAAATCTAACTTTGTCTGATCTAAGTGATCTTTGCTGTCTATTCTGCATCTTGTATTTGAACGAAAATTCATTCTTACCTGAAAGGTCACGGAACACGAAGTGTGGAGTTATTGTACATATGTTGGGTTGATTCTCATTATGCCATGTGGATGGTTTTGGTGGTCGTTGTTTATTGGAGTACAATTTCACCATGAATGTTGTGTTTTTATTGTCACTGTCTTATTTAAGGGCATTTTTCCGTGATGAACATCTGTAAGATTGATCTCCATGAATAACTGTGCCGCTTCACTTCATAAACTTATATTCACATGTTTGCACACTTTATAGCTGTAATTTTTTCCTCATAAATCCAACTAACCAAAAATTTGTTTAAGCAGAATTTTGTTTAAAATTAACATAAAATGCAAGTGTAAATGTTGCTTTGAACTTGATGCTCTTTTGTCGTCAGTTTACAAGTTTTTATGCAGCATACAACTTTGCACAGTAATTGCAAAAAAAATTGTGTTCCAAATATTGCAAAAATTTTTGACAACAACTGTAATTTGTCAGTGACCAAAGGTTGAATAAGTGGTAGCAGCTGAAGCATCCATGTGTATTTTACTATATTTCACACTGTTTACATTGTCTTACATTGATGTTTTATTGTTTTGTTAATAGTAGAATACTTATACACTTTTTGCGAAAAATTAGGACAATGACAGTTTTACCCGCGTAACTCTTATAAGCATTTTCTAACACATTAGAATAAAAATATATTTTGCATAAACACTGAACACCCCAGAAAGTAAGCACATTATCTGCCTCATCCAAAAGGTGAAATGGTAAAATTTCACTTGAGTTGTATTTGATAATTGATACATGCTAGTGTTACATGTATGTGACATTTTCGGTTTGTGCTTACAGACACTCATTCTGTATACAATTAATTTCCTCGGTGTTCTGTCAATGAATTTACTATTTTTAATAAAGAAAGATGTTGCATTGTTGTGTCTTTTTGTATGATTGATGCCAGCGTCATATCTAGTGAATATGCTGTGTGCATTAGTTGCTATTGCCTCTCTTGCGGGTGGTTGTTTTATGATTGGGCTGGGTATAGTCTACACCGATACATACCACTTCTGCCTAGTATATAATGTGATGAAGTGGCATACTTGGTTGTCTTACACAGGGCATCATTGCCTTTTGACTCCTACAGTTAGTTACAAGTAGTTTGATTTAAACATCCACGACAGTAATCTTTAAGACGTTTAAGGTGATTTATCTTTAGGCATAAATGCACCTCACTTCAGTAATGCTTGTTAGCGCGAGATGTAATATATACATTTCGCGCATATGCTACAATGTCAGTGTCCGTATGTACTGTCTATCAGACGCACTACGGACAGATGGAAGCAAATGGTGCAAACAATGAGAAGTTTAACTGTGTAGAACAAGCATCGATCAACAGTCAGTTAAGTATATCTAGGTGGCAGCACGGTTATGTTTCGCTACTATCTGCTAGGGGGCGACACTGCGGCGCCGAGCGGGCTATACGCTAGGATTTGCCACACATTTCTAGTTTAAAACTAATTGGCGAATTTAATTACGTAACTATCTTTCATTTAAACTTGAGTTTTAAACTGAACTTTTAAGCCAATAAAGTCCGGTTATGAAAACCCATGTTTGCGTAATTTAAATAAATATTGGGTTTATGTTAGTTTCTCTGTACATCTACATAACCATCCACAGAGTTGTAACCACCCAACTCTAGAATCAATAGAATATTTATAATATTTAGAATGTTGTAGAAAATTTGTAAATAAAGTATGTATTGTTTCGTTTTTATAATTGTTTGTTTTAGGTGATAAGTTCGTTTACCGATGTTTGTTACGGCGTGAATTCAGCTTGCAGAGCTTGATCGCAAGGTGTTGGTGTTCCATTTGCTGTTAATATTGCGCAACCGATCGGCGCTTCAAGTGCGGAAAGTAACTTCCAACAGAAGAGTGTGACATGAGCGACCAGAAGCACGCAGTTGAGGCTGGCTGCAAGCGTCACCTGCACGAAGATCCGAAAAGATCTCTTAAATGTACTGTTGTTCTCTTTGCTTAGTAAAATTATATGTTCAATAAGATTGTTATGTTTTTATCATTGTTCAGTGTGCACGGGTCTCACTAAAAGCTAGCCTAACTAAAAGCTAGCCTAGTCATAAGCCTCGTCTGCCTGTAGTACCTATTATAATGCAAAACTCGGCTTAGGATGATTCTTGTACTTGACTTGTTCAGATACTGTAACAACACTATTTGTTTTTCCTATTTAGTCGACATTTTAGAGTAGATCAGTGTTATATTTCAGTTGTACGGTGGAGTCAGACTGATGAAGAAGTGACAGTTATTCTACATGCAGGACGTCCATTGAAGCAAAATGACATCGAAGTTGTCTTCAATGATGACAAAGTCAATGTGGGTCTTACAGGTAATTTTCCTTTACTAATTTAGCCCGCTCGGCAAACTTGCCGACCGGGCTATATATTCTGGCAATGTTTTTTCTTTGTTTTTTTAATGGTCGACTTTCTAACACCTGTGTCTCAGAAGCAAATGGACCGATCTTTACCAAAATTTCAGGATTGGTAGACAGGTGTAAGGGCTTATTCACCTCATTGAGCTTTTTTTCATTTTTCAAGGGACTTTGCCATGGCAACCAATTAAAGTTGAAAAATTGGCGTTTTTCCCGGACCAATCTACTTTGTCGTACTGCTATTCGGAAACGGATTACAATATTGCAATTCCGATTCCAAAAGGTTCGATAGAATGAATTTCTCTATATTGTGTACAATTTTTGGTGGCACTTGGTCCAGAAACCTCAGAGTTTATGCTGTTAACAATAGCACCATTTGTGGCAAAAATCCGCATATCACGCAAATATATGTCAGAATATCCTGGACCTATCTTGACCTACATTACAGGTTTGGTAGGTGTATTAGTGGGCATGATTTTCCAAATATTTGTTTGGAGATTGCCCAAGGGATGTTGCTGTGGCAACCAGTTAAATTTGGGAGATGTTCGCAAACGTCGCATGGAACGACCTTTACTCTTTGCTTTGGCATTCGACAACAGATTGACTGATTATAAATCCGCTATCATGCTAGGGGTTGACACTACGGGCTATATGCTAGGCTTTGCTGTGCTTTTCTAGTTTTATCATTGCTTCTAGTGTGCAAAATTAATATAGTTACTACTTACTACGAGATGATATATGGAGATGTATAAGTACTTTTGATTGCTTTTACTGCAAAGTGCAAACTGACTATTGTCGTTATTGATTTCCATCGCCATGTAAGCCCATTTTCAATGTGAACCTAGTTTATGTGGTCTGTTTCAGTTTTATTTCTCCAGTCTTGTTCTCAAAGATCATTTATTGATAAGAGGCAGAGGTTATTTGTGGATCAGTGTCATTCGTTGTGTGGTTTACCATACCAGCAGTGTCAAAACATTGAAGAAAACAGTTGTTGCTATATTTGTTTAGGCGGCCAGTTTAATGAGCATATTTATTTTCTGGCAGCCTTTTGAGCATTTGTATGCAGTATTGTAATTTTTTGTTGTCAGTGCTCCAAAAGTACATTGTTATTGATTGACTGATTGATTGATTGGAAAAAAACATATTATGTGCATTTGGATAAAACTTGCATTGATGACATATTTACTTTGGCAGTAGATGTATAAGCCATTGCATTTTCGTTCCTTGTCTACGTAATCACCTGCTGTCATTAAGAGTGATCCCTAAAGCAGTTAAGACATTGTAAGTCATTACCGGGTACTTAGACCTAAGTGCAGTGGAAATTATAGGCAGCTGTCAGCATAGAGCAAGCATCCGTGGTAAGTGATAATTTGCCACCAGTACATCTGGGTCCAGTTTCTGCCACTGTGGCATTGTGGCATTAGGCTGAAGTTGCTTTTGTCTTCAGAATTATCTACAAGAATGTGACTGTACGTTGTCAGAAAAATGCTGTTTTCACCATGGTAAGTGGACTTCATCGTGCATCAAGCAGTAAGTGTGATGTTGCGTGTAGATGGCCGAAAATGGTCGTGTCATTTTTCACAGCCAGTTCAGAAGAGCGGCTGCAATTTTCGACTCAAGAAAACAAAAGTTCATCTGATTGCCAAGAAGAAAATGCCGGGAGTGTCGTGGACAGATTTTGAGGTATTAAACAAAAAAAAACAACTATTTACTGGACAACCTTGGTAAGTCGGCACCAGAGTGGTAACCTATTCTGAATATTAATGAAGTGACTATATGCAAATTGTTTAATATTACTTCAGACGGGTAACTACGACTGCACATTATTACACAATTTTTATAGACGAGATGCTCTTGCTAACACCTAGCGATTAATGTTAGAGCACTGAAGGCTGTTAGAGGTAATAGGCAGTGGTGTATAAACTAGTTATTGAGTATTTTATTATAACAGTGAAACAGTAGTACTGCAATGGACTGCTTGGATGATGTGGTTTAATGGCAGCTTTAAAACGCATGATGCTATGATAGCATTGTTGTGTTTCTGTCTGTCTGTCTGTCACAAGTTGGTATTGTCTCAAAATGTCGTAATATAGAATCATAGAATAATGCAAACAATGCCACATGACTCAAGTTTCTGACACCAAAGATCTTAATGAAATTTGAATGCTCTCACCTTCATCAGAGGCAAAAAATACAGGTAGGGTATGTTAAAATAGGTGACTTTTGACAAATAGCTCGTTAAGTCGAAAAAGGTACGAGATAGATGCATAGTTTGTATTAAAGTCGTATAGGAAGTCTATGCTCTCTATTGAATAACTATGTTGCTGATGACCTTGAGTGATTCCTAACCCCCAAAACTACCCCACTTTCTGCATTTCACATTGTATTTCATACCTTGCCTATTTTACAAATTAATCCAGGGTTGGCTGGGTCCACAGAAAGTTACCAAAAGAGTAAACTACTTTGACGTTATGTTGGAGCAAAAAACTTTTACCAGCCAGATGCCATTCTTGTTGCCTATGTCCTCTCTACTGTTTGGTTTAAAAAACCAGACCCCTGTTATATTTTCAAATAACTTCAACAAATATTAGTCAGTATTAATAACTTTTGATTCAGTGAATCTACGAAGAGTCTTCAGGTAGGTAACTGATGAGTTTTGATAAAACTGGGTACCAGCTTACTTTATTTTTGTGATATCCATCTACAGCGGATGATGTTAATCAATGAAATGGGTTTCTGCGAAGAGAATCATATTTTATTGATAAAATTTGTATGAGATTAAAGATTTCAGAGCTAAAAAGTGGTAAATGAATTTCAATCAATCACAGAAGGGTAGAAGAAGACCACATTGAATGATTTCTGAAACATATGGAAGAACACCTGCAGCAGTGTCTTGAGTGCAGTCTGGTCTGGTATACAATATACAGGTGTTTAGTATGTCTATTTTTTATCTTATCAACCTATTTAATTTTATGCTAGGTTGCGGTTTGCCAACCCATATTAAAGCCATATTTGATTTGATTGTTTGATGAATGGAGATGTTTCTCAGCTTGTGTTTATGAAAGACGGTGCCAATTTGAGGACTTGTTATAATGATGGATGCAACATGTCGTCTTTTAACATTCTACTGCTGAATGTCTGAACATTTCATGATTTGTTGTAACATCTTGTTACAGTAATGCAGTGGTCCTGTTTTGACATGCAGTGTAAAATGACTGCTATAGAATTAATCTAAGCTGGTACCCAGTTTTGTCCAAATTTTTAGGCTACACATGTGAACATCGACTCATTGTAGATTTACCGTACCAAAAATTATTGACATTGACCAATATTTGTTGAAATTATTTGAAAATATTGTAGGTGTCCGCTTTTTTTAACCACCGAGTATACTTTCTCAGTACTGACAAAGAGCATCTCCGAAATGGCCTATTTTGTGTTGAATGGGATGCTAAACCTAAACTCAGTTAATCAACCCATTTGTACACTGAAGTGGTGAAAACTCGATATTGTTGAGTAGAGTGGCTGTGTTGGATTAGGCTGGACGCGAAGGAGATGGAGACTCATGCTGTGAAATACAGGAAGCCGAGTGTGCTGACATCACACGTGATGATTTGACGGCTGAGACTGGCGCGAATGGTGACCATACCCAGACCCATTCTGAGGGCTCAGTATGCGGTCAGAAAGATGTCCTCCATACCACTGATCAGACCATAGCCGCAAGTGACTCATTTTCCACCGTTGATCCGGCTGGTGGTGAGCCAGCATCACAAGGAGACGGACCAGCCGATGATGATGTCTGTGATAGTAGCAAGCCGACGGAGGTCAAGAATTCCGCGAGGGAAGATGTCTCCACTCTGTGTGCCGACATTTCCTCTGGAGTCAGTCACATGGATATTGACGTCAGTGAAGAAGTGGTCGGAGATTCTGTGATTACTTCAGGTATCTCCACTTCACTACCAGTATCAGCACCAAATTGTAATATTAGTGATAAGATGTCATCGTCTCTTGTGTCATAACTTCAGAGGTGATTAATAGTTTATGCAGTGCAGCGGGTGATTGGATATGACGTATTGTGTCGCGTGAGTCGCTCTGTGTCAGCTGATGTTTGTTGATGTATCATTTAGATCATACAACTGCCAGTTTTAAAGACAGTAGTAATCATGTTTGTTTATGTTTTAGCATACATTTTTACATTTCTAAACTGTATTAAAAATTAATGTGCAACAAACGTGCGTGCTTTACCTCTGAGATTGGTTGCTCATGTATGTGTTATTACTGTTAGTTGCACGTAATTATGGTGTAAATTTCCGGTATTAAGCAGATTGGTTGTCATCACTGGCTGATGTGGTGATGAAATGTTTCAGATAACGCCGTTAATGTGACAGAGTTGAAGCATGACTTTTATGAAGTAAGTGGTTAGGTGTACATTTTGTTACTGTTTGATGCGTTACATGTCACAGTAACTTTCAATTTTAACAGTTTGAGTAAAACTTGCATAGGAGAGGTTAATGTTTAGGAGATGGCATTAGTCGTTATAGCATGGAGACACTGCATAATAAAATTTAGAATTTAGTTGTCGGTCATTGGAGGTACAGTTTCAGTGTGTTGCCCGTGGCTGTGGCTTGGTCCTCCTCTGATGGCATTGCGATCTGTTATCTACTTCTGGTTTTGTGGATATCGAGGAATAGATTCATATGGTTGGTAAAATGATTTACGTACAAGAATTCATAAATCACAGCCAAATTCTTTAATTACCTTGACGTTTCGGTCTCATCACGAGACCTTCATCAGAAGAAGCTGGTACGATCTTGATGCGACAATCAGCTGTCACATAAAGAAAATGGTCGTAGATCTCGTATGTAAATTTTTTTGTGGATGATGTCGTGTTTTCGCCTAACAGCCCTATTCATAAGTAGCGATAGAACATCATCACGAGCATAACAGCCGACAATCCAACTGAATTTTGCTGAATGATAAAGACTAGAAGTACTTATTGTGAGTTGTGCACCACGGGCAAAATCTGCTGTCTACAACTGCCTTGTTTTTTATTGTTACATTTTTTATTGATTTGTAATTATTTGCAGTTTATTGGTTAAAAACTGCGTAGAAATGTTCAATTTAATAACTGCATTGGAGAGATATTGCTGTGGAAAATAAGCATTCTGATACAAAAGACGGCCTATGAGCAAGACAGATATGTCAGTAAGTTTGTAGGAAAGTCATTATCAGAGAGCCAACCACACCGTAAAGGTATCGCGGCAGATCCTTGTAAAATATTTGATAATTTCTGGCTCACATATTGCCTGTTTTTTTTGCACCATCATGTGGAATAGATAAAACTTGGTCCTCTGGTTCTTTAACTGTGTAGCTTATAATGCTTTTAAGTTTAGTTTTTAGATTTGGTTTTATATTGATTGTGTCCATGTCTCTGTATTTTTAACGTGTTAGTGACCTCCGTGTCCTTCGTCGTTAAATAAATAAATAAAATAAATATGTATAGCATGGAGATACAAAGCTGGTCGTGTCAGTCTACTTGAAACAAGTTGTGAAAGAGACCCTTTATGTTGAGTTCCGATTCGATGGCATGACAGTCACTTTTCAGACAAGGTTTATTCATTGAAATATCATTAATTGTGTTGTAGTTAGAAGGTTCACACAGTAACTCAGTGATCATGAATCTGGTTTGTTTACCAGTTATCATTCTATAGTTGTATTCTTGAATTTAACAACAATCTTTACACTTACTTTGGCTGATTTTTTTTACATCTCTTGCCATAAAAGTGACTTGATCTAACCAGACCTTATATTTTAGTCAGTAGGTTTATTACCAATGTCACTGCTGTGCATGTATTTTTTTTTGTCATGACAGTTTTGATATTCTCTTTATTCTCTTTGAAGCATAACCATTTTGGCGGGCGATGGATCTAAATTCCACTAGTTTTTTTTTGGCCATTTTGATGCAGTGCATTCTTGAGAAATCACTGAATTCAGACAGTTACATAGTATACGCATCACATTTGTATTTCTTTGTAGGAACACCGAATTTCTGAAGTCGCATGGTGCTGACAATGCAGAGTGTTGGTTTAAGTGGACTGTTGATCAGTTGGCGTAAGCAGTTTTACTTTTTGTACGGTAATAAAAGTTTGCTGTAACTCTGTACACTGCTTGCTGCTGTTGTTTGGGTGACATTATTCACCAATCAAGTAATGGGAATTTCGTTCTGTTGATTACTAGCACATATTTCTCGACACAGTGAGACCGTTTTGATGAAGCTGTGTAGGTATTGTTTATTATATGCTGACTATCGTCAGAGTTAGTTATCTCATAGAAGGCTGAGAAAAATATTGAATGTGTGATTGTATATATGTCAGCATCTACAATATAATTGGGTCTGTTGATTGAGTTAGCTGAATGCCGGTTGTAATATATTTTGCAGGGATGCTATTGTCTGTGACAAGTGTACTTATAAATCGTCTCCGTCTAAAATTGAAGTCACACTGGTGAAGGCGCGGTGTCGGAAGTGGTCCACATTGAAAGCTCTGAATGATTCTGGTATGGCCGTGTAAACAATTATTTTTATGTGTAATGTTGTTAAAGACATCTTGATAATCTTCTTCGTCGATTTTTACTTTGGACTTTACGAAGAACGGCCCAATAACTTTAGTTTTTTATACAGTATTTGGGTGTACAGTTTCCATGTTCATCTTGCCAGGAAATGAAGAAACAGTGGTTAAATGAGGTGGGAAGATGCACCAGCTATTGGTCGCATACTTTCCCGTTGGTATTTCTGCCATACTTGTCAGGATGTACGCAGTGTGTGTAGAAGGCAGTGTTCAGTGGAGGAGTGTTGAATGATGTTATTGCTGACGTTGAGTGTCTAGTACTGTTTTTGATAGTGACAGTTCATTGTTTTATGTGTAAAATTGCCGTAGTAACATTTTTATGACTGCAGTACTGATATGCTTGACTGATTAAGATTTGCGAGCACAGAAAAAAACGTGCATTTTCTGTGTCTCGAGCCTCGTGAAACCGACAGAAATGTCCTGAAATTCAATAAAAATTTGGTCCTGAAATTTCACTTCTTGCTCCTGGGAGCCCTGATGATGCAGTATGGCATAAATAAAAATTACTTACTGGATAGCACCACAAATAATTCGATACCACAACATATACATACTCAAAGTGACTTACCAGGGGGAGCACCAGATGAGGGGCTGAGTGTACGATGCCTTCTTATTGAAATGATAACTGGCATATCCACCGCGTAATAAATTGTCGAGTAATGAACAAGTTTATTCGCCAAAACAGGCAGAGCGATAGATAAGAGAATACAGACAAATACAGTAAGTATACAGACACACGACAACCATTAGCTAAAAACATACTGCCTAAAATTGTCATACACTGTCTGTACAGCAACATTCAATGGTAGAAACACAGACAATAGACAATCGTCACTCATGTAACTATCCAGCATATAAA
>Ga0209782_1001785_pt1 | contig 11578 bp, 7 predicted proteins | sample WorMetmaBAHAMAS1_FD_187390 | JGI IMG/M metagenome (GOLD analysis project Ga0209782, IMG submission 187390) | Marine gutless worms symbiont microbial communities from Max Planck institute for Marine Microbiology, Germany - Inanidrilus... | ecosystem: Host-associated > Annelida > Digestive system >... | reverse complement strand
GTGCTTAGTTGGAGCCAATTGCTATAATATGTACTGGTACTGCAGCCATGTCTCTATCTGCACTGCAGTCTGCCAATACTGTCTGTCTCGAGCAAAATAAATAACTTTGCAAAAACGGCAGCGCCGGTCAAGATGATGTTCAAAATGTACTGTCGTGCCCGTGGAATTTGAACATTTGCTTACACTGATCGCTTACGGCTAGCACATGCAGCACACATCGCTAGGTGAAATCTAAAAAGTGATTAGTGCAAACAAGAAGCATTTGATAAATGTTGGGCCCATTCACCACTGCGAGCCGCCTCACGCCCACTCACCAGATGTCGCTAGCGGTACTGTCGAGCGCCGCGTGCACATCGATGTCCACGACATCGACAACGCGTGACAGAGGGGACCGCTATGGCCCCATGGTATGGGCCCAAAAACTCGCAGGAAATTACAGTTACGTTGTGAACATTTTTGGAGGTAAATAAGTTGAGCTGTTACGAGTTCAACCAGTCTGCCATGCGGCATGCTGTCTACTTACTAATTTCGGCATTGATGACATCTGGTTGGTGACCTTGACCTTGGTGGTCGGAAGAAATGTAGGCATTTTTTGTTACAAAGGCGTTTTAGTGCTAATTCTTATTACCATTTCTAAGGTTGGCACGCATTTTATGAAGTTTTAGTGAATCAGAGTTGTTGAAAGTGCACTGCAGGACGAAAAAAGGTTTAAAAGGACACTCTGTCGCCGGCGTCCATAGGCCACGGGTAAAATGCGGATGTACAGATGTGACTACCGGAAAAATGCGGATGTAATCTGCAGATGTGAGGGTGCAGATATGCGGATATTTATGGTTTGTAGGGTTAGGGTTAGCATACGCATTTTACCGGTTGTGAAATCGCACATTTTACCCGTGGCCGCATCTAGGGTCTGATTAGCTAAACATTCAGCCGCTAACGATACTCATACCTACTGCATACTAGATGACACACGGCTATTGTTAAGGCTAGGGTCTGATTAAAACGTGAAGGGACAGACGACGTGACAGTCTTATGAGATTGGTTATATAAATTCGTTTGCTGTCGGACAGACGAGATAGATGACGGGCCAGTACACTACACCAATCAGTACATGCTCTGACAGTTCAGATTTCACTGTGTGCTGTTAAGCTGGTTATGCATCATTTGCACTAGTAGTTTCACTTTCAATGTCAGTAGTCAGAGTCATCAGTGATAGGGGTGTGCAGATTATGGATTGGCCCAGGAGAGCTACCCAAAGCCAGTATCATGTGGCATTATAAAACTGTCCTCGATGGATGATCGAGGTCCCACTGACCACGTTTTGAACTGAGACCCTACCTGGACCTGTGACGTTGTCCTTAAATCCCCTGCGAGCCATTGTCATGACTCACATTCACTGTAGAGGGTTCAAAAGATAAAGTGGAAATGAATGGCTGTACGGATAGAGGCAATTCCATTGCTTATCATGCTAACATGGTTGCTAAAAATGTGGGCATCATTGCATGCACAACCTGCAGCATGCTAAATATTCCTGCAGACTCCCCCATTTTGGCAGGAAAATTACAGAACTGGCAATGCTGTGGTTAGTGAGTTAGCTTTAATGTCTGAGAGTTGACCTATGAATATGTCGTCTAATCATTTATTCAACTTGTTGCTAATCTTGTGTTGTTTTGTCCACAGTGAATTGCTGCTGTTAGTAGAGAATTAGTTTAAGGTTATTGTTTTCTGTTACAGAGGTGGTTAATAACTGATAGATCATATTAACATGAAGTGAGTTTGACACTTGATTCAACAATGATGGTGGTGATGTCCACTTACATGGAATCATGATGCTGGGTGCATGCCGGCACGCAGGATGGTCTGGAAACTTGGTGTTGATGCCATACATTTCTGCCTGCACTTGTCAGTCATCTGTTGTCAGACATGTCCTTCACCGGAGCACTGGGTTGAGTGCTAATTGCCATGGTTACACCGGTGGCTTCAAGACTATTCAGCGCTGTCATAGCCGTTATGTTCAGGGTATTGTGTCACACACACTGAAATCTACACCACCGTGGAGAACTGTTTTCTTTGGTACTGACGAATATGCACTTGTGCACTTGAAGGCTCTGAATGAAAACCGGTAAGTTGTGCAATGTAGTGGAAAATTTATTTTCCGGATTAGATCACTGTAAAACCACATTTTTAAACATGAGACCGTGTATGGTATTTTACTTAAGGATGCATGCTTATTTGTGTTGTATTTGATTTATTTTTGTCTTGTGGTCTGAAGTTGTCTCTCCCTGTTATCGGCGCTGGTGTAATAATTTATATGAGCCTCTCAATCCCTTTCCCTTTTTGGTTGGCTGCTGAATAAAAAGGCGGCCAGGGTTGAGGTTAATATATCGCTGGCCTTCCTATACTGTGTAGGGATAGCTCTCCTAACTAGTTATTTTTAGTTAAACTTTTTAATTAGTGATTATTGTTTTAAAGTTAAACTATCATTTTAATTAAACTATTTTGAAATAGTTAAACTATTGCTTTAACTAAAAAGATAGTAGAGTTAGGCCGATTCGGATAAAATGGCCGATGTTCGATATTCCGATATTTAGGCAAAAAAATTCCGATTCCGATGGTCGATGTCGATGTTTAGTTGGAACTGTGACTAGTGTAGACGTAGACAAATCGCGAGCGCAGGCCTATACGTCTATGCCCGCATCATATATTGCAAACTATATTTACTGTACTATTGCTAATTTCTGATACCTAATTTCAAATATGTGTACGAGTGTTGTGATAAATAAAAGCATACAATACGAAATAAATGAATTTGCAATTTGCAATGGGAGCCGTAAACAACATAGAATAGTTAAGATACGTTATTTCTAAAATTCGAATGGAACCGGGAGTCTTGTCGACGAACGTACGTTGCAACTTGCAAGTAGTCCAAATACGTTAGACTCACTTTTTTAAATTTATTTCAACCAATACCTGTACCGACGCATGCGCAATAACCGCAAAGCTAAAAAAAAACGTACGTACGTTCGTCGACAATGGAACCGGGCACGATAAAACGTTAAACAACAACGCGATCACGTGATCAGTGCGAGAGCGAGGCTGTATCGAGAACGAGGCTGTATAGCCTGCGCCCGTTAGCGCTCTACATCTTGTTTGTTTTACGTGGATATCTATGGTGTTTGTTTACACTTGTGTATTTTCTGAATACAACATTATAATTCATTATAATTCAGTAAAAAAAATACATAGAACGAATTTTTAATAACATCGGTATCGGCTATTTGCTGATGGCGATTCGCCGGTGTTCCAGCTTGCCCCGATGTTGTCGATGTTCGATGTCCGATGTGTACATCGGCCGAACTCTAAAAAATAGTTGAACTAAAAGTTTGTATCTTTTTAGTTGACTTTTGCCGATCACTAATGGTGCTCTCGTCATGGCATAGCAATTCCAAGAGTTCACCCATTTTTTTGATAAATGCAGTCGGTTGCCGACCCTTAGTAACCATGTGGCCAAATAGACTTTTCATTTGTAAGCACTGTAACGGAAGCATTATGTGAAATTGTCGTAACTACATTGGCAGTTTCTAGTTGTTATGCCAACATTTGGATGATTAATAACTGACAGAGATTTGTGGTCGATTCGTTGTTTCTGTAATACAGTGTTGCAGGTGATAAGAAGCTAGTTTCATCACTCGAAGTTGTTGTGCCCACAAACCATGTATGTACCTGTTGTTTGATATACACACATAGGTGCAATTAAATTACACTGAAACACCCCATTTAGCCATGTTTTTATTATTACTTGACAATATTAAATGATCTGTTTTTAGTTTGTTTTCTCTTTGATGACTTTTGACACGTTTTACTTGAAATCCTCATTTGAGTTGTGATGTGCTGTAGTGTGTGGTTGGATCATATGCACGCGATGCCGGCCTGCGTGTGCATGAATGGCCATTTCATGCCAGTCCCGGTGTCTATGATGTTGGAGTGGTGGTGTCATTTGGTCACCTCATTCCAAAGAGAGTTATAGATTTGTTTCCGTAGTAAGTGGAAATGTTTATTCCGAATTAATTGGCATTATTTTGAACAGTGTTCGTTACATCTGATTTGATTTTTGACAGTTTAAATGGATCTGAAATTGTCATTAATTAGTTATACAAAGCCATTTTGGAATCTTGTGTTGCATATTTCTGTATAGTGTATATTGATTTCTTCCTTATTTATTCTGTGTGTGGTATTTGTGACAACCGAACGGCTGCAGATCAGTGTCAAAAACTGTTTAATTTTAGTGACTTTAAGTTCAGTTCCAAACATTGATGGTTGATTGCATGGTGCACAGCCAGTAGAAACCAGCTCTGATTATGCCCGAATGCTAGTGAATACAGCTTACAGCCTGCAAATCCTCAAACCATGCCAGTCAACTTGGCTGTGCTCTTGCGAGTCCACTGATAGGCTGTGTTTGTCCACATTTAGCTGATTGCTATTATTACCCAGCCCAAATGCTGATACTCATTTTACCGTCGTATGGGATCCCGGCACCGCCTGAAGTCGCTCCGGAAAGGAAGGCTGGTTTGTGTATATTCATTTTCCTCTTGTTCTGTTGCAGTGGAATTCTCAACGTACATCCCAGTATATTGCCGAGATGGCGCGGTGCATCACCAATCATTCATACAGTCCTGAATGGCGACAAGGAAACGGGAATATCCGTCATGGAAATTCGTCCTGCACAGTGAGTTTGGGGCAAATTATTATACTCTTCAATGTTAACAGAGTGATTTCAGCAACATGTTGTGTTTTTACTGTATTTATTGTAATCTGATTCGTGTTTCAGTTTTAACAGTTTTTTCCTGTAGTATTTCTAATGGTTGCCGAACCGATTCCTGTTTATCTGTAGATTTTATGATGTTTCATTCGTTAAGTATTCATGGCTACTAGCAGCTGTAGGGACATCCGGGTTAGCATTTTAACTCGTATCCAGTTTTTGGCAACTCTAATGCTTCTCTAGTGGTTCTGATTTAGTCTCTCAGTTGTTTCTATTTCCACTGTTATTACTTCATTAAACTTGCACAACGATAGTTCAGAGGAATGTGCAGCAGACTTTAGTTATGCAACCTATGTCTGTATCCTGCCAAATTGTCAGGCTGGATTGCTCTGATATTCCAAGGAAAGTTTCATATATGGGCTCTCATGTGAGCTTCGGAACACAAGTGTAGTCTTGCTGTTTGTCAAAATAGTATGTTTGCTATTTATAGTTTTGACGTTGGGCCGTTGCTGCTGCAAACCAAGTACACTGTTCCACCAAACTGTACTGCATTCCAGCTAAGAGACTATCTGGCTGTCGAGGGCTCTACTCAGGTATATACTTTGTACGGCATATGTACTTTTTTGAAAAGTAAGGAGGTATTCAATTAGCGTATTTAGATTCACATTCACAGTGACTAGTTTTAGATGCACTTGGCAGGTCAAATGGCCTTTTAGCCGTAAACAGCATAATCCAGTGTTAACAATCAACAGACTTTTGGTTACATAACATCGGAAAGTGTTAAGTAGCGGTGTTACGTAATAGCTACTTAACCTGTTGTTAAAGTAATTTTTGTGTTTTGTTTTGTTGCAGTTAATGCGGGCATTAAAAGACCTTCCGTCTCTTGAGAAGATGGAGTATGAACAAGATATTTATGGCATAACTTATGGTAATGTTGTTGATGAAATTATTACTTAAAATGTTGCTGGTAATAGTTAATAGTTACTGATGCTTTTGAAAACTCCTTTAAACATAACATGAAATGGTATCATTGGGTAGATCACTTGTGACTCAATATTTGTATTCCAGAATAATTCTGTCTTACATCTTGCTTTGTTTCAAAAACAGGCCTGTGCAGCTGTCTAGCGGTTAGACAGACACAAAGCACTAGCAAAATTACGTTAATAGTAAGATGATAAGAGTTTACCACATCTGCTTAACAAGTTCGCTGCTGTGTTCCTTTTATGGCAGACGTAATAGTTACTGTCTGTTTTATAGGTAATTGCATTTCTTTCATTTTTAGTGTGAAGCTGTGCAGTATGGAGACTGTTTTGATAACACCGTTGATAGAGCTGTGGCATCATCTGCATACTTCCAATATTCTTGATTCCTGTCATCAGGGACATGTCAGCAGTAAAACTTTGCTTGAACAAGATCACTCAGTTCTTAACCGAGGTTACCGACTAACATGGGACGACGTGTGTAAAGTTGCTGTTATGTCGAACTCAGTTAGGACAATGATGGGTTAGGAGAACTTAACTCAGCCTCCTACTACCCTTTACAGGATGGAAAATGAGTACTTACCATGGGACAGTGGTAGTGACCTGTGTCCGTGGAGGTTTACATACGTCTAGAATTGCTCCAGTACCAGCAATATGTCGTACAAATTGTGTCATAGATCTATCTATAGGCTTTGGGGTCTCAGAAAGTCAGATGAGCATCCTGTCTATGCTTCTGTATCCTTTACTTTTGCCTGATGATGATGATGATGATGATGTTGTACAGCTCACAAGGTGACAGCAGCAAATGCTCGTCTGAACTTTGACCTGCAGACACAAGATGAGATCCATCGTCAGTACCGAGCCCTTGCAGAACTGGTGACTGTCCTGCTGTTTGTAGCTGTTTCAGAAATTGTTTAACCATGGTTCAGTAAGTAAGTAAAAGTAACTAAATGGAGTACTATAGCAACAACTGCTGCAAAGAAACAGCATCTTGGTAGTGAATAATTAAAATAATAGTAGTTTGCAAACATTCCTCACCACTACAGGAACTCACATGTCATATAGGATCACAGTGTTACCTGCCACCCGGCAGAGGTGACATTCCCGCCTTTACCCCAGCCAATTAAGGTTGGTACTCGATTTCGCAACCCCGGATGGATGCAAGGATGAGTTGACAGTTAAACACTGAGGTGGTATACCCACCCAAAGACGGTCACCCATCCCAGTACTAACTGTGCTCAATGTATGGTAACTTTGTTCACGTGACGAACGACGCTGCCACTATGGTCAAGCCACCAGTCATTGAACTCGTCACCTGCACGTGCCTTAGATTATATTACGTATCTGTTACAGCTTGATATGAACTCATTTGTCTTGAAAGTGCCTTTAAACTGCAGTCAACCAACTGACCGCGCTTCATCTGTGTGAACTGAGTTGGAATTTTGCGGAGAGCTGCATAATCATTGCTGACGTTACGAAAGCTGTTCGGCCAAAATTGCCCTAATGACATGTCTGAGTATTGTAGCTGAGTGTACACAGGCATCACAGTTCTGTTTTTTTACTATTTAATGCTTCGATATTGTTGGTCGTGTTACATTGAGGGTATGCAAGTCTGTAAAAAACTGGTTTCAGTTATTGCTAGAATTTATGTTTTCGTTACCAAACACTACCTTAAGTAACTCCAAAAAAAGAAGAATATTTAAACAAACGCATATGTCTTGTTGTAGTTTATTTCCGTTGGCAGTTAATGCGTTAATAAATAGTTCATTAATTGTGATTTGTATGGTTAGTAGTTAGGCTGGTTTTTCAACTATAAAGGAGCAATATTTTGAATTTTTTGGTATTCTTACTTCTTTAATTATTTACTAAGTGGTAGTTTACTTTCAAAAAAAGTTTATATGTGACGACTGACAAAGAATGATTTTTGACTGCTTTTAGCAGTATTTGGATATCACTAGCAAAAGAAAATAACATAAAATTGCTTAGAGTTTGACCAGGAGGGGATAAGCTGAAATTTATTCTATGTAAATTTAATCGTATGTACCGTATATATGTATATTTTATTTGATATCGTTGCCAGTTTGGTCTTCGGAGTCAGTGGAAGAAGCAACCAGTACGACTGCTGGGTATGGTTCCGCCACATGAGATGCACAGTAAGTCACAGTATTTTATTGTACAATATATGGAACCCCATGTGGGCGCCGGGGCCTAATGCGCCCTAGAAGACATTGTAAATTAGGCGCTATATAGATTGTTTATATGTGTGTTTCCCTTATTGCTTGCTTCCTTTTGCTTCTTGTAACTTGCTTCCTTTTTTTCTTGCTTATATTTTCCTTTCTTATTCACTTCTCTATCTTTTCATTCAGAATAGCCCTGCTCCATTTCCAGACCAGATGTCGTGGAAGGCAGCTAAATCTGGATTATAGTTTTTTGGGTTCAATTTTGCGTTGTATTTTTGTGTTTGATGCGTTACATTTAGTCGATTTAGTAATGATAGGTTTAGTTTACCGTTTCCCTAAGTTTATGGTTTATTATGGTTTTTCTCCTGGCTTTATTTTTTAGTTATCTCAGTACTGGCCAAGAGATTGGCTGGAAAGAGCGTCTCCAATATGACCTATATTGTGTCGAGTGGGACGTTAAACCTCAACTCAGTCAATCAATCAATAACAATATATGGAAAACAAGGACAAGTAAAGTTTTTTTGTGAAACTACACATAATGTTTGTATTAAAATACAACAAACAACACTTGTTGCTGTTACTGGATAAAATAAATGACATCACTTCTAAAATATTGGGTGGGACATTACCATGGATGTCCCCTTCATAAATATTGGGGGGACATGCCCCCCCCCCCTGTCCCATAGGGATCGACGCCCCTGATTGTAGTCAGTACAGTTCTAATGTACTGTCTGTCCGCAGCATATGCATGTATAGTATACTGTGTAACTGGCATATTATGTATGACAATTGGCCTTCTCTAACAGGCTAGTGAACTGGATCTTGCTACTGTGCAGTCTTTATGATCCAACTCGTTCTTTTATCAGTTTCCATTGTGATTAATTTAATCTCTCAGCACAGTTTCTGGCCATGCAGTCATCTCGTGAGAAATCTGGCTGTTAGTTTGTTATGGAAAAACTGTAGAGTGCAGATGAATGCAGCAAGTTCTGTTCATGTTTTTATTACTTGAAAAATGGCTGATTATTATTTACTACCAGTTATGTCAGTCAGTGCGAGTCATGATTTTTAACATGGCTTAAATAGTAGTCTATTATATGATGAAAACAAAAATGTCATAGTATAATGTGGGGGAAGGATTTGTGGAAAAGAAATATCTTGAGTCGCTGATGGAAAACAGATAAAGAGGGTGATAACTGAATATCAGGTGGCAAGGAATTTCAGAAAACGGATGCTACTACTGGGAAAGAATGACGTGCAACAGTAGACTGAGAGAATGGTGGAACGTGACGTGATTGTGCGATTTAGAACAGCTGACTGGTGTTGCTTTTTTTAAACGTTTGCTTTTTTAAACGTGTGCTCTGTATTTATAGCAATTTCGAAGTGCTCCAGCACTGTTTGTTGGCGCCGCTGCATGCCAGTAATGATATTTAGCCTGTAAACTACCTGCTTCACAGGTCCCGAAAGTTCACTTTTCAACAACCAGCCTGTCACGGCGTAACAGTAGACAGTCAAACAAAACTGCAGTAATAGTTCAGTGGTGTATGGAACTGGTGTGTGTGTGTGTGTGTGTGTGTGCAATATATAGCTGAAGACATCGCATGTGCACTGAATTCGGAATTTCCAGCAGATGCGACCGTCATTTGTCCTGGCACTGTTTATTATTTACATCAGCATGACATATTGTGTATTCGCTGCAAGGTAACTTTCACTTAATCTCTTTGCGATCACTCTCACTGATACACCTTTTATTTGCTGACGATGTTTCATGCTAACAGCTACAGTCATCTGTTTTTAAGGTGGAACTCGAAAGAATATATATATATTTATATATAGAGATTGGAACTAGTGGGCTTGGTGAAAGATACCATTAGATGGTTTGGACATGTTAGAGGTGATATATATATTAGGTCAGAGGTTATACATTGATGGAGGTAAAAAAAACTAGACTTAGGGAACTGCCGAACACATGGTTGGTAAGTGTTCTGGAAAGTATGAAAACACGTTTTGGTCTGTGCTGATATGTGTTTTACCAAGTTATTTGAAAAAGGAAGGGATGTCGCTTTTGATACAGTTGTTAAGAGCATCTGTGGCAATATATAGATTTGGCTGAATAATGCATCTCAGTTAATTTGTAGTAAAAAGTGTGGTGCTGTTTTTGCTGTAGGACGGGTGGCTCGGCTTTGAGGGTATTGTTTATCGTAAGTCGATGACAGCAAAGAGTTTCTACAATGGCTTCTTATCAAAGTGTGAACGGAAGCTTGCAGTATTCACCAGTCTGTCGAATGATCTTGAGCGCTGTCTTTGTCCGTTACCGACGACTCTGTTGTCACGGCAACAGTTGGATGCGGTTGCCGAGGCAGCTCTCTGCCGTCGTCATGCTGGACACGATGTGTTGATATCTGTCAGCATTTAAAGTGACAACTGAATGATATAGGCTAATGTATCACAAGTAGTACATTCTTTTTAATGTGCACCTGGTGAAAGTGATACGTGTTACATACCAATACTCCTTAAGTAATTTCAGCAGTCTATTATTGTTAGGCTGCGGTGCTTTCTATATAGCGAAAGCGGCCTGTAGTCATCGAACATTCCCTCCAACCATCTGTTGGTCTGTGTGTCAGCTGTCCGGTGCATTGTGGCAAAACGGCTGATTGGATATGGATGCGGTTTGGGGTGGTAGATCGGATGAGGCAGGTAGGGGAAGGAATGGGTAATTTTTGGGGTGAATGTGGGTCACCCTATTGTACTTAGTGGGAGTTTGCGGTGTCACGGCCCCTTCCCAGATCACTTTGGAATTTCTTGTTATTTATTGTTATTGTTACATGAATAATTTAATAGGCCATAAATTACAAACTACAGGGACATTAATGGAGGCATATTCTGTACTGAGAGTGATGATGAAGGGAAATAAATAGATACCATATTGCCTGCAGCAGCTGTTGACTGTTGTAGCGTACATTACTGTGGGTCATACAGTGTTCCAGGTATTAGTAGCAGGAACGGTTAATATGCACTGAAAAGTCAATAGATATCTTAATCTAGTGCAGTTACTTGTTCGTATACATGTTGCATAAGCAAAACAACTATAATAATTTTGAAGGATATTTTGGGCATGAGTGCTTGTCTTATATATTGACACTACTAGCTATCAGCTTTTTTCTACCTGTCTCACTCGATGTGGTGTGGCCTGGTGGTATAATGGTTAGGGCATTGTAATTGTGACTCCAAGGTCGCATGTTTGACTACTGGCCGTTTCATTTTAAAGTAACAACCTTAGGTCAGTTGTTTACACTTGTGCTTCTGTCAACAAGCAGTATAATTTGTTAACGGTGAAAAGGCATGGATGCCCTGTGGCTAGGAAGGTAACTGTAGGTCTGGCATGGCACTGGCCCTGCATCACAGGCTTCAGGGCGATCTGCACTGTGCCTACACTTCTTTGTGGGGTATAGCCTTCCCTACCTTTTCCGTTGGGCATGACTCGTTAAATCATTTCAAGCATGGAACTCTCTCCCTGCTGACATTAGATCCTGCATTACCCTACAGACATTTAAACGCCATCTCAAAACCCACCTTTTCCCTCATTCTTAACTGGCGCCACAAGCACCTCTGCATCCCGCGTAGGACACTATGGCGCTATACAAATGTTGTATTATTATTAT
>Ga0209782_1001784_pt1 | contig 11579 bp, 3 predicted proteins | sample WorMetmaBAHAMAS1_FD_187390 | JGI IMG/M metagenome (GOLD analysis project Ga0209782, IMG submission 187390) | Marine gutless worms symbiont microbial communities from Max Planck institute for Marine Microbiology, Germany - Inanidrilus... | ecosystem: Host-associated > Annelida > Digestive system >... | reverse complement strand
TTGTCGCCGTATGTGTTGCAAAGTTGGCTGTATAACATATAGACAACAAGTCGATTAAGTGGAGTTTGAGCATTATCGTTCAAATAGGTGATAATTACCATACATTTTGCTATCGACCGTCGCTCGTTGCTTGCAGTGGTAGTCCCTAATTATAATTGGTGGGCCGTGCAATATGGTCGATTTTTACCGCGCGACGCTATGCTGAGTGCGGTATATGCCGTCGTCGTGTGTCTATCCGTCTGCATGCACTCTGTGTGTGTGTGTCTGTCACATTCCGGTATTGTATCAAAACGGCTAAATGTAGAATCACGCAAATAATGCAACACGATAGGTTTTTCAAGTGAGATGTTTTGTAGTTGCAGGATTTCTACTGACAAGTGCCTCGCGTGGTCCCTCTGCAATAGTAGAGCCACTTGTAATGATTAATAGCTCAAATGACGTGTTTTCTCAACGGTTAGTCCCTTATGGAGTCTCGTTGATTTATGGGTTTTACCCGTATAAGGTGATTAAGGGCTGCAATATTGAGGCCCCAAAAGGCAAAGAAGGTTTTTAAAAACATGGCGTTTGAGCCTAATTTCATCGAAATCGATCAAATGTTTGTAGTGCTGATATGTGATTTTTAGATTTTCAAGATGGCGGCCATCCACTATCTTGGATTTTCAAAATATCAAATTCATAAATTGTCAGTAAAAAATCCGCATGATTGTGTGACTTTTCACACATGCACAATTGTGAAGCATCATGACGGCTGAATTGATTTCAACGAAATTTTGCACAGTGACCCTTTTGGAGGACATAGTAGTATATTTGAAGCGAGAGTGAAATTAGTTCAGGGGTTTTGGAGGGGTGGAAATTTGAAAATGGGGTTCTCCGTTGGCTTCTAACACTGCATCTGTGCTAGCATGCATATGTGTGATGGAGCTGGAGTACTAAATAACATTTGTTCTAGCTAGAGAGATACTAATTAGGCCTACCTGAGGATTATCATGAAACTGAGTACTTAAGAAGATTCTACTGAATGCCCATTGATTTTTGCTATTCTAACTATATAGGCTGCAGGGGGAAGTGGGCAGTAGTACACTATCACACCAAAAAACCATCCAGTATTAACTGGGGGTGCTGACTAACAGATTTCTCGGTGTAAGTGCTATAAAATGGTAGGTGTAGTAATTATTGTTATTATTGAGCAGTGACAACTTTGTGCTATGTACATATGTAGGGGCGTCATACAAAGACGGGTCAGTTGGCTGCTATAAAGGTTATGAATGTTACTGAAGTAAGTGATTACCTCATAGTTCTTTGTCTTTTAACATAGGTGCTGATTTAGCAACGACTAATGTGATTGCAGTACTAATGAGTGTCAGTGTGTTTGTCAAGGCATTTATTTTAGATTTTAAGTACAGGTAAAATCAACAGAAGCTCTATATAGGAAATTATCAGCGCCTTTGATTCGTTATACGATTTTGGCGCTATACAAATTTATCTGTATGTATGTATAATGGTTTAAAGATAATGTGAGGTGATTAGATGAGTGCTGAGTTGAACATTGAAGCATTCAGGTGAGAGTGATCAGGCATCAGTGTTCTGCATGCGTGCACATTGCACTGGACAATATTGTGTTGCATTGAATCTACAACTGTCTCAAATCGGAACGGTTTCCATTAACTGAAGTCTAGGACAGTTAACGTAAACTGTCTCGTCTGTCATCGGCTTTAGGCATACTGCCCTTTAATTGGATGCAAACGCTACTTAAAGCCAGTGACGTGACGTGTCGTAAGCTCGTAAGGTGTCGTAAGCTTTATCAACTTATCTGCACCCCAAACAAGTATCACATGAATGGATTGGTTAATCTTCATTTTTCAGTAGCTGTCATATATTTCCACTGAAACTCTCACGTTACAGATTGGCTAAACTGTAGCCGACTGTTATTCAAGTTTTAGTTATTACTCTTTATTACTTTTATAGTTGTTCATTAATTTACTTTTGCAAATTATTGTCAGTTGTTTTTGAACAGCACAGTTTTGACAAAAGAAATTGTTACAGCATGAAACTGTTATTGTACTGCAGGATGAAGAGGAAGAGATTAAACTTGAGATTAATGTCTTAAAGAAGGTAAAATCTGTTTTTAAAATTTTTTATTTATGATTTTTATCATAGATGTAAAAAAGTAAGAATTTTTTTATGTTTAAAAACATGGAAAAATACAAACATGATAAAAATGTTCATAAAGGAAACCCATAACTCATAAATATAGCGCATTTCAGCTACAATGTGTTTACACGTGAATTAGAAAGCACACATTGCTTGTGATTTAAGCTTTATTGTCAAAAGTGAAGGGATGGTTTAATTAGTGATAGTTTATGCACACTAGTGGGCTTAGAAATCTCTTACAATGAGCTTTGCCAGCCCCACTTCCTTTACTAAAAAATGTAGTTCCAAATGAGAAATCTATAGATATGACGCAAGGGGTGTAAGTGAACAGTGAGAAAGACTGAGGTTATCCTGGTCTGTCTGATCTCTCATCCCAAGCTAGTGTTTGTCAGCCACTACTAGATTGTTGAGATGTAGCTGCAATTCACGTCAGTTATATTCTACCTATGGCATACTTTATACTTTTACACATACTTTGATTTAACTTTACAAGCATCTCTGATGTTTTGTGCGAATGATATTACTGCTACATTGTCGCTGGTGCTAGAAATAGTAGTTTGTATTATACATAATGAGCACAATAGTTGTATGTTTCTTGTGCACAACTGAACACCGAAGGACAGCTGTGCACAAATGAAAAGCAACAGCGAATGAGGAGAAAGTGGTTACTCGCTTCAGCATCTGCATCTGCAGTTATATTTGGCGGTTGTAAATGCCAAATAAACTGATGCTAACCCAGCAAAGAACTACTCATTGTTTTACTGACTGGTTACTGCCACAGTAATAATACTAGAACCATTTGACAATAGAATGCCTACTAAGCTAATATTATTAACATCAAATTTAAATTTGTCGTATATGTTCTGTATTTCATAACCTGTATTAGTTCATGACTCTGTGTTTAATTTACAGTAGATTACATGATTGTACTTTACCTGCATGTCCGCACTAAAGATACCATGCAGTGAGTATGTTATACTCCTTTGATGAGCATAGCTGCTGGTCATGTAGGCGTTGAGCCCATAGTTAGTATGTCACTCCATGTGTGATGTATTGTTATTGTGCAGTATTCTCATCATCGGAACATTGCTACATACTACGGCGCGTTCATCCGCAAGAGCATCAATGGCAAAGATGATCAGCTGTGGCTCGTGATGGAGTTCTGTGGTGCTGGGTCGATAACGGAGCTGATAAAAGCGATCCGCAGCAACTCGCTGAGCGTGGAGTGGATCGCGTATGTCTGTCGTGAGATTCTTCGCGGCCTCGCACATCTCCATGGCAACCGTGTCATTCATCGAGACATCAAAGGTCAAAATGTTCTGCTGACTGACAACGCTGAAGTCAAGCTCGGTGAGTTGAACGAATTGATGTCTTTTACTGATATGCTGTACAATAATTCCATGATTATCATTTTTCATCACATTTATGTGGCAGATCGTCTCTATTTGGAAGTTATACTTGTAATCAGTGCTAAAGCTATCCAGACATGTAGGCCTAAAGTAAAATTACATGTTCTGATGCAGCATAATTATGTTTTATGCAAATACCAAAATATTCATGAGGCAGAATGTTTCATCCAGTCACATCATCTCTGCTGGTGGCAAGATCTCTATGTCAGCTGTTAATTATGCATCATAAGTAATTAGCATATGCCACGCCCATGTACTTTTATTGCAGATGTACAGAGGTGTACAATAAAATAAAATACATGCTGCAACAAATGTTTATTTTATTTTATTTTATATGTCCAGATGGCATAATTATGTGAGGTGATATGTTTTAGAACTGTTGCGGCGTCTCTGTGTTTCGACCTCCATTATGAGTTGTTTTGTTTCTTAGTATGTGTTCCAATCAGTGGGTAAAATGTGGTGTGGAATTAGCATAGATTTACAACAAATTTGTATTTGTATTTAGTTGTCTATAGTGCTGTGCAGTTTTAAACAACACTGTGTTGTGGGATGTGTAGTTGATTTTGGAGTGAGTGCTCAGCTGGACAAAACTGTTGGTCGACGTAACACTTTCATTGGCACGCCATACTGGTCAGCTGTTGCATTACACACTAACTTACTTTGTTATTTTATATTTTGCTATTCAAAACGGGCCATTCAAAAAGTTTTTAGACTGACATAGATGGACGTTATAAATTTCATTCATATTTTTATCACTGGTTGGTGAAAATGTTAATTATAATCCATTGATGTTTGATGACATTACAGATGAACAAGTTGACTTCTTGTTTGTGACTAGTTTGATGAGTAGAGTCTGGCAGTGTGTTGTGTCGTTTATAGGATGGCTCCTGAAGTGATTGCATGTGATGAAGATCCCGATGCTACGTATGATAATCGTGTAAGTTTAGTGTTATATGTGATGTTACGTGACGTGTGATGCCGCCCGCCTCTCCATTATACTGCATCTGAACTATGATGTTAGTAGGACGTTAAGAGAGAAGATTGTCACAACTGTTCTTTGCTATGTTGTGTGCAACATTTGTGCACATGTGAGTAGTTCTTATAGTCGACTGTTGACATAGTTTTAGGTTTCTCAGAAGAGTGTCTCCGAAATGACCTATTTTGTGTCAAGTAGGACGTAAAACCCTTAACTCGGTCAATTTATCAATGTGAGGTCACGTGTTGTATTTGATGCTACTGGTTATGATTTGTCATCAAATTATATTAGTCGGTTTTACAGGGTGACCCCCGGAAAATCCAAGTTACGGTTAGTGAAAAAGTACAGCATATTTCACAACGAGTGTACGGACATGTTTACAGGATCTTGAGTGACGAGTTTATTAAAAAATTACTGAGACTTCCTGCTGAGTCTGATAGTGAGAGATCAGGTGAAGTTAAGTATGTAGTGTTTTAGAACTCAGTGGCCATCTTTGCACTGCTGCCATCTGAATGCAGCTTCAGTAACAAGTTTCCTGCAGACAGTTTGACATGGATTGTTGTGTGGCAGAAAGGGCATCTAGCATGTAAAAACCTGCTATTAACCACAGTATTAATGAGGCCTGACAAGAGTACCTATGCTGCTATGCTAAACACTTACAACTCTACCAAACTGCCCTTCACTGTTAATATAATGTAAGACTAAACACAAGTGACAACTTCATTCACAAATTGTTGTTGCTGTAAATATACTCAGCTAATGAATGACCAGCAGTATTTGCCAGAATTACTTCATGTCAGGCCACATACCCAAAGCAGAGAATAACAGTAGCAAGTTGTTATTACATGTAACAGTGTTTGTCATAGCAACATCGTAACTCTTGTTGGGCTTGGTTAATACTGGCATTCAGTTTAGACTGTGGTCTAAAACTTAGTTTAAGCGGAAAGATAAGGTCACCGAGTATGTTTTGATTGTCTGATTGATTGGTCGATTGGTTTATTGATTAACAGTTTGAATTATTGGCACTTATTTCAGAGTGATCTGTGGTCACTTGGAATAACATCCATCGAAATGGCAGAAGGCAAACCACGTACGTTCTTATAATCCGTTATGTTACTGTTTATTGCAGCAGAGTTAAATTGGTTTAATGGCAGTATTATTCAGTAAGTTTCTTTGCATCTTGTGTTTTCTGTAAGTTTTTATCATAAACTGGCAGTTAGTTTCACATTTATGAGCAGCCATTACCATGAGTTACGTGTGTGTGCATTGTAGCGCTGTGTGATATGCATCCAATGAGAGCGTTGTTTCTCATTCCTCGCAATCCACCTCCTCGACTCAAGTCTAAGAAATGGTCAGTGTCATTGTGCAACTGTAATTAAGAGCAAACGCAAAAAGATAGTACAAGTTTGACAGTGGAATTTTTACTGCATCTGAAAGGAAAGACAGTGAAGAAGTGGCAGAGCACAGTGGTTTTTGTGTTGAGAATTGTAACAACTTGCACTACTACTGTTACAGTACAATGCAGTACAAATGTATATAGCACTCAAGGTCACGACTCACGAGTGAATCGGAGACACTGCATGGCAGCACAGCATGCATGCTGTGCTTTGTACTGGGACCCCTCTCCTCTGATAGACAACATCTGAGCTAGCTATGGTGTTTGTCTGGAGGTAAGACGGTACTGTGCTGTATTGTATACGACAGATGTGCACAATCATAAGCACACTTAGATGAGCAGTTCTTACAGTTCTCTGGATTGGGTTTTGTCGCACTGGGGCCCAATTTTCAAAGGTTCCTAAGATGTTTCTAAGATCTTCCTAAATCTGTTCTAACTTTATCATAAAATTGTCGTAAATAAGGGACTTAGGAAATTCTAAGATTATCCTAAAATCGTCGTAAACTAATTTTCTAAAATAATCTTAGCACATCGCAAATTTCTCTCAACTTTCTCGTAATGTTATCCTAATTAAAAATAGCAGCCAATCACAAGAGGCGACATCAGTGTCAGTTGCTTACTTACTTCACGACGAGCGTTCATCATATAGTAATTATCCACCGTGTTTTGGCTGTTTTACATAAATAACAAATAAAACAACGAAAGTTCACTAAGCAACGCTTATTGTTAATAACTGTGAGTTTTATCGGGACTTTATTGTAGCTTTGTGGTAATTTTATTACAGTTTTGTCCCACTGTTTGGTCCTACGACTGCCAGATTGTTATCGTAAAGTAATGACGTCATTTGTTCGCAGTTCTACGATACAATTTTTCGAAAATTAGCATGATCACAACTTTCGCCTAGGATGTTCGTAACTGTGATTATTGTCGTAATTTTATACTAAGATCATCTTAAGATGTTTTGAAAATTTGGCCCCTGGATGCATTTCACTGTGCATAGCCTAGATTTAGTTGTGTTTATCTGTGTGTATTTTGTGTTTTTTTCATACTGCATGTATATTGTGTTATTGTCAGCTCAGTGGGGTGGACATAATGGGATTGAAGCCTGGTCCTTAGGACTTCTCTTCCTTCAGTGCTATGACACTGTTGGTTGGGTCTTTTGACCCGTAAAACCCATCGCCGATATGACCTATAATGTGTTTGGTGGGACGTTAAACCTTGCTCAACATCAGCAACTGCTGTGTACTGGTTGCCAGAGAAGAGTGTAGTCTATCAGCAGCTGGCAGGTGAGGAAGCCAGTTGAAGGACAAGTTGAAGAGATTTCAGCACCAAGGAGACAGCTGTGTAAATTGCATGTGATGTGAAATAGCCAGGTCTACTTCAGCGGGCCTAGATTTCGAGTGTCACGACTGAAATTACTCTCCTAAAAGAGAATGATTGAGATCTGGGCAGTTGATATTTAAAGGCTGTATGCATATTTACAAGCTATATCACTGAGCAAGATCAGTGTATTGTATTGCTGCTAATAATGTGGAAGGTAATCACAAAATATTTCAAGTTAAAGTGGCATCGTTATGTCTTTTTCTTGATTGTTATTACCGGTATATGAATAGTTGTCACTTTTAACCTCTCTGTAGTATGTAGTGCATATTAGTAACATTTCGTGTGTGCATATTGCGGTCAGTAAAGCAAGTGAATGGTTGTTGTATTGTGTTGTGCTAGGCCGAAGAAGTTTCACAACTTTGTCGAGGTGTGTCTGATAAAAGATTATACAATGAGGCCCAGCACCGAACAGCTTCTGAAACATCCGTTTATCAAAGATCAGCCGACGGAGCGTCAAGTCCGCATCCAGCTCAAAGAACATATCGACCGACATCGACGCAGCCGAAGACGTGAGTAGGCCGCAATAGATTTTAATAATTACAATAATTAATAATTTTAACTTGAGATTTTAATAGATTTCAGTGTCTTTTTTGTATTTGGATGCAGGAGACTCACTGCTGTAGTCTATACGTCGTCATTTTTGTTTTTTTGTGTTAACTGCAAGTTTTTGTTTTCATTTTTGACCTGTGATGATCATTGTTTCAGTCATGGTCAACCGTGCTTCATTGTCTATATTCCCGGTTTACAGCCTTGAATTAACTTGACAACATTTTCAAAAGATGCTGGCATTGGCGAGCCGGCTTAAAGGGAAGATCAGTGTCATGAATCTGGTGGTTAGGATCACTGTACATGACCTGCAGAATGTTCCGGCTGTGTTGCTTATAGCCGTAGGTTGTGTTATGGAACAAATACACTCAGAAAACTGATAAGTAATCCAGGTTTACCTGGAAGTGTCTGTTTGTATTGGAGTTAGGTAGATGCGTGTGGAATATTGAATTCTTGCTGTGCAGAATTTGAATCTGTTAATCTGAATATTGCTAGAACATTTGAGCTGAAATGACAAGGTAAAGGCACATAGTGTTGATAAGTTTGTAAATGAATATTCATGTGTCCAGTGAACAGTAGCATACTGTTTTGTCTGTATTATTGGCTGGTACTCATTTCTCATGCGGCCAAGAATGAGACCGTGAGTTGGCCTGCATACCAAGATGATATGATACATAAATGATCACCTTTTACTGTACTCACTGGACTCAAAAACTCTCAGTGTCATTATCAATGTACACAACCGACTGTTTCAACCAGTGCTCAGCATGCAATTTACAACCAAACTACAGTTTGTGAAATAAAGTTGAATGGTTCGTTTGTTGCAGCTGATGATCACGAAACTGATTATGAATTTGGAGTTGGCAGCGACGACGATGATCAGATTGGCGACGGTGAGCCAAGGTAACGACTGATGATGAGTAATTCAGTCATGTTAGGTCTCACTAAATAGCCGTGAACATGAGAAACCAGCAGCTTTACTGGGACACACTGAAGCCACAGTGAAGAGAAATCAATGGCTCAGTTTTATCGATGAGAGGCAATTATGCTCCTGCAGCATGGAGGAACAGAGGCAGTTGAAGGGGGAAACAAGTGAGACATCTGGGACAAAATGAAAACTGAAAATGTATTCACTTCTTCAGTGGTTCAGAAGACACCGGCTAAGCAGCTTATCTAACTGAACATGAGAAACTATGTCTCATTAGACTGTTTACTATTATGTAAGTTGTGGGAATCCTGACGAGTTTTTTGTGATCTTTTTGGTCATTTGGGTATGCACACTGGGCTGATCTGTATTCAGTCTCAGTACTGGGTAAATGACAGTTGTCAGTGAAATGGTTAAAGGTAAGGTCTAACTAAATATTTTTACGTTATATTTTTTGTGGTTTTTACCATGCGACGCTATTCTAGCACGGTACATGCCATCATCGTGTGTGTGTGTGTGTGTTTATCACACTGTGGTACTGTATCAAAATGGCTAAACTTAGGATCACACAAACAATGGTAAGGTAAGGAAACGTATAGCAGTTTGTGCTGAAGCATCACACCGCTACGGGAACTCACGTGCCACATGGGATCACACAGTATTACCTGCCACCCGGCAGAGGTGACATTCCCGCCATTACCCCAGCCAATTAAGGCTGGTACTCGATTTAGCGACCACAGAGGGATGCAAGGCTGAGTTAACCTAGTTGGCTTGGTTACATACCGAGATGGTATACCCGCCCAAAGATGGTCACCCATCCCAGCACTAAACGGGCTCAACGTTGAGCAACTTCGTTCGTGTGACGAACGACGCTACCACAGTGCTAAACTGCCAACCGCCACATGATAGCCCAGGGACTTTAGTTTTCTGATGCTAATGATCTTGGCAAAATTCAGACAGAGTCATCCCGTCACCCCCAACGTGGGTGACAAATGCAGATGGGGTAGGTTAAAATAGGCAACTTTCGACAAATAATTCACTATAACTCAAAAATGGTTTAAGATAGATGCATAGTTCCCGTTCAGGTCGAATAAGAAGTCATATGCACTCGGGGTTACTTGGGTAACCCCTAACTTCCGAAGCCACCCCAATTTCTACATTTTTTGAGTTGTCTTTCATATCTTCATAGTGGATGAACGTAGAGACTTCACATTTGGTATACTTGTTGACCTTAACAATTTACAGCTCACACTACGTCATGTGACCCATTATAAAGTTTTGTGGCTCATGTATATCTCAGCAATGGCTGAAGCTCGAGTTGTCAAATTTTGTACACAGGTAGCCTATATCAAGTCTTATACTAAAGAGATGACACATCATCCCCATAAGGGGCGTGGTTATGGTCGCATGACACATTAAAATTTTTAGCACCCCCCCCCCTTTAATATCTCTGGAACGGCTGAAGCTAGAGTCAAATTTTTTTACACTGGTTTGCTGTGTGATGCATTAGCATTGGGATGACAAATTGTCCCTTGAGTGGGGGCATGGTCAAAAATCACGTGACATCTTTAAATTTTGGGAAATAAGCAATGATATCTCGGAAACGGTGCAAGATAGAGACATGGTTACAATGGAAGACTAACAGAAAATCACATATGGCCTATCAAATGGTATGATTACCAATGTCATTGAGTGAGTTTGAAGGTCATTTTTATTGTTTGAAACTTGTGTAATACCTATCAGTTATAAATAGAACACATTTGTACTACAGTGTATACACATAAATTACGAAGCACACATAGCTTGTAATTTAAGCTTTATTGTCAATAGTGAAGGAGTTCTCAAAGTCACAGGCAGTCACATACACTGTAACGGAAATGGAACTAGATAAAGATTTTATAACAACAGGCTGCTAACAAGAAGTGATATACGGCCTATCCAATAGTGGCAGTTGTGATGATCTTGCGTGTAATTTAAGGTCATTCATCGATTGCAGTCTTTTTCAAATAAAATATTCTGTAGTTGCAAGATTTCTGCTGAAAAGTGCATCACACGGTTTCTCTGCAACAGCGGAGCTTCTTGTCTTATGTAAAGTTACTTGATCAAAAGCATTTTCAGTGCAATGTTATGATAATGCATTCGGTGAGCAGTAAGTCGCTAATAGCTTTGTTTTTATCATAAATTTTGAAGTATAATTGAAGAAATGTATCAGTAATGTGTAACAAAGTAGCATGGAATTTCTTTGTCACAGTTGCATGCCAGAGAGGGTCATTGAAATGGATTGTTATAGTTAGTACACTTTCTTCCAGCTGATGATAGGTATTTATTACCTGGATGCTGCAGTGTAATTGATTTTTTGCAGAGTGCAATGAGTGACGTGGTACTGATGTGTGGCGATATAGGGAGTTTGGGAGTCGATAAAGAAAGAATGAAGATGGTGGCAATTGCATTGAGTTGTGTAGTGTGTTGATACTACATTGGTTAGATAACAGGAATGGCATCTGACATGTCGAAGGAGAGCATGAGTTATCCCGGTAGAAAACGTTTCCAGAACTACTAGAGGATGAAAATAATTGACTGGACCCCAGTGAATTTGAAAATGGCGAGTACACCAACGTGTTATGTTTTTGTGTAGTTCGGTTATTCAGATTCCCGGCGAGTCAACATTACGACGCAACTTTCAACAGATTCAGGAGGGCGAAGGTCGACGCACGCCGAACCCTCTGTCATCAAGACGAGTGGCAGCGCCGCCAAATGAGCCGGCACGACGCGACTACAACCAGGGCGGCGGAC
>Ga0209782_1001783_pt1 | contig 11580 bp, 7 predicted proteins | sample WorMetmaBAHAMAS1_FD_187390 | JGI IMG/M metagenome (GOLD analysis project Ga0209782, IMG submission 187390) | Marine gutless worms symbiont microbial communities from Max Planck institute for Marine Microbiology, Germany - Inanidrilus... | ecosystem: Host-associated > Annelida > Digestive system >... | reverse complement strand
CAGAAAACTAGAGTGAAGGGGCTATCGTGCGGCGTTATTTGCATGATCCTACGTTTAGCCGTTTTGATACAATACCGGAGTGTGACAGACACACACACACACACACACACACAGACAGACGGACAGACACACGACGACGACGGCATATACCGTGCTTAGCAAGGCGTCGCGTGGTAAAAATCATGCTTACATCCAACTTCAGCAAGCAAAAGTAAAGTTTAAATTGAAACACACACTTCAAATGTGAAACTGCAGCAATTAATATACCCATACAGATAATAAAGCCACTGACCTGCATATTCATAACAGCACTGTCTTTATCAACATAAATACTAAAACACAAAAAACACGAGTAACATTTAACTTCAATGTCGTTAGTAACTAAAATATTTTGATATCTTCAGAAGAAAACAATGTTATACAGTTAAACTGCAAATTCCAAGCAGCAAAAGCGGATAAAGGTTATTGGTTCTACTGATAAATTTTATCATGATGAAACAATAAGAAAAAAATAGTCACTGCAAAAATCAATCCATATCTGCCAGAGTAATCACATCACAGGCGGCGCAGTCACGCCTACCCTGTGTTAACAGCCATCGGCTTAGTCAATGGGAACCCGTCATTTTTGACCACCCACAGAATCGACGTCCCTTAACCGATCGCTAAAAAATTTGGCACAGGTGATTAATTCCACGACTGCTACGGCTGTGCAAAATTTGGTAGAAATCAGTTCATGGGGGGTTTCTGGGCAAATAAGTGAAATATCGCGGAAATTTTTTTTATTTATACCCCTTTTTTCAAGCAATTCACCTACAGGTCAGACCGTTCACCACATTTTCACGCTTAATGGCTCAAATGACGCGGACTCACGCAAGGATGTGCCTTTTTTGGCTTTTGTTGATATTGCACTCCATTTTGAGGATCAAATTGCCCAAAAACCCCAATTTTTGGGCGTGAATAGGCATTATCAAGCTAAACGCGTCAAATATTGAAATGTTCATATTATAAAAACTACTGCATTGATCATAACCAAATTTTGCAGAGTGATAGTGACCACAAGTACTCACTGTGGGTGGTCCAAATATGCCCCGAACGAATTCAATATGGCGGACGGCCGCCATCTTGAAAAATCAAAAAAAAATCTTAATATCTTCGCGACCGATTGCCGATTTTGACAAAATTTGTCATGCTGATGCATCTCGACCCTCTGAACCCTAATAACCAATAAAATTTCGCGATTTCAAAAATCCAAGACGGCGGAGGCGGCTATCTTAAAAATTCGAAAAATCGCAATATCTCCGCAACGGAACGACCGATTTTGACGAAATTTGGCACAGTTATTCGTCTGGTCACTCCAGACACTGTCAGCCAATAACATTTCACAAATTTGAAAATCCAAGATGGCGGCGGCGGCCATTTTGAAAATTTGAAAAATTGCAATATCTCCGCAACAAAAACCGATTTTGACGAAATTTGGTACAGTGATGCGTATTGCCCCTCCGAACACCGTCAGCCAATAAAATTTTGCAAATTCAACAATTCAAGATGACGGCTGCCGCCATCTTTAAAAATCGAAAAATCTCAATATCTTCGCAACCGATTGACCGATTTTGACAAAATTTGGCATGCTGATGCATCTCTACCATCTCCACCCCAATAGCCAATAAAATTTCGCGATTTCAAAAATCCAAGATGGCGGCGGCGGCCATGTTAAAAATTCGAAAAATGCAACGCAATGACAGTTTTAAACAAAATTTGGTACTGTGATGGGTCTGGACCTCCCGACAGCGTCCGCTATTAAAATTTTGCGAACTCGACAATCCAAGATGGTGGCAGCCGCCATCTTGAAAAGAACAAAAAATCTTACTTACACAACCGATTTACGGATTTTAACGAAATTTGGCGTGCTGATGCGTCTCGACCCTCTCCACCCAAATAGCCAATAAAATTTTGCAATTTCAAAAATCCAAGATAGCGGCGGCAGCAGACATTTGAAAATTTGAAAAATCGCAATATGTCTGATTTGGATAGACCAGTTTCGAGAAAATCTGGCATGGTGATGTGCGTCGATCCTCCCGACCGTGTCTGCATATAAAATTTTATGCTTTTAAATATTCAACATGGTGGCCAATTGCCATCTGGAAAGTATAAAAAACATAATATCTCTGAAATATTTGGACCTATTTCAGCAGAATTTTAGTGTGCTGATGCATAATTGTCCTCCCTAGCCTAAGTGCTATAAAATGTACTGTACTGATAATAAAACATCAAATATAAATGATAACAACTGCAGTTTATCTACTGCGTTAACAGCCATGGATCAACAACTGCAAAAATCATAAAAAGGTGATACTACTCAGCATCACGTTGACATTTAGACGACGTGATGGTGGGTAGTGTCACCTTTTTATGATTATTGCAGTTTTTGATCCACGGCTGTTAACACTATAGATAAACTGCAGTTTTTATCATTTATGGCATATATAAGCACAAAAATCTCCACTTTGGATTAATGAACATATCAATGTGATATACTGATTTACTGTGTCTGGTAATTTCAATATCACTATTCAAATGTATAACAAAATGTATTCAGTTATTGTCAACTCACGGGTGATAATTACTTCAAATCTCTTACAATGCAATATACTTGGGCTTAGCAAGTTATTTCAACTTGGTAGCACTGACTCTTACATTTTATTTTTAACAGGTCATTTTGGACAAATGGAATCCATACTGGAATTCAACACACAGATTCTAATATAATTAACTAAGCTGACTTCTATGTTATTCTATCACAGGAAACAGTACAGATTTTTTTCATTGAATGGTAAACAACAATCATACCTGGATACAGCTGACTGAGCAACAATACTCTTCACATTGTAACCATTCCTGCCAATGAACTGCGGAACAACTGACCTTGGTATTACAAACCTTAGCAAACACAGCTAACCGCATTTCAGCTATATGCCATTAGTGCAACTCTACGACATTATATGTATAACAATTGTGGCAACTTTCAACTGCTATGATATTTTCACTGCAGCAACAAGCCCGCTGCTTATGTCACTCGCAGGAAAGGCAGCCATTCTGGCAGATGTCAAAATTGATCATCTTCACTCGTTGCTCTGGCATTCTGAAATGGAATGCATGAACGCTTTGTATATGCATGATTTAATAGTGCCACTAATGCCCCTATATCGTGTAAAATTTTGATGAAGATCGGTCCAGTAGTTAAGGCAAAGAACAGGCTAACAAATGGAAATTGCGCTGCAATTCAGCTTCAATTTGACGACCGTTGTCCATTTGTCATGCTGGCATTCGAAAATGAATTGGAATATTGGAATTCCGATTTCAGTGTTATTCATTGGTCATCAAATATTTACCTTGTGTGAAATTTTGGTGAGATTCGGTTCAGTGACCCCAAAGTTTAAGACGGGAGAAGTTGTATGGCCGGCATCAAAAATTTTATCACATTTAATTCAGCTACAACCGCTAGGGGGCAGGGCTGTTAGGCACTGACATGATCAGTAAGTAAGTGTTTTTTATAAGTATTCACTAGGGGGCAACACTACAGTGCCCAGCAGGCTATACGCTAGGCTTTGCCACACATTTCTAGTTTCTATTAAAGTCTAATAGGAAGTCATATATGCTCTATCGAATGGCTATGTTGCCGATGACCTTGAGTGACCTCAAGCCCCAAACCACCCCAATTTCTGTACTTTTTGTCGCCTTTCATATCTTCGTAATGGGTGAATGTAGCGATTTCAAATTTGGTACACCGCTTGTTCATGGGTAGTCCCAGCCCATCGATGACAAACCATCCCTGAAAGGGGCGTAGTTATGGTCACGTGAACCATTTAAATTCTCAGTCCCCCTAAAATATCTCCAGATGGCTAAAGCTAATAGACTTCAAATTCTGTACACTGGTTTGCCACGTGATGATTGATTGATGATGGGATTACAAACTGTCCGATACGTAGGCGTAGTTAGTCACATGACGCCTTTAAATTTTGGGAAATAAGTGATATCTCGAAAAAGGTGCAAGATTAGAGACATAGTTACAATGGAAGACAAAGAGGAAATCATGTATGGCCTATCGAATGGCATGATTACCAATGACCTTGAGTGAGTTTGAACGTCACTTTTGCTGTTTAAAACCTTTGTAATACCTATAACTCATAAATAAAGCACAATTCAACTATGATATGGTCACCTTCAACAGTGATAGTATCTAAAAAACGGTGCTATGATAGAAACATGGTAACAACAGGCCACTAACAGGAAGTGATATATGTAGCAATTGCAATGATCTTGGGTATATATACTTCCAGATTATTTATCGATTGCAATCTTTTTCCAATGGGATTTGTAGTTGCGAGATTTCTACTGACAAGCACGTCGCACAGTCCCTCTGCAATAGCAGAGCTTCTTGTTTTGCACTAACTGTCATACCTGAAGCTGTACTGCTGATTATCTGACAATGGTACAGCAGGTTCACCAGCCGCCTGTGAATACCCACCGGACCCATGTACTCGCTCTACTTCATCTTGTACAGCTGATGTCTCATTGTTTGACTTTCCAACTAAGTGAGAATCTTGTGCCACATCTCTCATCAAGGCAGTATTTACTCCATTTCTCTGCAGTCCTGTTGCAGCCTGCACCTCAGCCTCTGCAGCTAAGTTTGAACCTGACACATCACAATTTCATACACTAGAGTTATCAGAAAAATGACTAACAACATTTTAACAATATTGTCACTTTATCAATGGCATTTTGTGTTTCAGGTTTTCCAGCTCTCTGGTGCAGTTCAACACTTTCTGAGTCATTACCTTCTAGTGACAAGCACATACCTAATATCTACGAAAGTAGCACCGATGCTGCTGATGTGATCAGAATTCTGAGTAATGGACGATGTATTTCTGCTAACTGACATGCATAAGTGATTATTTATCCCACTTGGAGTGCCTAATAAATGGGTTATATATTCTGCCAGTGTTTGTTTTATTCAGTGTTCGAGAAAATATGTACAACAACTCAAAAAAACGCAAAAAGTCATGTTTTTTGCATTCTAAAAAAAGTAAAAATGTACATATAGTTTCACAGGTCACTTAACCACTCAGCCTTTAATACACAATTACCAAAAGTCAGTACCGGTAAGTCGCCAACATCAGACATCGTGCTCAGAAATGTGGACATGAGAAATACAAATAGAATTGTGTGTGACAAACGCTTATAAGATCCCGTAACATCTGGAAATTATTAAGCCAAAATTTCTATAAACATTCAGCAAACTTTATACTTGAGCGAAGTATGTGAACTCATTTTGATGGATTGAGAACTAAACTTTTGCTAAAGACTTTTTACGACTTTTTGAGACGGCATTTATAGAAAAACGTAAAAAGTCATGTTTTTTAAATCTGAAAAACAATGTAAAATATGTATTCTCAAACAGTGGTTCTATTTATTTTATTTATTTATTTTTAATGGTCAAAGTTCTAGACAATAATCTAATAATCTCAAACAGTACTGGACCAATCTCCACCAAAATTTCAGTATTGGTAGATGTACAGGAGGGGATAATTAATCCAACATTTGCTTTGCGATCGCTCAACGTTGTCACAGCAACTAATTTGGGGGCCAAATCGGTGAAATAGTTGCAGCGGTATTCTGAAATGGATCAGAATATTGGGCTGCACTGATGGCCCGTGATGGGCACATTAACATCAGCAGTGATCATTCATCAACATTGTATAGAAATTTGGTGAGCTTCTGTCCAGTAACCTGAGTTTACAATGCTAGATTGTGTCAACACAGTATTTGCATTAGTTTAACCATGTTCACCAGATGGCACGCTGCTAGTCACTGCATAGGCCTATTGATCAATGTTTGTTGTTTCAATACTACAAGAGATCCAACGTGGCCGTGAGCAGCTGTATCAGTGGCTGTTGCTGCTGTTAGTGCTAAACTTCACACGACAGCTGGCTTGACAACCTGTCTGCAAGCTTGTGAGGCTGAGCGTGCTTCTTGCCTTGTTGGTTGCACCTTCATGTAGCTGGTTGTAGCCCGCGATCCACGGTACAGGCGTGTGCTGAGCTTGAGTGCACCACACCAGTCAGACTTGTGCAGTCCTGGCGAAGCTTTGTGATACACTAAGGCTATGCAGTCCACTCTAGGGCACTGAGCACAGTGAGCCGAATGCCAGGATATAGTGTCGAGGTGTAATGTGAGAGCTTGGGGTCTGGGGACCGAAGTCCTCCAGAGGGGTCCAGGGGCAGAGCCCGGGTGGGGGTCTGGCGGTGAAGCCCCCTGCAGCTATACGTAGGGGTGCACCGGATCCAGATCAGGATCTAGCCGGATATCCGGTGGATTTCCTGGATCCGGTCCGGATACGGCCGGATCTGATTTTCAGGATCCGGCAAATTCCAATTTCCTTGGATGTGGCACAGATCCGGATCCGGCTGGATATCAGGTGGATTTCCTGGATCCGGTCCAGATGTGGATCCGGCCGGATCCAAGTTTTCAGGATCCGCCATATCCGAATCTGCAAGCAGATGCGGCCGGATCAGGAAAATGAAAAAAATGAGTCAAAATAAAACATAAAGCACGAAATGATATTTGATGGCAGTGACACAGAACTCAGAATCTTACTACAACAATTCAAGATACAATTTTAGTGTCAATCATTCCTAACAAGAGGCTCTGCTATGGCAGAGGGACCGCGTGACGTGCTTGTCAGTAGAAATTCTGCAACTACAAAATATCCATATTGTGTGGCATTATTTGCGTGATCCTACGTTTAGCCGTTTTTACACAATACCGGAGTGTGACAGACACACACACAGACAGATGGACGGACAGATACACGACTACGGCATGTACTGCACTTAGCATAGCATCGCACGTTAAAAATCGACCATATTGCACTGCACACCAGGTATAATTACCAAGCAACAACGAGCGTCGGTTGATAGCAAACTGCTAGGCAGACTAAGAAATGTCGTTATTAGCACACATTTGAACGATAATGCTCAAAATCCACTTAATCTATTTGTTGTCTATATGTTATACAAGCAAGTTTGCAACAGACACGATGACAAAACGAACCGATGGAGTTTAGGTCTAAGCCTTAGCGTGGGTGGCCTCAAGCGCCGTACATGCGGTAACCAAAGTCCGTCGTGCGCGCATTTGTTGATAGCAGCTCACCGAGTGGCAAGGAGAATAATTGTTTCTAAGTCCACAGTTGCGCAGACAAAAATGGGTCACGTGAGCTAAACCACGCCCCTTTTAGGGGTCATTTGTCATCCCTTTGGGAAGACTTGATATGGTCTCCCTTTGTAAAAAAAATTGAGAGCTCTAGCTTCAGCCATTCCTGAGATACGGATGGGGTACCCAAAATTTAAAATGTGTCACGTGATGTAACCACGCCCCTTTCATGGATGGTTTGTTGTCCATCAGCTGGGACTAGCTATCGTCAACCTGTACACCAAATATGAAGTCTCTATGTTTACTCACTACGAAGCTATGAAAAGCGACGAAAAATGCAAAAATTAGGAAGTTTGGGAGGTTAGGGGTCACCCAAGGTCATCAGAAACATCGCCATTTGATAGAGGCATATGACTTCCTATTTGACTTTAATAGAAACTATACGTCTATCTTGTACCGTTTTCGAGTTATAGTGCATTTTTCGTCGAAAGTGATGAATTTTAACCCACCCCACCTGCATTTGTCGCCCCCGTACGGGGTGATGCCGTTTGAATTTCGCCATGATCTTTGGCATCAGAAAACTAGAGTCATGGGGCTATCTTGCGGCGTTATTTGCGTGATCCTACATTTAGCCGTTTTGATACAATACTGGAGTGTGACAGACAGACACACACACAGACACACGACGACGGCATATAGCGCGCTTAGCATAGCTGTCGCGTGGTAAAAAGAAATACCAGTTTGTCTGCCAACAGTCCCAACACCCATAACAACCCTCGTACAAACTTGCAATGTCACAAGGACGAGTGACAGTTTACTGTAACTAAAAAGCATAACTTGGTAAATGGTAATCAATCAGGAACAGACAGTGAATGATAGGCATTAATACTTACTACTGACATTGACAGTAGTTCAGCACTTTACCTGTAATGAAGAAATAGAATAGAAAAAAAACAAAAAATAATAGTAAGAAAATAGTAACCTAAGTAAGTAACAAACCTAGTAATCACGCCCTCCCAGACCTGGATCTGGATTCGGATCCAGCCAGATGCGGATCCAGCCGGGTCCACAGTAGCTGGATCTAGTCTGGATCCAGATCCGGCCGGATCCAGAATGATTGTATCCAGAATGGATCCGTATCCGGCCGGATCCACTGTCCTTGGATCCGGATCCAGCCTGATCCGAGAATTGTGGATCCGGTGCACCCCTAGCTATAAGTATGTACAATCTAATATTGTGTCTATAAAAAGTGTTTCTGTACATCGTCTGTTTGTATTTTATTGCTAAAACATGTATTGAAATTGAAAAGACATAAAGTACTTCATGGATGATGTACCCTGCTAGAAGGGATCTGTATTGGAGTCAGATGAGGGGGTGTTATCTTAAGTCAGGGGGGTATACACCCCTCTAGAAAGTCTGTACAACATACTGCAGGCACTTGTTTGACCCCTAGACAGATATGTCATATGACATATGACCGCCAACGTACCCACTGTACTTAACTAGAGTGCTGTGTACTGTGGTCCACCGTGCCACGTGCAGCCCAGTGCAGCTGACAGCATCATCATGTCTCGCCAGTCGCCACACCCAGCCAGCGCCTCTGTGTGCACAGCTGGCACATGGGCCCGTCCTCCCGCCCGCCCGCCTATATGTGTCTCAGCCATTGCTCAGCGATGAATGCCTGCCAACCTGCAGCATAAGCAGCCTGGCAGGCTCTGTGCTGGATATGGCAATAACATCCATTGCAAATGTGACCTTCTGCCGTTTATTAGTTAGATATCGCAGGTGGCAGCACTGCCATGCCGAGTACTGCCAATCCAATTGGCTACTCCCCAGCCTGTGCCGTGCATATGCTAGTGTTTTGCGAGTTATATAGAATCTATTGGAGTTCTGAAGCAACAGATGTATATGCAACTGTACCTTCATTTTCAATATTCGTTTCATTTTCACAAACATCACAGCTCACAGCTGTAGTTCCTTCATCATCTGGTACTAATGGCTGTACATTTTCTATAATAACTTCTTGTTCTGCAGAACCCATTCTTCTGAAAGTAAAAAAAATATTTCGATTATGTAAAAACTGTTAGATCATACTTTGCATATTAAATATCCAAATATAGTAAATAATATCATTCAACTATACACATTATTCATCTGATACAATGTATCTATAGATATCACAATATATCTATACAATGTATACACAGGGTGTGCTAATAAAAAACAATCCCTTAGGAACAATTTATTATCTACATAATTGTAACAGATTTTGTCATTAAATTTACAGTGTTACAGAGGGATTCAGGCAGTGTGTGCAGCAATTTCATTACAATATTAAATTTTTCTAAGTGAACAAGCTACTGAACCAAAATTCCAATGTAAAAATAACAAAAATTAACCAGGTTAGTATGCCAATGGTTAATATGCCATTGGTTACTCAATACTCATGCTGGAATGCATACACACGAAAGTTGGTAAACACTGTTGAGCAGAAAGACTGTTTTGTTGATGATGTACAAGAAGTTCTGCTATGGCAGAGGGAGCGCGCAATGCGCTTGTCAGTATAGAGAAAAGCTTGCAATAGATACACCCAACGTCATCACAGTCTGAGTTGCTTCTATTGAATGGCCGTATGGCATATCAATTCCTGTTTGTGGACTGTTATTTCAACATCTTTATCTGGCACCTTTTTCAAGACACTAGCACTTTTGAAGTGAACGTGACTGCCTGTGACCATGAGAACTCCTTCATTTTGATAGTGACACTTAAATTACAATCCACATGTGCTTTATAATGTATGTGTAAACACATCATAGTTAAATCGTGCTTTATTTATGAGTTACACTTATTACAAAGGTTTCAGACAACATGTGACCTTCAAACTCACTAAAGGTTATCGACAATCATGCCATTCGCTAGCCCATATATGATTTCCTATTTGTCTTCCAGTGTAACTATTTATCTTGCACCATTTCTTAGATATTATCGCTTATTTCCACAAATTAGAAGACGTCACATGACCTTGACCAAGCCCATTCAAGGGACAGTATGTAATGCCAATGCTAAACCATCACCTGGTGAACCAGTGTACAAAATTTGACAGCTCTAGCATCATCCATTCCTGAGATATGGATAAGGCCCACAAATTTAAAATGGGTCACGTGACATAACCACGCCTCTTTCAGGGACGGTTTGCAGTCTGTATGCTGAGACTAGTTATGACCGACCTGTGTACCAAATTTGAAATCTCTATGTTGACCCATTACAAAGATATTAGAGGCGACGAAAAATGCAAAAATTTGGGTGGTTTGGGGGGTTATGGGTCACCCAAGGTCATCAGCAACATAGCCATTCGATAGAGCACACAACGACTTCCTATTCGACTAATAGAAACTATGCATATCTTGTACCATTGTCAAGTTATAGCATTTTTCGTCGAAAGTGGCCGCTTTTAACCCACCCCACTTGCATTTGTTGCCCCCATAGGGGGTTATTCAGTTCGAATTTTGCCGTGTTCTTTGGCAACAAAATACTAGAGTCCCGGCACTATTGTGCACCATTATATGCATGATCCTATGTTTAGCCATATTGATACAATAACGGAGTGTGACAGACACACGACGACGGCATATACCATGCTACCATAATCGCGCGGTAATAAAATTGCAGCATATGTTGTTTGAGTACTTTTGTACATAATGTAAAACTTTGGCTCGAATCTGTGCTACTATTGTTGAAATACAGAATTTTTTCTATAGGGCTGTTTTTCATTTGTGCACCCTGTATGTAACTACTTTCTCATGTTACATGCATAGGTTCCTCTTGAAGCAGGTTAAGAATCAAGCGGTGTTAATAAGTACCATAAGCCATTAAAATTTCCTGAAAACTGCCAAATTATGGTAAATATTATGATTAGCTCCAGGACAGCATCAGCTTTGGGAATCAATTTTATTTAACACTAAGGCTAATTCATGATTTTTAGCATCTTAGTTTTGTAAGGTAACATAAGTACACTAAATGACTAAACAGGTGAGGTGGGAAATTAAACCACCAATCGATGGCATATTCATTCACTAATATTTGTACCAATAGTTATTGAAATCAGACAACTACTTTGAAATGACCAAGCAAACACTTAAATATACATTGAAATTAGCATTCTCTACTGCACATGTGCGCTTGCAGCCTTATATACCAGGGTGACGCCAAACTGCACACGGCCTGTATAGGCTAAGCATATACAAGGGTGAGTGAGTGAGTAGTTTATTAACGGCACATCAGTACATTATAGGCTATTCAGTGCCATGAAGAGGTAGGGAGTGAATCGAGTAAATTGATGACAATAAAATCAAATCATAATTAACAAAAAAT
>Ga0209782_1001782_pt1 | contig 11581 bp, 5 predicted proteins | sample WorMetmaBAHAMAS1_FD_187390 | JGI IMG/M metagenome (GOLD analysis project Ga0209782, IMG submission 187390) | Marine gutless worms symbiont microbial communities from Max Planck institute for Marine Microbiology, Germany - Inanidrilus... | ecosystem: Host-associated > Annelida > Digestive system >... | reverse complement strand
TGAGGACCATATTCAAATGCTTGAATGTTTTGGCACCATCGCCGACGACTGTGTGCCGGTCTCATCCGTGGCTAGCAGATGGCACATGAGATCTGCTGACACCCGGACTCTTGTCATCTACAGAACAAGGACCAGAGATATCGCTGGCAAAGTCCTGTTGCCAATTTTTTTCTTGCAGCCAATCCCTTAAACAGTATGCCACAATCACAAATATAAACAATGATAATTAATTTTGTGGCAGTTCAGTTCGCTGCATGCCTTGTTTTATATCTGCCTAAAATTTTGTAAAACTTTTCCCTTGCACAGACCCTCATCAGACAGTGCACAAGCCACAAGCTTCCTACTCTTGTGATTCAATCAAAATTTGTAGCAGCTAGAAGGTAGAGTCTTCTTGCCGAGAGAAGAGTCTCTCTTCTTTCCCCGTCGTTTTTTTTAGTCTTTGTAATACTCTGTATGTTTTTATATGTTTTATATCTGTGCTGTGTGCTTGTTCCATTCCTTATGCATTGCTTACATTTGATAAGTAATAATGAAGATAACTTACTTACTTAATTACTCCAGATTTTGATCAACATGTCCCAGTTGGCATGAACAACCAATGAGTAACATCTGCATAACTGTTATATTACTGGTTTGTTGTGTGTGTTCTTTAGCTGACTAGTGATCTAAAACAAAGAGCATGGCCAGCACAAGTTCTACATTGTTTAAAGAAGTTTTACCTAAGCAGGGACAACTATACGATGAAGATCTGCCAAATATGGTCCTGTGCAAGCCTAAGTTACTTCCTCTGAAATCTGTTACTTTGGAGAAACTGGAGAAGATGCAGAGAGATGCCGAAGAAACAGTTCGAGCACAGGAGCTGGCAGCTAGTAAGCAGGAAGTTGATGAATTTGGACATGTCATCTCAGATCTCGACAAGGATAATGCTACTGATGCTGCTGCTGCTGTTGCTGCTGCTGACAGTGATGAACGAAACCGATTAGTCCTCTAGGAGACGTATTTCACGAATGCAGGACAAGAAATGCGAAGAAATGTAAGACCTTGAAACTACTGAACAATTTGACATCACAGTGGTATACCATATATTGTTAGTTTAATGTCGAGGATTTGAACATGCACTTTGATACTGTGGTACCATTTAATGTGCAGAAGCAGTTTGGCAGCGTCCAGCGGCGTCCTGTGGCATCTTGTGGCGTCCTGCGGTCTTCAGTCAGATACTGATACTGTGGTTCTGTTTAATGCACAGAAACAGTTTGGTCAGATATGCCAATCAGTGCACCAAATGTTGTGATTTTTGTTGACAACAGCCGACACTGAACCAAAGTCTGCTGGTTGTAGTTTAATATACATTACAGTTGCTACTTTGGTCTCATTAGTATGTTGAAATTCCAAAAATAATCTGTATACAGTTTATTCAGTTTACGAGCTAGGCCATGACATGTATTGTGCACTGTTTAGTCTACACACAAGTTAGTAATTAACTTAAATTATATGTAGTGGACATATTCGGTTTACTTATTGCTGTAACATTCTGTGCACATCCATAATGCTAATTTTTGCTAATAATTTAGGCTGTGAGTTAAAAGCATGGCAATGGCCAAAATCATGGCATATGCCCAAAATTATCTACAGTGATTGTGATTTTGTGATTTTCTTGCAACCATAAAAAAATGCACAAGAGATTTGCTTTTGTGGACATTTATATGTTCACACATTTCATAAAATCCCATCCATCAAGCAGAAACCTTAAATTAGTCACAAAGTAGCCTACGATACTGGTGTTTGATAATCTGTACCAGAAAAATGAGGTAAAATGCTAGGGTTATAGAATATAAATATAAAAAACAACTGTTTATCCACAAAGTTAACAGCGATAGATCAAAAACTAAATATCAAAAAAATGATATAAACCATCACATCGCCTAAATGTCAATATGATGCTGAGTAATATCACCTTTTAGATATATGCAGTTTTTGAGCCATTGTTGTTAACATTGTGGAGAAACATTTTCTTCATATTTATGTTTGCTGTTTTATTGCCAATTTCAGTACTTTTTTAGCACTTAAGCTAAGGACGGTCATATAGCATTAGTACACTATAATTCTGCTGAAATCAGTCCAACTGTTTTAGACATCGTGATTTTTTGTGATTTTTCAGATGGTGATTGGCATTGGCCACCATCTGTGATGTTTTAACTCCCTCAGTTGTAATTGGTTGTTTTACTTTATTCACGTGGGAACGGTCATTACAGTGCAGGTGTAATTGATATCAGAGGGTGCTTGCAAAGCCTGCTTATCTATTGTTAGCTGGCCTGCTCTAGTCAAGCGTGACAACAGGTCACCTGCCAGGCTGCCTTCCCACTAGCCTACCCTGCTTGCCCACCTGCTGCAGTGCAGTAGTCCAGTTTGTCATATGATTGTCACCAGAGCTGCCAAGGTTTAGAAATAGTAAGTAAGTAAGCTTTATTTGTAGGCTAGCGGGAGACAAGAACGAGACGCTGAAGACTTCCAGACTGAAGCGCCAAAGGTGCTGAGTTCGAGGCGCCGAAGGGTGTGGGGAGGGGGTGTTCCCCTCCCCACAGGGAGTGGGGTCTGGGGAGGAATTAAGCCATGTCATTTTTTAATTTTTCATTTAAATGACGTAATTTGGTGCGTCCTCAGTGGCATTTTTGTCAAAAGATGCTTGCTTGCAATCGTTGTCCATAAAATTCAGGAGATTTTGAAGATGCGTCGGGTGAACGGGAGATGGAGTCCAAAATGCGGGAGTCTCCCTCGAGATGCGGGTAGGATACCACGTGCGTTTTTTGCACGTTCGCCAGGTGGCAGCATCGTTATGTTTCGCTACTACCTGCTAGGGGGCGACACTGCGGCGCCGAGCGGGCTAAACGCTAGGCTTTGCCACGCATTTCTAGTTGATTATTTATCTCAGGGGATCTCCGCATCAGATCCACTTTTAATCATTCTCGACATATTGCTACCGGTAACTTCCGGTGTGTTTGGTGTCTTAAAATGGTCTTAAACAGTGGTCTTAAAAGACAGAACTTGATAGAAGTTTATGAATGCGAAGGATTATGTTGTGTAGTTGGTGGTAATCGGACTTGGATGTGATTTCACGGAAGATTAGGCAATCGTCCGCAAAGAAACGAATACGTGATGTGTCTTCAGTAATGTCACTAAATAAGTAAGTAAGTAGTTTCTTTAATATAGCCTGACAAACGTAAACTAAACATCAGCATGCATACAGATATAATATGACACAGAGTGTATGATCAACATGTGATACTGTAGGATAACGAAAAAAATGCTTTTGATTCCATACATTCAACCTAGCCTACGTAAGTTGGCAATGTATATGCATTGCAACACAGATTATACATACAATCATTACAATGTTTAAGACACACAGTATTGTATTGCACTTTAAAGCAAAAGCAAAGTTACACATTTTACGGTTTGCTATGGCCCACGTCAGTAGGCAAGTCATCCTACATTTAAAATAAGTGTACTTTAATTTTTATCTGTATAATTGTGATGAAATTGTATGTATTTCTCATTGCCTATTATACATAATTATATTTGTAGGAGTTTCTTCATTGGAACATGACTTTGTTAGTTATTGCAGCTTCCTTACTACTCGTTGTATATACAGTTTACTGTTTGTATATGCGATCTGTTAAGAAACGATGCTCATGTACGACTGATTTAACCGGTAAAACAGTGATTGTAACAGGAGCAAACAGAGGTGAGTGAATGCGTAATACATTTATAATGTTGTTACATTTATTTGTGAGGATGATGTAGACTGTGAACCAAAAAGCAGGACACTACACTTACATTTGTATCTTCACCAAATGCTAACCGATTTTCAAACTTCTTGCTCTGATAGATTCGCTAGTAAATTAGCAATAAAGTTATCATTAAATACCTGACCACACCTTAAAGGTGTAGTTACACTACCTTGTGAAATATTAAGGTCTGAAAATAACGACAATCTGAAACATGTGTTGTGATTAGTTATAAATCACAAGGTAGTGCAGCTGGACTGTTAAGGTGTGGTGGGCTATTCAGCCCTCACTTAACTATGTATTTATCATGAAGTTTGGTAATGAAAAGAAAATTAAAATTGGTGAACACTCGGTATTTACGAGCAAAAAAGTTGATTGCCTTGTGTGCCCTGTTTGCCTTGCAGTGTCCTGCTTAAAGATGAAGAACTGGCCAGATAACTCACCAATAACAAACAAACTGTTTTTACTTTTTGTTATGTTACTATGGATTATTTTTCACTTTAATGTCTAAGCTTGTTGAATATCGAATTTTGACAACATCCAGATATCGAATATAAAAATCCAGTAAAAATCCAGATATCGTATTTCATCAGAGTTGCATGATTAGTGTTAGTGCTATGAATGTGTACTGCTAGTTGACTAGCGGCGCTGTAAGTACAGTGCAGTGGCTGCACTGCTGGATCTGTGTGTAATATGACATCTGCGCGTGGAAAGACAGACAGTCTGTCAGTCATCGGCGTGATAAGAGGGAAGGTAAGGGGATGGACAGACAGACTTTGCAGAAAATTTATGGTAAAGCAGTAATTAAATATCCAGCCACATCTCAAATGCATTACTACACTACGTTGTGAAAATTTAAAATGGTTGCACTCAAAAATTGCCCAGCTCCAGAACTGAATGAAGCAAACTTCCATGTAAGACTAAGCTATTCAAAACACTTGCTGAAAAATATTTATCCAGCGATATTACGATGAAAGACTGCGGAATAATTGCAATATTTGAAGAAAGACATTGTGACAAAATGGCTACATTCACAGTTACTGATGTCATCAGTTAGTGATTATAAAATAGACCACAATTTGCCAAAGTTAGAGCCAAAATGTAGTGTTTATTTTTCCAGACTTGCTGTATTTGTTGCATTATTACATTTTTATTTTATTTAAAACTAATCCACCTTAAATTATTATTGTTTGGTTTTGATTATTATATTTGCTTATGTACGCATATATTTAACCAAAAAAACTGTTATCACATCATTATCTGTTAAACGTAATGTATGTGTATGTCTTTGTAAGTGAAGAAAGGATAATGCCCATAGATAATTTATTTTGGCTGTGGTCAGTGCTGAAAATTTCTTTCAGTGATTTGACAGTCTGTTGTTTTAATGGCCTGCATGAAAACCTTTGCCATGTACTCTCAAAAGGTTCTCTTTGGGAACAAGTGAAGGAACGTTAACTTTTTTTATCAAGGGGCAACCTACTGACCAAGATTTACCCGGAGATGGCCATTGAATTTAAAACAGTGTGTATGTGTTTATGACTTCAAATTTTAATATGCTTTTTCGAGTCTTCTCAGCCCATCTATATCAGAATTGATTTGCTGGAAACAGTTCAGATCGAATTGTATCTGTCTGCCTTAGGCATTGGTTACTACACAGCTGTTGATCTAGCAAGGAGAAATGCAAGAGTTATTCTGGCATGCCGCAATACCGAGTCTGCCACAGCTGCCTGTGCTCGAATGCGTCTGGCAACAGGAAATGAGAACATTGTGGTGCTAGAGCTTGACTTAAGTCGGCTGAAGTCAGTACGGCGGTTTGCTAGCATCATACTGGAGAAGGAAAGCAGGCTGGACATCCTTGTCAACAATGCTGGCACTGCAGGTTACACCTGTTGCTCCTTATAGAATTGTAATAATTGAATTTAATTTGAATAATTAAACCTTCCATTATGATTTGATAACACTGCAGACATTTGAAGTGTTGCTTTCCTCATGTTATTACATTATTTGGCTTTTAAGCTGCAAGAATGTCAATAAATATCTATATCTGTATCTGAGTAAAATATATCCCAAAAATATATGTTACATTCTTGCCACACTGTGTACATTGTATGCACATTTCTTTGGTGAACTCAAGAAATATGTTTCATATCGTTATCACTTTTGTGTATTTTGTACAATTACTGTAAGTGTCTGTCATCTGATTTCTCAGTGCTGAATGGAAATAAATATTGTTACATTAAATCAGAAGTGATAACTGAAATAGAAACAACATTGACACCTTTATATCTTTAGGCGAGTTTTTTTTATGTGTTTAGAACACATAATTGTGTGGTTTTTCTGTGTATATTTTTTTGTATATTTGAAATAGCAGTTTGTGTTATTGTTGCTGTTTGTTTTGTTCACTTGTGTGAATTCAGCTGTTAATGGAGGACAGACTGAAGAAGGATTAGAATATGCATTTGCAACAAACTGCGTCGGACATTTCCTTCTGACTATGTTACTTCTTGGCAAGTAGTTTTTCTGTGAAACATACAAGTTTTTAAAAATGAATTAGTCGGCTATTTGTAAAGTGTTTGACATGGACTATCTGAACTGGTTAATTAAAAGTGTTTAAAACCATTTTATTTGCTCTGCTGTTGACGATAAACAAAATTGAATATCATTCTTGGATTTGTGTGATATTTACTGACCTGTTAATCTACTGGCTATTTGGTATCCATTAAATGTCTTGATCTGTCAGCTAAATTTGACTGAACAGTATAAAATCAATGGAACAGTTGAACTTTTCTGGAAGATTTGTCTATGATTATTACTTTGGCAAAATTTTTTGCTACTTCTCACATTTGTACCGAATTTCTATTTGTTCATTTTCATTTAACGCAGTGCATCTAGTAATATTACCGTGATTTTGTACAGAAAAGTTAAAGCAGTCTTCTCCGAGCAGAATTGTGAACGTGACATCTCTTGCTCATAAATTGTTCGGGCAGCTTGACTTGACCAATTTGAATGCCGAGAAGTCTGTAGTTAAGCATTCGTGGTACGCACACACCAAACTGGCCGTGATCCTGTTCACGCGAGAGCTGAGCAAGCGGCTTTGTGGATCTGGTGTGTTACTAGTTTTCGTGTTCGTTAATTTGAAGACATGTTATATTCTGAAATATGTTTATGTACATATGTTCTAATAGTGATTTACCCTACACCCATTTAACGGCCTCTTTTCCAGGACAACATGAGTAAACTGGTACCAGAAAGGTAGAATCATTCTGGATTTGAATGAAGCAAGAGATGATGGGGTGGCATTGGCATCAGCTGGACCATGTCCAAATCATTTGCACTTTGCTCCAGACAGATAACCACACCAGCACCTCAACACTCAATTTTTTTATGGACAAGATGTTCTTTCTGCCACACGGCCAACAGTGTCAAAGCACTTAAGGCATGAAATTATGAAAGTAGACAAAAGAATATTTAATTTTGTTAAGGCATGTAATTACAGGGCGTGTCTTTATTTGCGACACAATGTATAAATCCCAGTCATTGATTTCTGGTACTGTCTGACTTTTTTCAGGTTTTCTTTCGTTGTTTGTTCTTCTCTGTGAATTCTCACTATGAGTTTAGAGTGAAAGAGTAGCGAAGTAAGGACCAGAGACCTGGTGGACCCACGTTTGACCGTGATCAAAACAGAACGTTAGTTATATCGTAGTGATTACAGTAGTACAGCAGTAAATAGTTGTAACTGGATGGATATAAAATGGTAGTGTTTAGTACCGGTAAAAAACCTGAAATAGAAACCGTTCCTTAAGTACAAGCTGGGTCTTGAATTGGCATATGTGCTTCCATGTAGAGTCTGTACTTGAGAATAGCTTTTTACTTTTTGACCAGAGTGTGAGATATTATTGTGAATAGTAGCAGCAAATAGAAAATATAGTGAACTAAATGATGTTTGCACTGTTCATTGAGTGATATGTTGCCACCAGTTCACTGTACTGCGGATGCACTAATACAAGCGAGGGGCTTCTATTTCAGGATTTATGATAGTGGTACATGTATTGTTTTATTTCATATACATTTATACATTTTAAGTATTTGATTATTTATCGTGTCATAATTTCATATGTTAGTGTACTACTACCTGTTGTAAGTATTCTTTTATGCATTGTGTGTATGGATTGTATCGATTTTACTGGTATGTAAGTGGCTGTTTAGTGTTTATGGCCTTTGTTGTTGATGCTCAAATAAACAAGAGAGCCTAGCACTGACTAGCATGGCACGCGATAATCCGGCCGCAAGCAGCACGGCGCCTGCCAGCAGCACGGTGGCCGCAATGCGTGATAAAGTGGGATCGGAATTTGAAACCTAAATTAGCTATAATGCGCCAGTGCACTTCCGTCACAGACAGACAGACACTGACGTCGTAGCATAAGCACGAGATGTATATATTACATCGCGCGCTAATAAAATGGTCATTGTAAATCAGTCAGTAGTGTAATACATTATACCTTTGATGTGTGTACAATCTCTGTCATGTTCTTATCATTCACTTGAGCAGTTGTATTGCAAGAACTTGTGTGTTTGGCATTTGAAGGAGTTACAGTGAATGTCCTCCATCCAGGCTCTGTGCAAACTAATCTCTATTCAAATATTTCACAGCCTCTGGGTTATATTTTCCTATACATTGTGTCTCCTTTGTTGTTTCGGGTAAGACTGTGTGCATTTTTGTTCTTTCGCATTTTTACTTTGTCAGACATGCATTTGTAGTGACTTGGTATATTACACAATGCAAATGCTAGGAAAGTTATTCTGTAGGTATATCTAATATAATGTACTAAAATATTATTATGCTTGTTTGGATCATGGCCACTATGTGTAATTTGATGCGTTCAGAGCATCATTCCCAGTATTTACAAATGGAAGTTGATATGGTTGTTCTTCCACAGCACATCCAGAATTTCAAATACATTTGACTTTGCAGCTGCTAGTTGTGTCTTTTCAGTTTGAAACTAATACTTCACTGTTTAATATGCAGCTGTTAAGTTCCGAATGTAGTTGACGAGTTGTTCATATATTTTACACCGTAACTGTTGATCTTTTGGTACCATTCATACATACATACATACTTAAAATGTTATAGTGCCCAGTATACATAAAATAGACCTACTGTGCATTACAGAAGTTCAGATAAAAACGATAAACTAATTATAAGCAATGTTAAAAAGATGAGTCTTTAATGCGCGTCGGAAACGTGCTATATTGAACATCTACACAGAAAGATGCGGTAAGAACATTAAAAACTGCTGTGTAGTGTTGTTGATTGGTACAACTGATGTGTTGGAGGCTATTTTATAATTTCTTAACGTCCCAAAAATGCACAGTTACACACTGTTTAACAACGTGCAGATACTTAGAGATTTTACAGCATTTTAAATGGTGTTCTGCATGCATATCAATAAGTAGTAGCCTCCAGAGGCTTTGGAATTAACTGCATCTATAACGACAAGTGTCGTTGTTAGTTATGAGTTACTGGACTTGTGTCTTGTATCTCGATGGAAAATAAACAGCAGTATATTCACTCCATAAAGCAACATTCATGAAGTCTTCATTTTGAACAAAAATATGTCTGTGCATGAATCATACTTATTTATTTTTGTGCTGTGACATTTCAATCAATCAATAGTTGTTTGTTATAGGCATGACAAAATGCAGGCCAACATAATAAAGTGAAGAAAGAGTTAGGAGGACTAGGCCTAATAAGTGTTCTTATATAACATGTGTGTTATAAAATTAGAGTCCGAAAGTTGTGTTAGATGTTCAGGTAGCTGCAGAGAGTGGGCACGATGTCTGAGGGTCCTGTAGTGTTGTGATGCAGTTGAAGACTGTGGAAGTAGTGGATGCAGCAGATGGTCTGGGAACCGGAGAGCTTTTCTGAACAAATCATCGTCTACAGTGTTGCACAGTTCCTCATCAGTGCCATTTCTTGGCGTGTAATTAAAACTAATTATTATGGCCAGTAAAATGCTCCAACATTTTCTTTTTTGAAGGGGAACTGGCATAACGGATCACTGGCCAACTTTTCTATTTAGTATTAACTGATGAGTGATGAAATTTATTTTGTAGAGTGCAGAGGAAGGTGCACAGACCAGCATCCATGTTGCTGTGTCAAAAGAACTAGAAGGAGTGAGTGGCGAGTACTTTTCAGAATGTTGTATAAGCCAGCCAGCCAGTTACGCTCTGGACGACGGTGTGGCAAAGAAACTGTTCGAACTGATTGAAACTTACATGAACTATGACAGACTGGCTGCCAGTAAATAAAATAGGTGCAAGCGAGCATTTAATACACATTAGCGCTTTAAACGTGTATTTATAGTATACAAATAAATCAGTTTTTTAGTATTCCACATATAATCTGTGATATAACCTATAACGAATGTATTGGTGCACCTTTAGCCACATTGTGTAGCAAAAATTGGTTCTATTAGCTGCATCACAGTGAAAGTAGTGCACCATGTGGGCACGGGAACCTAATGCGCTCTATAAACGTTGTTTATTCTGGTGCTATATAGATTATGTGTTTGTTTACGTAATCACTTGTATCCTTTTTTTCTTGCAACTTCTTTTGTTTTTCGCTTGCTCATATTTCCTTTCTCATTTACTTCTCCCTTATCTGTTCCTTTGAGAATAGGCCCAATGCTCCGTTTTCAGGCCGGATGTCATAAAAGGTGACTAATCCTGGGTAGTTGAGTTGTTTTAGTTTATTTTTTGTTATAGTTTCTTTTGTTTCTCTCTTATGTTGCTTGTTTGTTTTGTGGTTGCGTTAGTTATTGCTGTTAGCACAGGTTTATTGTACTCTATTTTTCTGATAGTTTCTCCTGGATTTTGCTTTTGTTTTCCGGATATGTACAGATAGTATATAATTAGCATTATACAGGGTACCCACTGCTCCTTGAATTTTAAAGTTTCAAATTCAAGGCCCTGAAAGTACTCGAAAAGTCCTGGAATGGTCATTGGTTTAGAAAATTCTCATTGGGTAATGTGAAATGCGCGCCACCAGTTGTTTTTTTTGGCATTGTGATCTTACTAATTTCAGTTTTGGCCCAAAACTGAAATTAGTCACTCCACCCTGGAGTGACACTGCTGTGGAAGCTTATAATGCTCTCCCAGACTCCCCAGTTGTTGTAGTAAGGGCCTTGAAAAATTCTTGAAAAGTACCTTGAATGTCCTTAAATTCTAAAATCATAGAAGAGGAGGTACCCTGATTATAACAGAAAAATGCATTAATGTTTGGCTGTTGTGTTTTGTTATTTTTACTATATATTTTTAACAAATATTTTTGTTAATTTGCATTATCATATAAAAGAACTTGGTCTTTATGATTACCCATCTCTACTAATATAAAATTAATCTGTGAAAGCATATCTTGCAACTGGCTAAAGTGAACATTAACTAAAACTGCTATTTTTCTGTGTACCACTGTGCAGTTTTAGACGATGCTATTCATGACATTAAAAAGATAGTATACAACATAAAGCACCAAACCACGTGTGTGTTGGCTAGAATGACACATAATGACATCACTGAGAATGTACTTTTACCACAGTCTTATAAACTAGAAATGCATGGCAAAGCCTAGCATATAGCCCGCTCGGCGCCGCAGTGTCGCCCCCTAGCAAGTAGTAGCAAACCAAAACCGGGCTACCATCTGGCAAACGTGCAAACAATGCACGTAGTATCAGTTTGCCTTCATTGTGGCATCATTATTTGGTTGCCATGGCAACGTCCCTTGACAAATTGGAAAATAA
>Ga0209782_1001781_pt1 | contig 11585 bp, 8 predicted proteins | sample WorMetmaBAHAMAS1_FD_187390 | JGI IMG/M metagenome (GOLD analysis project Ga0209782, IMG submission 187390) | Marine gutless worms symbiont microbial communities from Max Planck institute for Marine Microbiology, Germany - Inanidrilus... | ecosystem: Host-associated > Annelida > Digestive system >... | reverse complement strand
AACGATGCAATACTATCAAGATAGCGGCGCCGATGTATGTTACCGCCGAGTACTCGTCGTCTCGAAACACCACGGCCCCAGTCCAGCCATCCTACTCACGTTACGTCACAGCACTCAAATTCAAATTCAAATTTATTAAAACAACAAAGGGCTAAAAGCCACTTACAGGTTGCTAAAACAATGATTAAACGTGCTACATATGCATACTACATATAATAAACATGCTCTGCAAAAAGGTTAAAACCATGAATACTCACGTCCACTTCGAGCAGAGTGTTGCTGAGACGACGACTGCGCCGCTAGCCCGCACGAGATGCACTCAATTTTGTCATCACTATCGTCTAATGAAATCCGCACAGAGCCGTCCGGTTCTCACTACGGCGCCTCGAAACATCCACGACAGATACGAGTTTTATCTGCAAACTTCGATCTATTTAGAATCCAGGATAAAAAACTTTTTTAGTTGTCAATTTTTTTTCAATTGTACATTGGCAAGCAGTGTGCATTCTCGTTACTGTAAGTCGTTATTGATAGCATGCCGCTAGCAGAAAAAAACGCCGAAACGTGCACCGCTGACCGACACAGAAGAATGATGCAAAACTTAAAGTGCGCTCAAAAGCTGAAGAACAGCTGCTATCTTGATCTATCGCGCTGAGCAAAAAAGATTGGAAAATAATTAAAAAGTAGAGACTAAAGCAACAAAAAAACGGTATAGCTCAGAAAGACACGATGACAGCAAGCCGCCCTCTGATGATAAATATCAAACGAACAAATGTTTTTCTACGACTTGTTTTGAGCGCTGTGTTTTACACTGCGGTTTGCTGCACTCAGTCCTTCAGTATGGCACTTTTTGAACATTTGAGTTTTCACAAGGTATGTAGCTACACGTATAAAGTGCGGTGGAATGTTTAATAATGACTTTGTTGCAAATTTGCTAGTGAGTCCGTCGGTGAAAGAATTATGAACATCGGTCATCATCTGCAGGCGAATTTACTGGCAAAAATCTAGTGTCCTGGTTTGTTTTCACTCACGGTGTATTTGACAAGTGACGATGACGTGAGAACTAGGCCTACTCCACTGTCCACTTCTCTCGGTAATGATGTTAGTTTGTGTTACATTGCGATCATGATATTTGACGTGCGATGCGCAGATGAGATGCTAGCCGCATCATTGTGTACGCACTGCTGCTGCTGCGCACTCTCATCGTGGAATGTTCCTGCAAAGTCGCCATCACAAGTAGGCCTACATTACCACTGCAAGCAGGTGCGCGCGTAATTTATAGCAAAAGAACATTACAAGTAACGCTGGTCGCTGGTAACGATTAACTAGAAGCTCAGCAAATGCGAGCCGTATTTCGAGCACTTCCAGTTCTTTCCCTGCCCTGCCATGCATCTCTGGGACTTCTGGTTAAGTTTATTACTCAGCCGAGTGGCATGCGGCTCGGCAAAATGCACGCTGCCGCGCCCGGCTGATGTGATGCTGCTACTGGTTCAGCAACGCACGGACGGCCAGGATGGGATGCCTGTTGTTCGCGGCGGCAGTGCACCACAGTGTATAGACCTAACTGCTCTCGTTGTTCTGTTCTCTGAAGCTGCTGCACGACGCGCTAGATAATTCGCCGCGAAAACTGCAGCGAACATTCACTGGTCCACTATTTCCACTAACAACAGTTGCGTAGTTTCGCATTCAGATCGCACTAACTCAAACGTCTAACTGCACGATATAATGTTTTTTCATCGGAAATGAACCGAGCTGGACCGGATGTGGACCGCCGTCCAGTTAGTTCAGACCAGAATGATGAGCGCCTTAACGTATGCCTCAGCTGCAGTCAATTCGTTTGAAATTTATACACAAGAAGCATTTGAAAAATGTTGGGCCCATTCGCTACTGCGAGCCGCCGTTACATTGCCAGTCACCAGGTGTCGCTAGTCGCACGCCAGCTACAGCTATAGCGCAGGCGGCGTGCGATGTCCACGACAACAACAACAGCAACGACAACGCGTGACAGAGGGGACCGCTATGGCCCCATGGAATGGGCCCAATAATGGAAAACTAAAAATACATCACGTCATCAAACAACCGCACTACCAGTACAGAGAGATTTTTACAGTGTATAATTCACATCGCACTAACAGAACGAAACTGAACTGGCTTGACGGGCACGACCGTGGTCCTGATGTCTTGCCCACGGTCACTACTGGTCCTATTGGCGGTGGCTGCAGTGACCACCGAGTCATGGCCACAGTCAACATGCATAGAAAATTTAGTAAATTTCGGCTAAGTGATTTTAGGTGAGCTGAGAGAGGTACACAGACACACACAGACACATTCATCACAACACTTTGCATCCTTCCCAAGGGCGAAGTTAAAATCAAAACATGCATACATATAACTAAACCCATATGTAAACAAATCAGAAAATAAACTTTCACATTTATTCAGCAGATTTCACAGACCGCATGGAAGAAAATGAAAATTCTCACTACTCAAACGACAGAAGTTGCTACACTTTGTAACTGACAACATTCGAAACCAAACAGGCTGAAAACGTGAACTGAAACATAAGTTAGAAAAGGAAAGGTGCAAACTGGACAAAATTACTTGCAGATGTGTACAGTATAAAACACATGACGAATACAATTATAAACGCATCCTATGTACATCGAAAAAGAATGTTGCACAAAAATACCTAGCGCAGAGTGCACAAAATACAAAATGCTTCTGTACAGATTAGGCGTATGTGGATTCCTCCATCACAGTATGTCAAAAGGCCCGTAAAACGTTCAGTTTATGCCAGAACAACATCAAGTAGTATCACATTAACACACACATACACAAAACACACGTCCGTGGTACGGGGCCTACATGTGATGGCGGCAGTAAAACAAACTTGCAATATCACAAATCTATCAGCCGAGTTGAAGATCAATAATCTCCGTAGAAAAGTAGCTGCAAAGCTGAAGCTAGGAAAAATTTGTCCACAAGCGATGATGGATGGCATACACAAGCAGTGCCACTGAACATGTGACTGTGTGGGTGGCAGTGACGCATCATCTGTGCTGAGAACAGTTCGCAGACAAGTGATCACAATGGCTGACAGAGCTATCGACGTGGAATGCCAGAACATATCACAACAACAATATACGTGTACAAACAGTGGAAAGAAATAAGCTCTCACAATGTTTTCACAAATCACTAGAATGATGGTGATGGCCTTTCAACACAGAAATTTTCTCAAGACATTTGCACAACAAAACTAAATCCATCAATTTTTCCACACAGAATGCTAATCGAGGGCAGTATGTGTTATGGCCCTAAGTCTCTCTGTCCATCTGTGACAAGTTAAGTGTTCTAGCAAAACAGCTATATATATATATCACCATGCAAACAATGCCTACGAATTCTAGTTTTCTCTGTCAAGAGATGTTGGTGAAACTCCAATCGGGTCATCCCCCAACAGAGACATCAAATACACGTCCAGTAGGTTGAAAGAGGCAATTTTCGACTGATATCTTGCTATACCTCTTAAACAGTACAAGAGAGGAACGTTTAGTACAGAAGGCTAACAGAAACTCACATGCAAATGGTACTATTTCCAGTAACCTTTAAGTGACCCCAAACTACCACAAACCACCTCGTTTTCTACATTTCCTATCTTTTAAACGGTGAAAATGAACATGTCAAATTTAGTCTATAGATTTTGATAGGTTATCATAGGAAGTTCTAGCTTGGAAACGTAAGTCACAATGTAAAAAGGCATGGTCAACGTATGTTTTAAATTTTGGGGTGCCTGTCATAAATTTGAAATGGATTAAGCAAGGCACTTAAAATTTGAAGTGCAAATGAACCACAGCAAGATCTAATCCAAGCATGATGGAGCAAAGGGTCATTTTTGGAAATAAGTGATTACATCCCACAAACCATGTGCAATACAGACACATAGTTCAATGCAACACTAACATGGAATAATATCTGGTCTATCAAATAGAACCAATATAAACGACCCAAAAGGCCACTTTAGCTGTTTGAAACCTTTCAAAAAATTGTCACAGAAAAGACAGCATGTATTAGCTATGTTCATATGTAAATTAAAAGGGTAAATATAAAATTATTTTAATAATCATATCAAAAATAAAGTACTTCTCATGGTCAAAGGCAATCATGTACACTAAGGAAATGGAAATATCTCGGAAACCGAGCACAATCGAGTCAATGTTACTAAGAACCACTAATAGGAAGTCATATATGGCCTCTTGAACAGTGCCATTGCTGATGATCTTCGGCTAACTTCATGGTCATTCACCTGTTACAAGCTTCTTCAAATAACATTTCTGAATGTTCTACAGCATTTACAAGATTCTAAAAAAAGTGCATAGTGCTGTCACTTTGCGATTGCTGATTTTCTTAATTTTGATAATCGCCTCACTACGTACACAGAAAGACATTTGCATCTACAGGATGTGCCAATAAAGAGCAATCTCCTAGAAAAAAATTCTATATTTCAGCCATGGGAGTATTGATTTGAGCCTAACTTTCAGACTTTGCATTCACACAACATATCCTGCAAATTTTCTTGAAATAACTAAATGGTTCAACAGATACAGCAGTTTAAACTTTAAAGTGCATTTTTTCAACTGAACATACAACTGCACACTGAATATTCAGGAATAACAAATCAAATTTTGCAGAGCTTTTCATAAACAGCTCAGATGTTTTAATAATGAATATCAGCTGTCTACAGCGCAATCAGCATTTAAACAGTGTTCACACTGTCACTGCCCACCAGTTGCACCAACACACGATCGAAATCTGTTGCAAAAATAATACAATTGTCTTATTAATAAAATCGTGAAACAAATAATTCCGTATGGTCGACAAAACGGTCATTCAGCTCAGCATGATGTTGGTCAGCTTTGGCACGTGTATTTGACAGTGTTCCAACACTCAACACATGATAATCCACTGGCATATCCATATGGCCATTAGCTATTATTTTTACACGGGTATCGCAATTTAATTACTGGATCACTTAGAAAAATGCACTTAATAGTTCAAATAGTGGTAATTTTTCAATCACAGCAAATATTGTAACGAAATTTGCTGCCTATGTGACCTGAATCCTCCTCTGTAAAAGCTGTAAATTTGATGAAAAAAAATTTGTTACAGTAACTGAGATAATTAATTTTTCCAAAGGGATTGTTTTTATTGGCGCACCCTGTATGAACTTTCACAGGAATGCATATGCACATACATATAAACAGCAGTCAGCAACAGAACACAACAGCAGCAGTTAGTATGTACATCAAACAAATGATATATAACCGTACAACTAACCATTAGAAACATGACAAAAGCATTAAGATTGTCAGTGTGAAAAGATTACGGTACTCAACAAAAAAAAACAAACCAAGTGCTAGTTGTGGAAATGTTGCCCATAACAAACAAACATAACAAACAATTTATCAAAAACACGAGCTAACAATTTCGACACATCAACAACTATTACACATAAACTCAAACTGTGCCTACGGACGAACCAACCAGAACCAAACTGGTGGTCTTGTGGTAGAATGAATGAGTTGTCTGCTGCCTAGTGCATCATCACCGCATCTTTATCAACTTGATATTCTGCATCTTCTTCATCCTACATACACACATTTACATACACACATGTACACACACAAATGTGTGGCCGTTTTATGGCCCTTTTTTCGGGACTACCCGGGTTGGCCGGTAGTAGTAGTAGAAATGAATATTATTAAAGTGGCATTATCGCACTGCTGCTGCAAGACCACTGTACAGTGTTAATAGTCGGTTTGTAGCAGCCAGTACATGGTGACAACGGCATTGAGCGACGGGCGTGTAGATAAAGCACAGTTCATTATCAGATCGCATCATGGAACGACATAGTAAAGGGTTAATAACTCCTCAATTAGCGTCTTTCATAGGACTGTAAGCAGTAAGTTTGTGCGGGAAAACCACAGGAATACTGCAGGAGCAGTAATCAGTAATGACGACTACCTTGTGCCACGGGAATACTGGAGCAGGGCTAACTACTGCAGTAATCAAATCTCGTGGAATCTCAACGTGTGTTATGCAACGTAATATGAAGCACTCTTCTACTGCTCTTCTTACAAAGTTACAACTCTGTCAAGTCTTCAGCCGTCCTTAATTCTCTATTACATGGTCCCCTAATCAACTAGCGAGAAATTGGGATACATATGACCAGTGGTCTTTGCACCATTTACTACATATAACACGGAAGGACAACGTACTGACCAGTCGCCACTGACAAACAGCATCCATACCACTTATTTCATCAAGTTCTTTGGCCACAATGCACGTGCTGATCCATCCATTGACCACAGTCGAGCCCTCGGGGCAAATGTGACCCATTTGGAAAAACACCCATCAAGTCAACCGCATTACACCTGGGCTCCGGAGAATGAGCCTGATCGCCGCTCGGTATTAGTCTAACAACTGCCCATCATTTAGCACAGAATCGACAAGCAATGAGCATGCTCACGGGACTGGCAACATCATCAGACAAGCCACATGACGACGACGTTATATTTGCCTGATTCATTACTCACCAGGCTATTCTTACAATGAACAAAACATCAAACAACGGGCATACGATAAACATAAGGACAGGTCAGAATGATTTCTGGGAGTGTCTTCAATGGCTTGCATATGAGCCACATCCATTCCTTCTCTTTATATACCTGCCAGTCATTTCCAACCCAATCTTTTCTCGCTTATTTACTTGCTTCGCTGTCATGGTTGTCGTGGTTTGTCAACAACTTTAATAAACGAATATGGCGATGGTGCTAATATTAAAGAGCTGAATGTAATAGCAATATGAAAGCTACACAGCACAAAAATACAAATTACCGACGTTCACAAACAGACAAGCAACATGGGTTTACCTGTTCTTGATTGTCACCACGACCTGTCTCACGTGGACCTGATGTAGCAGCATCACGTGCTTCTACCTGGCCAGCAGGTGGCGCTGCATGCTTATCACCTACCTGCAAGTGCACAGGCACACATCCATCTTCAAAGCATACTAAACACACACATGTGAAGGTAAATGCATATAGCAGTTTGCAAACATGCCCCTCACCGCTACGGAAACTCACGTGCCATACAGGATCACATAGTGTTAACTGCCACCCGGCAGAGATGACGTTCCCGCCTCTACCCCAACCAATTAAGGCCGGTACTCAATTCAGCAACTCCAGAGGGATGCAAGGCTGAGTTGACCTAGTTACTACAACACTGCTTCACTGGTTGTATTTACATTCTATGATAAATGATGTCAAACATTTTTTGATGAATGATGTCGCCACAACTGCTGTCGTAACAATCTCTTGAACTACGGTAGGTCAATGATGAAAAATTTTAGAAATGAATTACTATAAAGCTCTGTGCCGTGTTCATCAATACCTGACTCGTGTCTGCACCGTCAACCTGCTTCACTGTCCGACCATTAGCACCTGCCACAGCCGCAGTCGCTGCCTTGTCTGCCGGCTCGTCACGATCCAAAGTCTCCGTGTTATTTTTCTCCGATGTGGGTTTATCTTTTGTATCAGCAGCTGTGCCTGCATCCGTCTGTCTGCCAGCGGGCTGTTTGGCCTCGTGCTGTGATGGTCCTTGTGGTGTCTGCTGTGTCTCGGCCTCACTCGTTCCAGTCCTCCTTCTGCTTCCCAACACTACATTGCTCGGCCGAGCTTGTGTTTTCTCGATGCTTTCGTTGCGTGACTGTTCACGAACTGATGACGTGGACAGTGGAACGTATGCGGCATCTCGACGATCTCCACGTTCTCTGTGCAGCCGTGACCGAGGCTCGAGTCTGGCCTGCTGGCCACTCTGCCCATCATCGTCTCTTCCAAGTAAAATCGGCGCCTGCTCAGCTGACGTTCTATTCTGCTGCTGTCGATCTAACTGTATACCACGGCTTCCAGGAGACCTGAGTAGAAAGAGGTAAGGCCAAGCGCGACCTGACCCACGCGTCTGTTGTTCGGACTGCTGAACAGGAAGTGAACTCACTCCGGTCTTACTAAAAACACATTATCAATTGGCTCAAAGATTTCTGTTGAAAATTATTATATGCTAGTGTCGTTCCAGTCACAAAATGGCGTCATTCTGTCAATTTTAAAATATATAAAAATGCAAAATATATATTTTGCAGGAAACTTAATTGGGAATGTATTGACTGCTAATCAACTAGAAAACTGTCCTCAATTGAGTATCGAGGTCCCACCGACTGCATTTCAAACTGATACAGTGAGACCCTCACCCTAACCTTCAATCCCAAGAGAGAAGGTGAAGGTCAAAAGTCATTCCGTACAAAATTAAAGTGGAAACAGATGACAAAGATGATTGCATTACTGTGCTAACGTGGTCGGTAATTAGGAAAACTAAGTGTATTTACTATTTAGTTAATGCATAAGAAGCAATGTGAAAAATGCCAGTAAGGCTGCTTTAACCATGTGTAATCATCGTTCATCACTATATGGCAAAATATTTTATTTTAGACCAAAAAATCCACAAAAGAATATGCATAATTTAGATCAATGGCAAATATAGTAAAGTCTATAACGATGTACAGTTCTTCAAACATCATAAATCAGGCCTGAGCTACAGAACTCACAGATCAGTGTTATTTCCCACCACATTCACAACTGAATAAGCTTTTATATCCCAACAGCAGAGCATCATCTCAATTTGGCTAGTACTAAATTACTGTACACTGCTCGGATGCCTAGCAAGATATGCATATTTTGATATATTTAGATATTCTGTAAATATATTTGGGATATATTTGGACAATTTGCCATTTCTTGGCTAAAAAAGTGATGTCAACGTACATTCCAGTTATGTCGATGTCAAACTGGTGCTTCAACTGCTGCAGCACCGTGGTGCCGGTCAGTTCATAGACGGCTCTCAGGACTCGCAGCTCCTTCCTGCGACCGTGCTTCGTGCAGTCACTACAACGTTAACACTAAAAGTTAAACCACATCAACTAACCGCTACATAACGACACAGGCTGCTTATCCGGCTTGATGAGATGCTGTTAATGGTCAAGTAATGACGACAGAAAGCTTATCTGATCTACTAGAAAAGTGCCGACGTACTCTCTGACACTGCTCAGCTGTGATTTGCACTCCTGGACCTCGTGAGTGACGGCTTTCACGTCATGACTGTTCTGATCAGTCAGCAATTCTGCAACGCGCAAACACTGTCCATCAAAATATCTAAAGTGACTCGCATAATATCGACTACTTGTAAAGCTATATTACTTATAGTAATAAATGACTGCAACATTGAGACAATTCATCAAAAAATAACACGAAAGTGCTTTGTTAGTGGGAATTTAAAGACATTCGAATCTCAACTAGGTCTCAATGCCTTTCAGTGCCATAAATTATCTGCTTTAGGTGGAAATTAGCTCAAATATGTACGCTTCCCCTCCCCTCAATACACTGCATCAGAGCTATGATTTTGTCTGAAGACTAAGGGGAAGATTATCAGAACTGTTTCATGCTCTGTCGTGTATAATAATTACGCACAATGATGTGCACAAATAGCTTACTTTTTAAGTTTCTGAGTTTTGCATTTTGCAGAGCTTATTTCGTGTTTGTTGCTTTGTTTGTATTGGGTTTTGTTTCTTCGGTACTAGCCAAGAGATTGGCTGGAAAGAGCATCTACAAAATGACCTATTTTGTGCTAATTGGGACGTGAAACCTTACCGTAACTCTAACGATCAAGCTCAAACATAAGCACTACTTGGCCAAATACTGTGCTATAACACTCGAGATGGTGCAGGTTAAAAACTCTAGCATTGTCTCACTAATCTAAGTGTACTATTTGCTAATAGCAAAGGCATGCATGCAGTAGCTCCAACAAAATATTTCAGTCCATACCTGCGGTATTGGATAACGGAGACTTACATGTGTATGTGTAATAGCTGTAAAACAGTTGTACGTGTGCACTTCACAAAGTCATCAGACACTCATGTAAAGCTTGTACTAAATAAAGTGATTATTCATATTCTATAAAACTATAAGCTACAAAGAAAACTACTTTAAAAAGTACAAAAAAAACTCACTCAGTTTTTGTTCACAAGATGATGATGCACTTTTCGCTGCTTCCTACAAGCAGTTGGAGAACTTAAAATCTGAATGAAAGACACAGTTCACTGTATGTCAGGACTAACAACTATAGGCTAACACCAGACAACCAAGAAAGCCTGCCTTGAAATATGTCGTATTAAAAAGTGAAAGTATACTGTTCATAAATATGACAAAAATACGCAGCACTGACAAGCTAACAATGCATCATCGTTATTCATCATCCGCTTCATTCTTGATTACATATTACATGTGTTTTCGAGGATTACATGTGTTGCTATCATCATTCCATACTCTGCATTTGCTTCTGACTCATCTTATCATACACCTGCTGCATACAATCTACATGGTGTGCCAATAAAAACAATACCCTAGAAAAAAATTCTGTATTTCAGCAAAAGTAGCACAGATTTGTGCTTAAATTTCAGAATTTGTATACTACTTCACTATTCTCAAACCATTCACAATTCCTCACCCTTTTACTCCTGGCTTAAAGCTTAAAACCCAGATGTTATACAAATCCTTCGTACCTTAAACTGACTTCTTCCCTCACGATTGCCTTCTAGATCTTCTTACTGTAAATCCCCAAATAGAAGCCAAGCTTCAAATAAAGGCTGTGCCTCAAATACAAGACAGGCATTTTTGCACCAACAGAAGCTGGGTCTCCAATACTGGCCGGGTTTTAAACCCATGGCTGCCTGTCAGCTTATACATGCATGAAACGATGATAGGTTATACTGTATCATAGAAAACTGCATGTATGTGCAGCACAGTTTGAGTGGATTTACTAACCTGCTTCTGGTAAAGTTCACTTATTTCATCCTTAGCGCGCTTCAACTGATCAGAAACAGTGTCGTGCTGTGTCTGTACCTGCATCAACTAAAGCCACAACAACAGCTCCTACAGAACTGATAAACAAATATGTAAATGGGAAAGATCAGGAATGCCATGGGCCCAATTTTGACCTCAGCCATACCATGTCGCATGCCGGATGACACGACATGTTTCCGACATCGTCGACAGTCCGGGAGGCGGCGTCACACATTTCAATATCGAACAGATCAGCCAACAGCCAACAAGAATTACTCACGCCAATGGAGCAGGCCAGCAGCTATCCCAGCATGCCTGGGCTGCGCACTGATTGGCCCTGGTGGCGGACACAGCCTTCGCCATGGGACGTCCTTAGCCAGGGGTCAGTCTGGTATGGTACGTCGTCCAGTGCACATGAACTCACCAGTTGTGCAGTGTATGCTGTGACTGTTGATCATCGCTGATAATAAATGCAACAGAGTGGACGCCATCAAAATGCTTGTCTCTCTCTAAAAACCTAGCCCAGTGCGCAGACAAAGATGAGAAGGAGTGCTTACAATGAATAATGAACAAAGAAAAAGTCAAAGGCTAGAAAAAAAACTGTTACAAAAATATCTGGTCTGGAAAAGACTAAATGGG
>Ga0209782_1001780_pt1 | contig 11586 bp, 6 predicted proteins | sample WorMetmaBAHAMAS1_FD_187390 | JGI IMG/M metagenome (GOLD analysis project Ga0209782, IMG submission 187390) | Marine gutless worms symbiont microbial communities from Max Planck institute for Marine Microbiology, Germany - Inanidrilus... | ecosystem: Host-associated > Annelida > Digestive system >... | reverse complement strand
GAGCCACCCTGTAGGTATTTCTACTTTACCCCCATGCAATGTACTGTGAGGAGTCTGTCTGTCTGTCTGTCTCTGTCTGACCGCTTGCATAACTTGAAAACCGCATGGTTGAACTTTACCAAATTTTTGTGCATGTTGCTCACGGCCATGGCTCAATCCGCATATAGATGCGTTTGAATCTGTTGTGTAATTCCGGTTTTAGTGGATGCCGTCATTTTTTCTCTAGCTCTATGGAACGCCATGTGTATTCCTGTGTGGCAATTAGACATGACAAGCATAACGGCCGAGATTCTAACCCAGTTTTGCTACCAGCAAGCACTTATCGTGAGCTGCACACTGGGGCAAAGTCGGCCATCTACAATTGCCTTGTTCAAAGGTTAATATCATAGTTCACAGTGCAGGTGGCAAACGTTTAATTTTTGGCTGTGGTGAAGATTAAGCTGTAACGTTATACACCAGAGGGCAGCACATATCACTTAATTACTGGTTTGTCAACTACTTTGCACTAAAGTCTTCTGAGCAGCTTTTTAGTTTGTTCTGTTACTGTCTTTACATTTTTTAAAAAAATTTTTTCTCGTTTTTTGAACTCAAATATATTTTGGTAGTCGTGACGGTTGAGTTGAAAAATTTGGTTGGTTTGCATGTATAGTTCTGCACATTCACACGTTACCAAGAACTCGGCCATTATGACGCGCGATCTGAAGTCTATTAGTGCTGATCAGCAGGACGTATCTATTACGTACACCTACAGTGTTACGTTTGTAGTAAGTCCTATCTGCTCATGGTTACTCGAGACACGGAGTATGTTAGCCGTAGTCACCTTCAAAATTATTATGCTGTCCGTATCTTGCTGAAGCATACATTCACGGGTTGGTGTCCGTTTGTGTGTCTGTCATGTCTTCCATGCCTCATCGATTTCGAAATGGCCAACATCACTTATCACACTTTCCATTCCTCTCAACTTGCTTGTTTACGCACTCTCAGCTTTGCATACTCATCATTCCACGCGTTCTCTTAGGTCCGGTTTTTCCACAGCAAATTAATCTCCCATCAATTTAATCTGGCATTGACGAACTGCCGGTCGAAAAACGACTTCTGAGCAAATTGATCATTATCTGCCGGATTTAATGGCGGATTAAATTAACGGGAGATTAATTTGCTGTGGAAAAACCGGACCTTAGGTTGTCAGATACCAATCCGCTCTCCGTCCCGTATGTCCTCACTTCATTTGGTGCCCGTAGTTTCATCATTGCCGCTCCTACAATCTGGAATTCTCTCCCTTCAGCCCTCCAAATGTGTACTAGCTCTGAAATCTTCCGCCATCACCTCAAGACCCATTATTTCCAGCAGGTCTTCCAACCCACTTAGCACCTTTCTCAGATTTGGCTGTGGCTCGCCATTGTGAATGTTAACAAATATTTACTTACTTACTTATTTATACTCAAGCTATCTTACCAGGGGGCAGCACCTGATGTGTCCAGCACACATTTCGGTTTTATTATATGAGAACCAAATACACTCGTATGTTGTTGTCATAGACAAATATTCTGTATTGCATTGTAGTTGTTATAACAGATATGATAAAACACAATTAATTAATTAATTAATTTGCAATGAATTTGTTATGGTCTTTGTCATGGTGTTACGTTCAAACAAATGCTGTGATTTAATTCTCGAAGTGAACCGACTTCTAAACATGCACGTTATGTACTTGATGATATCTGTTTACATCATCTGTTGAAAAGCTGATGACTTTTTAGCTTCTACACAGTCACCGTGGCCCATGATATATCTGGTCACCCAAAGCAGACTGATGTTACAAAGAAGATTTGGGTGAATTGATTGGAGCAATATGAGTCAATTGCTCTAATTAATCTGATAGATAAATTAGCTACTCCTTGTACCATGGCATTGTTCAAATCATTTGCTTGCTTACTTAACTTTTCTACGTAATACTTTTTTCGTTTACTTATTTATGTTTTTGTTTCTTACTTCTTTATTTACCTATTTGTTTGAGAATAGGCCCGTTTCATTTCTGCGCCAGAAATCATAAGAATTGACCATACTCTGACCTGACATTTAGTTTTTGTGTGTTTTTTTTAATGTTATAGTATCTTTGTACTCCTGATGAATGGTAGCTTGTTTTGCATTAGATTCAAGTTTTTTTTCAGTACAAGCCAACAGATTTTCCGGGAAAAGTGTCTCCAAAATAGCGTAATTTGTGTCAAGTGTGGCATTTTTTAAACCTCAACTCCGTCAGTTAATCGCTGGCCTTCCTATACTGGGTTGGGATGGCTCTCCACCCCCGACCTTTCGTCCCTGATATAGCCATATATCTGTGCTGAAAATGGACGTTGAACGCCAACTAACTAACTCTGTCGGTTAATCAACTGAATGTGACCACCAAAATGAGTCTGTCGACAGTTTGTTTGTTTGTTCTTCTGTGTAATGTACAGTTGATTAATGACAATGGGTGAGGTCAACTTTGGCTAAGACTAAAGGCTTAGACCAAAAGATACACATTTAACACAGGGAATTCCCAAGTTAAGACAGTTTGGTTCAGCTTAGCCTTTAGACTTAGCGGAAGTTGACCTCACCCGTTGGTTGTTTGCGAAGGAAAATCAGCGTGTCCGCTGGTCGTCTCGCTGGGATTACCTGCTGGATTCTATGCAACATACCAACATACAGTGGTTCAGGTGCGCTAGACATGATTTCCGCTTCCGCTATGTAGTCGCTAATGATCATGGCTGTGCATAGATTAAACAAGGCAGTGGTGCATTACATACTCCTTCCGTTACCCTAAGGTAAGGTAAGGAAGCATATAGCAGTTTGTGCTACAAGCACCGCACCGCTACGGGAACTCACATGCCATATGTGATCACACAGTGTTACATGCCACCCGGCAGAGGTGAAATTCCCGCCTTTACCCCAGTCAATTAAGGCTGCTACTTGATTTAACGACCCCAGAGGGATGCAAGGCTGAGTTGACCTAGTTGGCTTAGTTACATACCAAGGTGGTATAGCCGCGCGAAGATGGTCATCCATCCCAGTACTAACCGGGCTCAATGTTGAGCACGAACGACGCTACCACAGCGCTAAACCCGCCAACCGATAGACATGGTTTCAGCTTCTGCTGTGTAGTCGTTAACGATCATGGCTGTGCATAGATTAAACAAGGCAATAGTGCATTACATACTCTCCTGGTATCCTAGTTCAGACTTGTTTAGTCTTAGCAAAGTTGTCTAGGACAGCATACAGCCATTACCATGCATTAGCATGCTTGGGGCGAGGAGTTTCGCGGTCGCACGCCTTGCAATCTGCAACTTTCTCCCATTCACTCAATAATTGTTCGGCTGACTGATAGCGTGTCTGAGGACTATTTCTCGGGGTTCCCACTCACCTAGAAAACCCGGAAAACTCCTGGAATTTTATGTCAGACCTGGAATTTTTGGTATGATAAGTCGATTTATGCTGGTTTGACACTTTAACGTCTGTATCGTGTACGAGTTAATTCATGTTAGAAACGAATGAATGGTGAATGTCAGTGATGAATGTCTCATATTTTATATATTTTATCTGCGAACTATGACCGAAAGCACCTAGAAAATTCTGAAATCGTACTGGAAAACTCCTAGATTTTTTCTTCCAAAAGAGTGGGAACCCTGATTTATGACGTGCTCTACAAATCCTCTCATCATTATGATCATGCATTAGGGATGTTACAGTGCACACAACATTGCAGCGATGCTGCTGTGGTAGCATCATGTCACCATAGGGCTCAATACAGGAAAACCTGACATGATCCACAAAGTCAGAAGTACCCCAACCTGTGCAGTGCCTCAGGTATGGTAATTACGCATGTCTGTGTCTGTGTCTTTGTCTGTCGATCCGCACCATAAAGGCAAAACGGCTTGATCTATCAACACCAAAGTCGGTAGATGTATACTGCATGCAGGTGCTTAGCATGCATTGACCCTGAGGTCAGTAGGTCAGAGGTTAAGGTCACAAGAGTTGTCGAGTGAGCTACAGTTGTGTGGGTGGGTCTGTAGGTCGGTATGACTGTTTTCTGGTATTCATGTGCTGCACAGTAGTTATCACATTCGGTACAGCGGTGGATTAGTTATATATACATGTGTACTACAAACCTGAGCAGTCATATTGGCCTGCATACTCACGCCGGCAGCGCATCTCATAATTGTACGACCTTTGACCTTTTGACCTCGGGATTATTGCATACCTAGTGACTGCGATGTACTCTACATCTACCAAGTTTGGTATGGATAGCTCGAGTCGTTTTTCTTTTAGAGTGCGAACACACAGACGCACAAAGTCGTAAATGTCACTGATCACCCTACTGAAGCATTGGGTGAGGTCAACTTCGGCTAAGTCTAAAGGCTAAGACTAAAGGCTTAGTTGAACACGTTGTCCAGTTTAGACTTTAGGCTAAGACCAAAGACTAGATATTTCCAATCCAACTTATCATCACGTTAACTTCAATAACTTGGAATGCTGTTCGTTTGGTCCACGTCGGTTATTAAACGTACCACCGTCGTGGGTAAATAGGATTGAACCGAGACCTGTTGGCTTTCATTAGTAACCTTCCAGGGTGATTGAAACTGCAGTGTGTCTACCTATCTTATCTTACCAGTGCTCTCATTGCGGTTCAGTCTTACCAGTTTTTGCATCGTTATCGGCAAGATAAAGTCTTTGCAGACCACCATCACAAAAGCCTTGTCAGTGGGTTTGCATTTACCGTATGTGACGTCGTCTGGGCCATCCCACATTTGCACTTGTCAGAAGAAGATACAAGGCCCCACTCGGGTAGATTTGCAGCACAGCGACCCTGGCCAGTGCAAAGACGATTGAGCACACACCATGTGTGAAGAGAAAGATCAGAGCCATATTTTGTCTTTGCTTCTTACTCTGTATATACTGAGCCTGTGATATAGCACACACAGTGAAACGTTTGTGTGTAGCATTCTGAACTCGGTCATTGTGCTTCTGTTTCTGTCCGGCTGCGTCATAATCGTCGTGCTGCGATCGACTCGCAAGAACGTTTCTGCCGGCATGGTAAGGCACACAGCCGCCGCGCCAGCCAGCGAAGTTGAATCCGTCGTACGATCCCCAACAAATATGGCTGCCGCCAAAATGGCATCACTCTACAGGCGGCCTGCTTGCGGCCATGTTTGTTGGGGAAGATCTGCTAGCCAATCGATGGCTTCAAACGCTTCTGCTGTTTTGATTGGACGTAAAAAATCTAGAGAATATTTAATATAAGTCTGTGGTAGATATTAAGAGCGGTTGACTTAGACAAGTTTCTGCCACTGTTGACGTAATGGAGTTGTTTTTAGGGTTGCGCAAATTAATGTTTAATCACGAGATTAATCGTTAAAAATTATGACGATTAGAAATTGGAGTCCCATCTTTATCTATGAAGTACGAACTGGACAAGATTAGCTGCAACATCAATTCCACTGGAGCGACTTTTTATCTCAGCTGAATATATTAGCAGCAGAAGGCAATTATTTCCGGAGTACATGGATACTTCAAGACTGCATCAAGAATAATTAAACGGTTGTTTATTGTACTATATAACAGCTATGAACTGTTCTTATGCATCTGTCAATGACTGAAAAAAATAAAGATGTTTTTGATTAACACATTGTCGGTTAATTTGTGTAGTACACCTTTTTAATCGAAATTTACAGTTGATTAATCGGTGATTTTTGAAAAGTTAACTATTAAAATTTTTAGTCATTTTTGTTCATTTAGCCCGCTCGGCAAACTTGCTGGAAGGGCTGTATATTTTTTCTTTTATCTGTGCATAATCTGTGCAGTTCACATGTTGGTTTCCTTGTGTAGTAAATAGGTATATGTAATGTATTGTACAGAAAATCCCTGACAAGACCGTTAGATGGCAGTTGATAAGCGGTGACGTGTTTCGTCGGCCGTGCTGCGGCCGATTGCTGTCTCTGTGTCTCGGCAGCGGCATTCAGCTCTTCATCACAGCATTTGTCGTTCTTGGTATTTCCACTCACCAGTCTGTCTCAGTCTGTGTCGTTAGGCCACATTACACAGTGTAAGCAGCCTATTATTATAGGTCAGTTTCCAAGTTCGTTTTGTCTGTCAGTCTGTCTGTTACTAACGAGCGTGTATTACGGAATTACGGAAAAATGTACGCGACTCATTCGAGAATCCATTTGGGGTGGTGGGTCAAGTGGGTCGAAGGAACCGTGTAGTGAATAGGGGTCCAAATCCTCCCCAGTGTAAGGGCAGATTTGTTGGGGCGAGAAATGGGGAGGCACATTGTGATGTATAGGGAGAAGGTGACATGCCAGTGGCTGAATAATTGGACTCGTTTGCAGTTGGCATTGCACAGCTATCACACGCAGCGGACAAGTTCATTCTCTGCCGCAAGGGGTGGCGACACGTCCTGTTCTCAAAATACATTGAGCAGTCTTGTTGATGTTGTCTTGGTTGCCATGTTTAGGCTCCTTTCACATTGGAAATATTTATTTTGAAATTCTAGTTCATCAGTCTCTTTCGCAAGAAAATTTCTCGTGTGAGCAGTCTAATTTCGAAATAAATCGCTTTCCGAATTCTATTTCGCAATATAGACCATGTTCCATTTTGTGGAAATAAAATTTCCAGTACGAAAAGGGCCTTAGAAAGGACTGTTAGACTAGTTATGTTGTCTTTGCCACCTGGCTAAATTGGCATCATTTGATAGCAACCGCCATGCAGCTATTTTGTGACCCTTTATTTACGATAAAGCAAGATTAACTGACTGACCTGCGACTATGCCAGATCCTTCGTACAGCAGCTGGAATTCTGCACATGGGGTTTAATTGATGAATGTCCATTGAATTTGTGGATATCATCATCATCATCATCACAAGTATTTTTTAAAGTGGCCTAAGCAGCAAACGCCACTGCAAGGACCACTACAGAGTCACAGTAGCAAACAAGCAGGATCAGATAGTGTTGTAGCAGCGACAAAACAAATATGTCTTTAAGTGGCGTCTGAACGTCGGCAGAGAGGGTGCGGACGTGACATCGTCTGGCAGACTGATATATATGTATTATAGTTAGAACCAATCCTAGTACTGACTCTAGACCACATCCAGTCTGCTGTAGAATGACTCGGTGCACTGCTGCAATAGTATCGGTGATTAGCGTCAGTGGTGTATCTCCTTTAACGTTGGCCCATCGTTAATAATGTGGGTGGTTCTCCACTTTCCGAATTTGATAAGTACCTAATAACCCATCTGTTCCACGGCTGCACGATTAGATTACCAACTAATGACAACCACCGGCTGCTACGGCACGTTTCATTGCCATTTAGCGGTTTAGCGCTGTGGTATCATCGTTCGTCGTACGAACGAAGTTGCTCAACGTTGAGCCCGGTTAGTACTGGGATGGGTGACTGTCTTCGGACGGGTACCTCCTTGGTATGTAACCAAGCCAACTAGGACAACTGAGCCTTGCATCCCTCTGGGGTCGCTAAATCGAGTACCAGCCTTAATTGGCTGGGGTAAAGGCGGGAATGTCACCTCTGCCGGGTGGCAGGTAACACTGTGTGATCCCATATGGCACGTGAGTTCCCGCAGTGGTGCGGTGCTTGTAGCACAAACTGCTATACGCTTCCTTACCTTACCTTTTTACCTTACTGGACCGGGTACTTGCTAGGCCGGTCCAGGTAACATAAAACTACTGAATCGTTCCCGTCCATTTATTGGGGGTCATTCTTCTAACTCTTGTGTGTACGTCTGTCCAGTGTTGGCCAGCGTTGGAATGCTGTCGCCCGCAAACCGAGGAGCTCTGGTGACCTCCGCGCTGTATGTCTATGTTTTTCTTGGCTCACCGGTCGGAGGATTTGTCTCTGCCAGGATCTACAAGAGTGAGATCTCGGATATGTTTTCTGCTCTGGTCCTAGCCACACTGGCAGTAGCCGATGCATAGCATAGTGATCTGTGGTGTCTGTGACTTTGTCTGTCTGTCCACAGCCTATTGATTTAAACGATAATGACTTGATCTGTCGAACCAAATTTGGTAGAAATATAGTGCTTGGCAGTTGCTTTGAGGTACATTGACCCTGAGGTCAGATGTGATAGGGTTATCGAGTGCACTCATAGGCGTAATCTTCCGTAAGGCTGCTAGGCTCGATCCCCCTCGGCCAACAATTTCATGTTCAAGGCTTTCCATCTTTTGAGCCTCCACATTTTTTGTCAGATGGAAATTTTTCAATGCCCGTTATAAAGCTGTCTTTCTTGCAGCAGTGAACAACGAAATGACTGTAAATGACATTTACAGCAATGAGATCTTCAGTTTCTTCTCAATAAAGCAATAGAAGATGGAAACTGTCAGCGCTGTGAGCAAAATTATGTTCGAATTTTTAGCTTTCTGGTCTTCGATTAGCAGCGTAACACTATCCATATTGTGATGAGTGTGGTGTGCCTGTCTGCTGGAAAATCAATCAGGCTAATACATCTGTTGCGGTGTTTTAGCTAGCCTTCTATGATTATTTAGTAGTACTTTTACATTCGCATTTGTCATCATAGACAATAATGCAATTGCATGTAGTTTTACAGTGTCTCGTTTGGTATCAGAGTCATAGGTCACGGCTCGAAACAGTGTAAAAGTAGGTGCTGATTGTTTGGTATATCAGTTTCTAAAAAATGTCCTGAATTTTCATTCTGAGATTTGAGTGGGAACCCTGCATATGTATCTTGTCTATCCACACACGTCTAAGAAACCACACAGTCATGATTTGGCAAGTTTTATTGGTATGGTACCTATCTTACACTTACCTCACGTTCACGGCACACTTACATTACATAGAAATTATTTAAAGTCGCCTATGGTTAAAAACTGCTAAACGACACTTGTAGACATAGACTTTGGCATGAAAATGCGAGGGCTTATGGTGACCGCGGAGCATGAACCTATAATGGGGTGTGAGGCAGAGCCCCCAGCGGGGTGCCATGGGAGAGTCGCTGGTCAGGGCTGGGACCACAGCATAGCTCTGGAATGAGTGACGGGTAAATCGTTGTTATCACGGCTGGTCGATCCCTTGTTAACTCTTTCGCTGCCGAAGGCAACTATAGGTGCCAATGGTACAGTACCGGAGGCAACTATAGTCGCCCACATTCCCTGGCTGCCGTTGGCGACTATAGGCGCCGTATTTATATATGTGGGCGGGACTTAGATTCTCGCGGCACTGGCAGCCAGAAATCCGGCAGCGAAAGAGTTAAGTAGTTGACTGGGTTGACTTTTCCAGGTTGGGTCTGGAAGCTGGGCTTAGCATTATCTGTACCATTGCATATCTGTGTGGCTCGACCTGTATAGTGTCTCTCTGTGTGCTTGTTGCTAGTGTTTGATGGTGAGAAATGGAAATCTCACACACTTGCCACCGCAGTTCTTTGCCCTGGGTTAGTCAGCCACACTTTCATGTTTATCGATAGCTGTTTTGTTTGTCGTATTTTTAGCACGAAATGTAATATATACATCTCGCGCTTATGCTATGATGTCAGTGTCCATCTGTCCGTCTGTCTGTCTGTGACGGAAGTGCATTGGGTCGCGGTGCATGCTGGGAACACAGCGGCTGCGCAAGCCAGCAAAGTTGAAGCTATCAACGATCCCCAACAAACATGGCCGCCGCCGATGGAGGGGTCATCTCGCGCTATGCTAGCCACTGCTAGGCCCTCTTGTGTATAATGCTGACATGCTTGTAGGGCCTTCAGTGCTTTGAGCTGGGTTGGGAATCAGGAAGCAAGTTTGGCCTGTAAAAATTGAGTGATAAAGTGCTGGTGTGGTTATCTGTCTGGAGCTAAAAGTAGATGATTTTGCTGCATATGAGGTGATTGCCGTCATCTTAACTCTTGGAACTTTCACATCTTGAATGGTTTACCCTTCTTATGCCAGCTTACCCAGTTTGTCTTGGAAAAGAGGCAGCTAAATGGGTATTTTTCTGTCTGATACGTAGAGCCCCGACTTTCCGTGGCAAAAACATTGATTTTTCCACGGCATTCTGTGGCGTGCCATGCGCGAAGTTTGTTTGTATATTGTATGCCTACTGAATGCAATGTTTAGATGGAGCAGTATGCCTTGAAACTGTAAGTTTAGTAGTGCAAATACTGCCATGTAGTGACTAAGTGTTGGACTACGAAAATGTGTGTCTAGCAGCCCAGCGTATGTATCGGCACTGGCTGGTGATACAGTACAGTGATAACTACATGTCTGCCATTGTCGTCTTCATTTACCTTACTCCAAGAATTAATCTCTGTTAAATCTTTAATATTTACAGTATAATCTTTACCTTAAAGGCACGATATGACTTAAATTGTGTTAAAAGCGCCGTTAAACTCTAACCAACCAACCATTGTCGTCTAGCCACGGAGTTGCACAAAAGACTTAGACAGCGAGTGTGGGAGAGACACTGACAGGAGGAACAGGAATATAAATGGTGAATGGTTGTCGATCAGGATAGAAATTTTGGGCCAACTGCTCAAATTGGGTTACGGTTATTAGGATAGGGTTAGTTAGTGTTAGGGATAGGGTTAGGGTTATATGCTGGACTCTCCGGCATAGTGGTGGACTATGCGCGCCATCGATCAGGGCATATCATTGACTCACAGCAGTCACAGCAGATACCTGTTGGACAGCTGCTGTAGCCGTGGCTCCAGAGATCTTATCCAGGAGGCTTTGCATCACCCCAACTGCCCTCCGCCGGCATCATAGTGTGACTTGCAATAGGCAGCATTCATAAGGCGTTAACCTTAGGCATGCTGTTCACACCAAGCAGTATAATTTGGTACCAGACAAAGAATGGTAATGCTCTACAGCTGGGAACTTGGGAAGGTAACCGTGGGTCTGGCATTGCACTGGCCATGTGTCTTAAGCGATTCATTCGCCTATGAGATCAAGACCTAAGGAGGCGGGATAGCATCGCACCTACGCTGCCCTGTCTATACCTGTATCTTTTACTGAACATCTTGTGAGTAGCAGCGTGCATCACTGTTGAATCATGTTGTTTGTAGGATTGTGTTCGTTGTTTACTTGCCTCTGAATCTGATATACTGGCTGGAAGGCAGCAGTGCCACGCTGCCAGTTCTCACGCTGCTGACTCTGCTCGGTCTCTGGTTTGGAATCGCCGTTCCACTGACGTTCGTTGGCGCCTTTTTTGGCTTCAGAAAACCAGTATGACGATGTTTCTCTATTTCTGTAGTTACCCACGCTGGCGATTCAATCATTATATGTCACCTGGACCACTCTACCAGTCAATGGTGGTAACTTGACTGGTCCTCTAATGGGTATCCTCATAGACTTATATTAAATATTCTCTAGACTTCTTACGTCCAATCATAACAGCAGAAGTGTTTGAAGCCGTTGATTGGCTAGCAGATCTTCCCCAACAAACATGACCGCAAGTAGTCCGGTCGAGTGACGTCATTTTGTTGAAGTCAACAGCCGCAATCTCGGTGGCGGCCATGTTTGTTGGGGATCGTACAATGGCTTCAACTTCCCTGGCTAGCGTGGTGGCTGTGGGTATGCTATAGTCACATTAGTGACTGTTTAGTAGTGATT
>Ga0209782_1001779_pt1 | contig 11586 bp, 5 predicted proteins | sample WorMetmaBAHAMAS1_FD_187390 | JGI IMG/M metagenome (GOLD analysis project Ga0209782, IMG submission 187390) | Marine gutless worms symbiont microbial communities from Max Planck institute for Marine Microbiology, Germany - Inanidrilus... | ecosystem: Host-associated > Annelida > Digestive system >... | reverse complement strand
CCTCCCACCTACCCATGCCCCTCCCCTGGTGGCGGGCTGTGCGATCCAGCCTTGAGCTGATCTAGTTTGATCAATGTTGGTCTGACATTGAAGTGACCGTGCCTGATGTAAATTAGTTACACCTACATTGACAGACTACTGTCAGTTGTTATCGTTTGTTCAATGCCATGCAGTGCTATAACCTAATAAATGTGTTTATGAAAAAGTATCAAACAGGAGTCTAGTAATAATTTTATTTGCTGTACTCTGTAAAGATAAAAACACGAACGAGGCCTGCAAAAATGGTCAGACCTAACTGTTTAGTCATTTAGCATTTATACCGTAATCACTAATCAGACTCTGGAGAACTAATTTAGAAATTGGCACTGATCTGATCTGTCTAGATCAATACTGCTTCACCATCAGTAATAATTTCGATTCATATTTTATACGGCGGCCTGCAATCTCGTACATTTTTCGTAATATCGTAGTGTTTACAATTCAACTTAAGATAAATGAAGATAGGGATGTAGAGTTTATGTCTGTGATGGTGCCATATTTATTCACCTGTTCATGATATTAATGTCACTCTGGCTCTGATTTAGGTTCCAACGACAAAGGTAAACATGGTCAGTGGTGTTGCCGGCTCAGTGGACGATGTAGGCGTAAAAACGAATGACGTGCGATCCGTTCTGTCGGAGATGAGTGATGTAAAGAGTCGACAGGACAACATGACTGTTAGGCTAGAAAACCTCAAGCTGTAAGTCGGCATTCTATTAGTGTTGCTAAGGTACTGGTATCCAAACGATGCTGCTGAAACTTGTCTATTCCAAGTATATACATCACCAAAACTTGGGTTTTCTTTGCGGTAATTAAAACGTCATTGGCATAATCAGTATCACAAGCATGCGACACAGAAAGAGAACATACATTGAAACAACATAGTACATGTTGTAGTTGACATATTTTTTGCAAGCATATGATTGCTTGCTGCCGCTCCATTAGTTAACCAGTCTGCGAGTTGGCAGTCTATGGATTTGGCGTATTTGAGAGTTGTTTACATTGATGACATCAGAGCAGAGAATATTTAACTTGTACATAAAAGCCAACTTTTGTTTATCTGTATTGTGATCAATGTAAACAAAAATATAGTCGAATAGAATCAATTTCTTTTAGTTATTGCTGCATGTTTAGTTATCAAGACATTAACTGCTACAATTTTTTGAAACAAAATACTGGTACTAACGTTATTTATTTGTACTTTATAGTTACATCTTTAGAATGTTGCTTAATTGTACCAGGCCGTGTGCCACAATAAAAGTGGGGTCAAATATTTATTATACAAATGGCAGCACATAGAGCAAATGGAAGTTAACTCACTGATAATCCTTACATTGTGACCGTAACAGTTGTTTTCTGTTTGTTACTGATGATGTTAGCACAGGAGGTAATGCAATTTGTCTGTCCATCTGTTTCCGCTCTAAACTTTTAATCTGAGTAACCTTTACAATGGTTCTGAGCTTGATTGAGTAAATTTTTTGGCGCAAAACAACCGTGCTGCCACCTGGCGAACGTGCAAAGAATGCATGTGGTATCAGTCCGCATTCATTATAACCTTGACTTTTTGCATGTGCATGGGTCATCACCATAGCTCTCGTGGGATTGAAGGTCAAGTTTAGGGTTGGGGTCTCAGTTTAAAATGCGGTCAGTGGGACCTCAATCCTTAATTGAGGGCAGTTTTTGAGATAATGATATTTTTTTAGCGAGAATGAGGTTCTGTGGAGAGAAGTGGCTTCGCTGAGGCAGATGCACATGAAACAACAGCATGTCGTTAGCAGGGTAAACTTACAGATGTCTCTTGTCAAGTTCATTTGTGATACATGTAACTGTAGATTAGGATTTGGTTTTATGCAGTTATCTATGTTTTATTCAGGTGTATTGCTATGGTTTTGTTTGCACGACAACAGTGGGGATATAAACAGCACCAGATTTTATAACGTGGGACTATTTCTCCGGGGAAAAAAAATTCTGTCCCGTTGCATGATCCGTACTTCTTTCCTGTTTCACTTTCGGCTGTTCAGCGATGCACTTCTGTGTGTGTTTGTTGATTGACAGCGATGCTCCAAGAATTTGTTGAAGAATTAGAAAAAATGCTTTTGTGGGCACTGCTACTTTTTCTGGCCTGTTTAACTGAACAGTCTGAATACTCCTAAATTTAGCCTTTTATATCAGGCACGTAGAAAGGTGGCTTTGGAAATCCTGGATTGTTTTTCTTTGGAATAATAAGGAAGTTTTTAGTATACTGCATCTGACAACAATGGCTGTTACTTAGAACAGTCGCTCCTTTTTCGATCCACAGTGGCTAGTGGATGTTTGTGCCATCATATAGACCAGAAACCTAAGCAGTCATATTGACCTACATACCCATGCCAAGGGTTTAGGTTAATATATCGCTGGCCTTCCTATACTGGGTAGGGATAGCTCTCCACCCCTGACCTTTCGTCCCTGATATAGCCATAAATTTGTGCTGAAAAGGGACGTTATACCAACTAACTAACTAACTCACACTGGCAGCACATTTGATGACTGCATGACCTTTGACCTTTTGTTCTCGGTCAGTGCTTGCCAAGCTACCGTTATGCGCTGTTGACAGAGCAGGTTGGGTGTTGATAACTTGTCGTATTACTTTCGGATCGTGGTCACACGGAGAGATATCACTGATCACCCTACCCCTCACATTGGCTACCGCCGGGCACCGGCGTCGGTAATTATCGAAACTCTACTCGGAAGGCGATGTGGTTGTGAGAAATTGTGGTGGTTGGCTGACAGCTGATCCAGTTCCTCGTGTCGGTTCTCGGCAACCAGAAGCACCAGATAAATACCGCGTTGAAGCGCAAAGCTCCGCTGATGCTCGGTGCTGGAACAAGCGGACATCCACCGGTCAAGGTGGCTCGTGACAGATCATATCAAGTAGAGTCGGTATGGTTCATGCTGTTTGTACGACGGCTCTGGAGTGTTGATAAACAGTAACGATTTATTGAGAGTGAAGTCCACACCTTTGAGTCTTGTAACTGGTTTAAACAGACCAACAAATAGCATTCATTTGCCGTCGGTGTTTTGACACTGTTGGTTAGGCATCGGGAAGTGCTTTTAGCCTGTGAAAATGGATTGATGAGGTTCTGACGTGTCTGGGGGAAACTGTGAATGTAAATTGCAGCTGATGCCACCATAGACATATTAAATATTCTCTAGACTTCTTACATCCAATCAGAACAGCAGAAGCGTTTGAAGCCGTCGATTGGCTAGCAGATCTTCCACAACGAACATGGCCGTAAGCAGGCTAGTCGAGTGACGTCATTTTGTTGAAGTCAACAGCTGCAATTTTGGCGGCAGCCATGTTTGTTGAGGATCATACGACTGCTTCAACTCCGCTGGCTGGCACGGCGGCTGTGGATGCCACCATCTCCGCATTTTCTCTGGCTTCATTTTAAAACCCCGGTGGGTTAGCTTTCTGTACCCAGGTTGTACGTGAAAATAGCCCATTAGATGAGTGTTGTTGTTTTGTGAATCTGTTAACAGCCGCAGGAGTCACCAAGCAATGTCTCTGACAGCAACGTTGTTATTGACGAAGTTGTTGACTTATTGTCGTCGGATGGCAGCGATCAGGCATTCGTGGCCCCTGACTCCGTTTCTGCCGAGCCTCTCGCCGCAAACGTATTTCTACCATTGCCAATTTTTAAACTAGAATACCTAGCGGTATGTGGTCGTGCCTCTATGGCAGCTTTCCGTTAGCTCTCAACACATATCATGCCTCCTCGCTGCAATGTGAGAGGCGCGACTAAATATACAAGACCAAGACGGACCAAAAAGTCAAAGTCCGATGTAAGTGGTTGTCTAAAATTCATATATTTGTTGACCAAATATGGGTGCAGAGTTTTAAATTAAATAGGCTCATATAAGGATTCAGGGTCAAACTTTTGACCATGTGTTGAGAGTTGACGGAAACTGCCAATACGCGGAACGCACATCCATAGTAGTCACCCATAGAGGCGCGACCATATACCGCTAGGTATTTTAGTTCATAATGTTATTTAGTGTAATTCTCGCCGATAGCCTGAGTTGGGGCACTAGATCTGTAGGCCTAACATCTAGCGAGTGCATATTGGGCTGGGCAGTAACCAGTGTGGCCAACTGGCGAAACAGCAAGCTGCCTTCATTATCATAAACGGCACCAAACATTATTATTGTCTTTTAAAAAGTATAGATTACTTTTAATTAATTTTTATTTCGCTGGGTGCAGGATGTCAGAACTGATGATCTGGAGCCGCTGGCAATAATGGGCCGAGGTTATCCGCCGTCACTTGAGCTGACGGACATATTTGACGACAGCGATGCCATTGCTACAGTTTCACTGGACGATGTGTTGAAGACGCCGACTGTCGAAGTGACCACCGTCAACACGTTACTTAGCAACACGGTTGCCACGACAACTGCTGCCATGACAACATCTAGTCCACTGCTATCAACAACGGCTCTTGCTCTCACCGACTCAAAAACGTAATTTAACTGTTTGTAAACCTTTGAATACACAGAAAATAGCATTTTTAGTGTAGATAGCAAACTAAGTAAGTAAGTAAATAAGTAATCTTTATTAAGATTAATATAATATTAATAAATTAATATGTATTAGCTCCGTATATACATGTTGCGACCACCATAGGGAAGCACCATAGGCCCTTAGGATATAGTACAGCTCTAGTGCAAACTTTAAAACTTTCTGAGACAGTTATAGTGGGGATGTAAAAATTAATATTACATGTATATTAATCTTTATTAATAAAGATTACTTATTTACTTATTAACATCAATATAATAGGAATAAAACATTACGAGAAAGCTGAAAGCGAATAAAAACAATACAAACACAAAGCAAGAACATAATACATCCACACATACATAAGCACATAATCCTAATTTATTCAATATATTCTGTATTTGGCACGAAAGGAGCAATGCCTCTTCTTTCACGAGTTCGGTGGTGTAGGTTCGGTACTTCTCGCTATTCCGAAGGTCCACCATTCCGAGTGTCTGCTGTTCGAAAGGGTTGATATTTCGACAGTGTATAATGACTTAGTGTTACTGCATGTTCAGTATGTGTCGTCTGCATCAGCATCAGCTGTTCCTGGGTTGGTTACGGTTAGTAGGGAGTAAAGTTAGGTTTAGTGTTTAATTGTTGGTGTTTTATGAAAATCATTCGTATGACACCCAGAGTTAAGTTACATTTTTTGCTATGTTTCGGAGAATGGAAAATGTGGAATTGGTAAAAAAGCCTGTAGTTGGGTTTAGTTTTTAGTAACAAGCCTACAGATCGGCTGGGAAGAATGTCTACAATATTACCTATTTTGGGTCCTGTAAGACATAAAGAGTACTGCTGAGTTGGCACTGACATAATTAGAATGTCGTGCATTATTTTCAATTTATTGTTGACCCTTTCCCTCCAATAGGCAGTACCTGAGCTATTTTGTTAATCTGAGGATTTTATGATTGCTTTTCCTGTTTTTTTATTTAGTTTCTCAGTACTATGCGAGAGATTGGTTACAAAGATCATCTCCAAAAAGACCTATTTAGTGTTGGGTGGGATGCTAAAACTTAACTCAATCAAGCTCCGAATCATTGTGTAATTGTGATACCATGATTACCTTGTATTCGTACCTGTTTTCTGTCAAGTCAGATGTGAATCTTTAATTCAGTCGATCATTCAGTTCAGTTGTTGTCATTGCCGGTTGTCCCTATGGCACTGAATAGCCTATAATGTGCCGTTAAGAAACTACTCACTCACTCACTCAGCCCCGGTTGTCCCCGTGCCGAGTCCATCTGTATGCGCCGTACGTATGCTGTAGTGAGTTTGAACGCAGTGATCTCACTTCTCATCTTGACATGACCTACTCCCAGCTCAGCGGTCTGCGGGACCTGCTCACCGGTTCGCCAGGCTCGCCGCCACAGATCAACTTTGACGCCAACTTAATGCTCGAGGTACGGGTCGCACTTTTGTCCTCATTTTCCTTTTGTCGTTGCTCTCATGCAGTGTGTGGATGTTGGTCCCAGCTACACAAGTTTCACACAGTGTGGTCTGTGTGCAAAAACAGCAGAATCAATCAAGATGGTGTCTCAGACTCAGGTGCGCCAAAGCTACGTTGCATTAAGTGGGAGTCGAAAGGTTTGTTTTCCATGGCCTACCATAACAGGGCTGTGTTAATGTCTGAATGTCTGGAATTTTTTCCAGCAGGTTGTTGTTAAAGAGTCAGCAATTTTATGAAGTATTGTATCAAGACTTTTAAATTGTAACTGGAACTTTGACGATGCTGATGCCACTGCCGAGTCTGATGCTGATTCTGTGTATTTTTATTGCAGCTTTTTGGTTACTTGGACACGAGTGTTCCAGCAGCGGTAATAATGTCATTTTGATCTTTTTTATATCATTTTTGCCACTCAGTTCTGTTGACTTCTTTTTGGAAACAATTCACATGTTTTCTGACAACAGTCATTTCAGCCTCAGCCTTGTGCTACAGTTACCGAGCAATGCAATGTAAATGCGTGGATAGAAGCACTCCAGATATTTTCCACGTTAGTTCGTAGTGTTTTTAAAGTGTGTTCGAAATGTTGACAGTGTGCGGATGAGTCGTCCACGGCAACCGGTGACGATGCGGAGAGCAACACGCAACCCAAGATGGAGTTGAGACAAGGTCTCAAAGGTAACAATTGCTAATATATTGTGGCTGCGGCAGCTGTAATTTTCAGTAGATAATGTGCATAGTGCAGTACTCAAATTATGGGGGAAGTGGAGTCGATTGCCAAATTTTCATCTGTCGAAAAAAAATTGGCTTGCTGAATTTTTCTATGCCATATATTTGCTGTAAAAATTCAGATATCCGAATAATACACCCAGTGTTCCCACAGTGATTAAAGTGCCTGTTGCATAAATCCGCTGATACGAATATCAGCTGAAATTTTTATTTAACAATCTGAAATTATTACAGATTTCAGGTTCGGGGTCCGGCTGAAAGTGATTCACCACTGGGAATCTTGGGGTGAAGTGTGATATTCTTGATTGCCTTGACATTTGCAGGAAAGACATCTAAAATACACTGATACTAGATGTTCAGAATAGTCGTCATTTCGAGGGAAAACATAGGAACGCTGTTCCCTTTGTTAAATTTTTTGCGTTTAACACTCCATAAAATTGTTTGTGGCTGGGGCTCCCTCCGCTGGAGTTCCCACTCACCTGGAAAACTCCTGGAATTTTATGTTAGACGTGGAATTTTTGGTATGCTAAAAGTCGATTTATGCTGGTTTTGACACTGTAATGGCTATATCGTGTACAAGTTAATTCATGTTACAAAGGAATGAATGGTGAACATCAGTGATGAATGTCTCGTATTTTATATATTTCGGCTTCGAACTATGATCGAAAGCACCTGGAAAATTCTAAAATTGGACTGGAAGACTCTGGATATTTTTTATTCCAAAAGAGTGGGAACCCCACCTGCTCACCGCTGGGGGAGCTCCCCCTGAACTCCGTGTAGTGCCTATTTCTGAGCATTCCCAATGTTCTTATTTTACGAAATGACCACTTAAGCAGGTGGTAATATACACATATATTATCAGTCCACACGTGGTTACAAGAAATGGGGATTGTTGGTCTGAGAAGTTTAAAAATCGGTGGTCTAGAGATCCAGTGATTTTGTTGTTTGTTGCTGGTGCAGGCAACGAAGTCATTCAGTACATGCCGGCTGAAGATTTCAGCAGCTTGTATGATGTCAGTGACTTGCTGTCTTCATATCAGGCCATGTTTGATCCAGCCGCCGGGGATAGTGCGCTTCTGACGGCGCCAGACAACGACGACATTCTCCAGACGTTGTACGACGAAGCCTCGCAGAACGGCGCGACGATACCGAACAGCCGACAGACCGCGGCGCAGAACGCGATGGAAGACATAGACTGATCTTCGCAGCGGTTTTAGCGATATCTGATTTGGTGCAGAGTACTGGACAGCATTTTGTCTCCGGGGCAGATCCAACATTTCCCGGTGGGGATGCTCATGTATTGGAGTTACAAGCGTGACTGCCGAAGGTGCGAGCACCATTAGGCAGGTCTAATGAAATGTTCCCACCATCTTTCACGTAGAGAAAATTTTAAAATTCTTTTCAAAACAACAGAATGGTAGTTATAAAAATACGCATGGCTGGTGGGTGACATATTCCCTTGTTCTGCGGATCTGGCCCCGTTTTGTATACGATATTTGTACATATGACCTTTTAGACAGTTTACTAGCCGGGTACAATGTGTCAACATGTTATGAACATTGGAAGCCATCCCCTATTACCTTTCCCAGAGTGTCCGTGGGAGCCAAACCACCGTCATTTTAGATTCATTGGTAAGTCTCAAGTCAAAGCCGTCATTGTGTATTTTGACAGCACAAAAAAGAACAAAGGTTGAACATTGGGTGATTTTCCTTGTGATATACTCTGTAGTTGATAAACTAGTACGGTACATCAAACTAGTGACAATGTTTGTTGATTGTTAATGAATACTCAGTGGCCTGACAGACACTTGTTGACTGCTTGTGTTAATATTGCCGCTTGCATGTGATTGCCGAACGCCACTCAGCTGACGGTAGTATATTGTGCTAATATCATCGACTTGAGTAACTTAGATAGAGCTGTGAGATTGAATGTAAGGGATTAGCAGTTTTTGCGGTGTTTTTGTACCATGACATGACTGCATCATCGGCATGATTCTTAATACAGCATTCTTAAGTGGTAGTAACATGCATATAACTGTAGACGCTGGTGATATCTCCCATGTCTGAGGTAGAATGTACACTGGTGACATTAGTCATCAGGGGCGTCGATCCCTATGGGACAGGGGAAACATGTCCGTGGTAATGCCTTCCCCCAATATATTGTTGTTTGTTGTATTTTAATGCAAATATTATGTGTAGTTTCACAAAAAGCTTCAGCTTGTGGGGGACGAAGACTTCCTACTGGGGCTCCGCCCCTGGACCACACTGGGGGACTTCTGTCCCCCAGTCTTCTTTTAATTCCCCCTAATAATCCTGTGAGATCGACGCCCTTGTTTGCCATTGCTTTCTGTGAGGCCTATGATTATCATCCCAGCTTCAGAACATTATCACCGTTGGCAGGTAACTCTTTACACTGTTTGGAGAACAGAGGCAAATGGTGAATCACTTGTGAAATACTGAATGAAAATCCACAGCTATACCACTAACAAATAATTACAAAGTTGTGCCTGCGGACTTTGTATATATTGCAAGTGCTTGTATTAATATTTAGTTGTATAATAATTCTCATATCTCGACCTTTCGGGTGATAACTGAAAGTATGTCCTGTGTGCTTTGTCACAATTAGAAATATTTGTTGTTATACTAATTCTTGTGGGTAATTGTCATGCCAGAAATTATAGGTGGAAAAATCTTATCTACCTTCAAATTATTGTTCATTGGTAATCAGAATAGTATACAGACATAGTTACAGACATATTTGTTTATTGTTTGTTAACTAACTTCATTGAGAACAAACATATTAATTAATTACTAAGTATATTTTACACAGGCTAAATGCCGTATTCAAACAAATTCCATACACATATACGTAACTGCTTGGCAAGTTATAGGGCAGTCGGATTAACTAGGTGTTACTGCAATGCCCATTATTTCATCGCAGTATTAAGCAAATTTAGAGACTATTTATAAGAGATGCTTAAGTTACTGACCATGCATTCAAAGAAGAGACTTGCGGAATATTAATGCTGCATACTTGAACACCAACTGTCGCTCTAGCATTCACATGTTGGCCCAAGCTGTAGGAATGAGTCGGTTCCTTCCATTAGTAAGCCAAATATCAACAAGGTGAGCAAACGTAGGTTTAGTTTCTTACGCTGTTGTGTTGTGTCACATTATCGTTGGTTTACTGGTACTTGTATGGTGCTGTTGTGTTCGGTTTCATTTCTGTTTTCTTTATAAATCTCTGGTTATGAAGAACAATGGAAATGACCTATTTTCTGTTGTTGACTGGGATATCAACTTTAACTCGTTCAATCAACAGCGATGGAGATATTGTACAAAATACCACACACATATACAACCATACGCACAATGTGCAGGCTGTTTTAATATCTAACTGCTATCACAATCGGATATTCTGCGCAAAAAATGTCCATTATATTCAATAAAAGTTTGTCAGAATTTTTCAGCAGCCCGTGCAGCCACTGTCCGAAGTTTTCCGTTAACCTTTGACGCAGGACTTCCTGAAAACACAACAGCCAAAACTGAGCCAACTGAGTGAATACACATTAACTTTCAATGTAGAATTCTGCTAGATTAAATAAACTGCAGTGACAACAGTACGTTGCAAAAAACACCACAGTATGTTGAGATGACACTTAAACTATTGTTACAGATGATAATTAGCGAATATCGTCATGAAGCTAAATGGTTCATAAGTGATTCACAATGTTGTTGACGTTGCTATTATACAGCAGTGAATTGACTGAGTGAAAATAAAGCTTTACCTAGAATAAGATTGCAAATGGCTGTTCTGGCGACGCGAATATTGTTGAATGAACCAAGGATGTGTACTTTGCTGAAACAAATGCAGATGTCATTTGCATGCAGTGAAAAAACTTACATAATAAAATTACACATTAAATTTATAGGATGGCACAAAACTGAGCCAATGGCTGCTGTGAGTAGAACAGATGCCACAAATGACTTCACGAGGCCACACATTAAATTTGAAATGGTGATCAGACTTATACCTTTCCTGTAACAATTACTATAATTACTGGACAACATGCCTGTACATTTAAAGGCTGACTAGAGAAAATTAATTGCTAACTAACTTTTCACACAACAAGGATGCATTTCTTTTAACTAACTAGAGCTTGGCTCTAGCCCACATCTCACACCTACGGCACTCACAACGAATAGCTATCACAGTCACCACGAGGATGTATGAAGCTGGAAAGAAAAGCATCTACAGCAAGCTTGGTGGACTTTAATGCAGCTGGGACACATTAGTCTGTATAGACCTAACATAGTGACCACATATTGGGCCAGGTAGTGGACGGTGTAGACATGGCGGCTAGCTGCCTCCAGCATTATCATAATTTATTTCGCTCATCAAAGTAACACAACTGGTAATTTTGAGTCATTACTGGGGTAATATATTCTTATATACATAATCTGACTTGCAAAACTGCAACTTCTAAACTAGAATACCAGATCCACGTGACAACTTAACCCTTTTTCTCTTGTTTATAAACAGAAATATTCTCCCAGTAAAACACAGTCAGTACCTGTTGGCAAGAACTATTCGTGTTTGTGTGACGTTTTCTATGGTGAACTTGGTTTTGCCGTGATGCCCAGCAAGCCGGCCAATAGCCCGCGATAAATGATCACCCTTCAGCGGTTTGACTGAGACACACAATTTACACAGGAACGACTTCACACAATAACTACGAAACATCAACTCGTTAAAAAACAATAATTTACTGCTATTATACATTAAGCTACATGTAATACTACTA
>Ga0209782_1001778_pt1 | contig 11591 bp, 8 predicted proteins | sample WorMetmaBAHAMAS1_FD_187390 | JGI IMG/M metagenome (GOLD analysis project Ga0209782, IMG submission 187390) | Marine gutless worms symbiont microbial communities from Max Planck institute for Marine Microbiology, Germany - Inanidrilus... | ecosystem: Host-associated > Annelida > Digestive system >... | reverse complement strand
CCCACACCTCCGGTGGCCTCACCCCTGAGGTTATAAACTGTGCTGTTTGTGAACAGTGCAACAGCACAGCACTCAATTAACAGTTATCATACAAAAATGCATTGCCGGTCGGCGCAGCTGAATTTTACCGCTTGCTCATGATGAACAAGCGGTAAAATTCATGGCTTCTTGACACCATTTTAGCTTGCAAGGATTCTATTCACGCTTAAGCTATGCCACGTTGGGAAAGTTAACCAAAGTTTAAGGGAATATCAGTTAACAGACTTCCCGATGCGCCCTTAAAATAAGAAACTAGAAAAGATTTGCATAAAATGAATAAATATCCATTCGCAAAATTTAACCGTTTTTCGCTGTGGCTGTTCCGTAGGTATTATTAAAGCGCCAGTAATGTGAAGTAAAATAAAATAGATAATGCAAAAACAAGCAAAAGTTTGCAAACTTTGTAAACTTCTGCAAGTTTTTGCAACATTTTTATTTTATTTAATTGCAGCATTTATTTTATTTTATTTGACACAATGCTTAAGTCTTACGTAGATACAAAGGACTTATCAGCCGATCTAAAGTCAGTGCCAGTCACATATACAGTATGATAGACGCTATTTTCAACTGTGAGCTCACCTATTCCAGTTGTCATACATGTAGCTTATGATCACTTGTTATTTCCTCGATAGAAAGGATAATAATAAGTAGCTGTCGGCTATAGATTAGAAAACTGTTCCCGATTAAAAATCGACTTCTTACCGTCTTACCGCGTTTCCAAGTGAGACCCTAACCCTAACCTAAGTAACATTAACCTTGACATCTTACATTGACCTTCAATCCCATGTGATCTATTGCCATGAGCCATGCACATGCAAGAGATCAAGGTCAAAGGTCACCCAGTTAAAAAGTTAGAGTGAAAACGGACGGACGGACGGAGGCGATTGCATTACCATGCGTGCTAACGCGGTCGGTAAACATCAGTAGATTACAAGCTTTCTGTTTTGATTTCAACGATCCATTTTCGTCTCATTTAATTACGTTTTCGTTCCATCTTGTTACACAGTATGTTGAAATCTTTCGTCAGCGGACAAGACTTCAATGCATTAACAGTGGTCGCTGAGAATGCAGTAGCGAACCTATGGCAAAATATTATGAAGAAAAAAGCAGATCACAATTTATCTAATCTTGTATAAGCCAAAGTTGTAAAACAGCAAAAATAAAAAAAATGAAAAATTATAATCACGAAATGCATGCGCTATCACATTTAAATCTGTGAAGCACCAGATTTAAATGTATAACTTAGCGCATGTGTTTCGTGATTTCGTGACTTGATTCCCTAAATTGGGAGCAGTACCAATAGGGCCCGTCAGTAAATAAAGAATATTTATCCCAGATTCAGCTTTACTCGATATTTGGAGAACTTCCGGTGTTGAGCAATACGGTTCTAATCATAACAGTTTGCGTGAAAGTTGCAAATTCTACATTTTTAGTCACAAATTAAAGGACAAAGTGGGCGGAGTTATCGAGGTATTATTTATGCAATTGTTTTGTAAGGTAATTTTAGATTGTTGAAGACTAACCGTAACATGATGCGTCAAAATGTTGCATTGACGCCTGTACTAAACTCACCGTTTTCACCGGAAACAGAAATAACATAGAGATATTCTTATATAACTGACGCGCCCTATGCAACCCCCAAATGACACATCCTTGCTGGAAACACGTCGTATGACGTATAGATCGTTAAAATCGGTTCACTGGTGCGACCAATGTGCGCGACTAAGAAACCAAAAAAGAAAGACAAAGAACTCAAACAGTGGCAAACTAGGTATTCGCCCAGACCACCCACGTCGTCGCATCGATATGCAGTTTTGCGTAGTGGGTGGCCTTTGGGTGATAGTTCTTAGTTTCAAGTTTGATCAAAATCGACTCAGTGGTTACCGAGACTTTAGGGGTGAAAATTTGAATTCCTGCATTAGTTTGGCCAATGGCTGATACAGCCCTGTACTACCGCACAGGCGTGATACCGAAAGCCATTGCTTGACTCCCAACTTAATTAACGTTTCTATCAGCTGCTGACCATCTGTCGCGGTGATCCGTTTTCTGTTTGTACTGGCGGCTATATAGGAGCGTTTTTATCACTTATCTCATCTCATCTGACCTATTCTCAACTGAACAGTACCCCGTGCGGGAGATGGGGCCTAATGCATTGTACATTTCGGCATTGTTTGTGTGTTTGTTTACCTTATCACTTGCTTCTTTTTGCTTTTTGTAGCTGCTTTCTTTTTTTCTCTTTCTTATATTTTCCTTTCACTAAGTGGCACTGTAAAGTAAGTAAGTAAGTAAGTAGATTTATATAGCGCATAAAGTTATCAACCTCTAATGCGCTGCATGCACTAGTATCGCGCAAACAGATTACGTCTTCAGTAAACGTCTGAAAGAGTCAGTGCTGATTGACGGGTCCCTGATGAAATCCGGGAGACTGTTCCAGACTGTTGGGCCAGCGACTGCGAAAGCCTGACCGCCATACATGTAGGTGTAAAGCCGATGACGCGGTACGGCAAGTAGGTTGCGGTTGGTGGAACGTAGATGTCGACGTGTACCAGCGGAAAGCGGTGTGCAGTGATCCGACAGGTACGATGGTGCACGGCCGTTCAGACTGTAAAGCGACCCAGTTCGCCATGACTGCGACCAGTCATTATGCACACATGACAACGTGGCCTATTTCGTTCTGCATGGTCGCAACCAATCAGGCGAATGGGTCGCTTCACTGCTATTACGTACAGATGAAATGAGGTTGGTTGAGATGAGGTTAGATGAGATGAGATGATGTAAAGGCTCCTCAACGTAGCCGCCTCACATCGCTGTGACTTGCGGTGAAGTTGCTTCAAAGTCAGCTGACGTTCAGTTTGTATAATCAAAAATAAATAATAACAAGCTTTTGCCCAAAATAATTTGGGAACAGGCCGCATCTCCACCGCTGGCGGAGACCCATTTATAGCTGCCGAACACAATCGTTCAACTCTATTTGCCAGTTGGCGCTCATCTAACACACGATTCATTGAGCCTACCTTAGTGACCCTACTCATTATCCCAAATGACAGCTCGATCGGTTCACCCGTTTTTGCACGGCTGATGCCGCATTTTTCCGATACTTTACATTGAGCCACCCCATCTCTCCCCCAAATTCCCCTTTCCTCGAGGAGAGCTGGACCCCCAACTAATTCGTCGTTCGTTTGCGCCAATCCGACCCACCACCGCAAACGTCATCTCGATCGAGTCAGCCGTTTTTCCACAACACGTGCTAGTTACCAACGGACAGACAGGTAAACCGACAGAACGAACACGGAAGTTGGCGGACTCGACCTGTACCAACTAGGCCACTGACGAACGATGCTACATAATAATACATGTATAAATAACTTCGCCACTGTAGTCGGTATGAAGTACATGTGTTGCCATCAGCGTGTCTATATGTCTGTATGTCTGTCTGTCTGCTCACAAATCTCAACAAAAGAGCCTAGCAGTGGCTAGCATAGCGCGAGATGATCCTTCCACTCTTCCCGGCGATGATCTCTGCCCTCGCGCCCGCATGCACCGCGACCGCAATGCGTGGTAAATTAGGATCGGAATTTGAAACCTAAATTAGCTATAATGCGCCAATGCACTTCCGTCATAGACAGACGGACAGACGGACAGACGGACAGACAGACGGACATTGACATCGTAGCAGAAGCGCGAGATGTATGTATTACATCTCGCGCTAAAAATCGCTTGTCTAAATTGCATGAATTTTTTCTGTGCATGTTGCCTGTGCGGAGGGTTTGGTCCTCTCCTGACTTCAATCCGTCATATGCTTTCGGTTTTGTAGATGACGTCAGTTTTTTTTTACTTTTCACATAATGGCGAAGCATGAGCAACGCGAATAGGGCGTAAATATACTGAAAATGACTCACCTTCACCGAGGAGAAGTATGTATAATGTCTGCTATTGCCTCGTCGTTCAAAGGCGTAACCTAGTTTATGTCTAGCGTTTGATTACAAGCAGACTATACGGTGGTTACGGTAAGTAAGTAAGTAGGTAAGTAGTATATCGATAAGATTTCTAAGAGGAACGTAAGCAAAAAGTTGAATTATAAGCATGTGTTTGTTGTGAAATTGAGTTTCGCTGAAAAATAAAAATAAACCAAGTGTCATTTCAGCTGTTTGGATCACTTTTTGATTAGCTGCGTATGGTTTGACGCCTTGCGAATCTAATAGAAATTGTGGAAACCGTATGCGGTAAGTAATAAGTATAGTGTTGTCAGACTGAAGGAAACAATTTTCGACTAAATTCGATTAGAATATTATTTTTGGATTACTCAGTCGGTTCGATTCAGTTTACTAGTGTATGATGCGAGCGCAATGAATAGTTAAGGCTAAATTCACGGGAGCAGTTTACGCGTAGGCCTAACTTCTCCTAACATCCTCGTAATAGGCCTATCCTCGTAACATCCTTGAAACACGTACGTCCGACATGCACGACTTCTTCGTAAGGAAACTGCTCCCATGGTTTTAGGTTACAACACACAGACACACAACAACATCGTGCAACATCTGTATCAATGAGCCGCGTCTATCCACTGCGTGCATGCGATGCGGCCTAATAATAATAATAATAAATTTCTACAGCAGTGATAGCGACGGCTCGCCCGTATCGTCAGCGAGCACGGATCGCTCAATCATATTCGCCAGGTAGCGCCCATATGTACCCAACTGGTTCCTTGGTTCTTGGCGTGTCTCTCTCAAACGTAATCTTCATCGGTTCAGCAGTTCTTGCAGGGCTCCCCCTTTATCCTTACCAACGCTTTTCAGTGGGTCGGACACAATCCCGAAAGTGCGCGATCCCCGTGGAGGGATATGGACCACATCTAAAGTAAGGTTCATTGTGTTCCCGCGAGTCCACAGCCAAACCTGCTCACGGTCGTTTTAGCCACTTTTGCACAGCACATACGAGAGTGACCAACACACGGACACACAGACAGACAGACAGACAGACAGACAGACGCATAGACCACGTAACGCTAAGTCAAAACGTCCGCAGTAATAGCAATAATGCTGGCGAACGAATTTTGACGATAGGCCACATCTCATTTTGATTCCGTGAAATTTAATGTGACACTCGACTGCGTCAACAAGGGATAAACTGATAGGCATTACATCGCACCTGTACTCATTGTTGCAACGGTACGTGCTGTCGGCCTATACCTGGTATGCTTTATAGCTCGATGTTCAACTGTATTCGCCAGGTGGCACCAAAGTGCACTCAGGAGCTAATACATCTTTTCTAAAGCCCATACGAGTCTGCCCCAAACATCTTAGTTCGTTCAGCCGTTTTTCCACAATTCACCAAATCGTTCATTGGTGACGGAGTGAGCCGTCGAAACGACAAATCTCATGGATGTGTTCCGTGGCGCAGGGGAGACTTTCGGGAAAGCTCGTTTGGATCACTTGGCAGAGAAATGCATCTAGCACAAGAAGTACAAGAACCGAATAACGAATCCCAACAACTAGTTCATCTGCGATATATGCAACCATGCACGTGGTTCACATTATCTCGCCAGGGAACACATCGATGAGCTTTGTCGTTTCGACGGCTCACTCCGTCACCAATGAACGATTTGGTGGATTGTGGAAAAACGGCTGAACCGATTAGTCCCCAGCAGACCGATGGACCGATTTCCACACAAGGTCCTATTAGGGGACTAGAATTTCATCGGTGTTCGCTAAGCGGAGCCAATGTGGAGTATGGACCGAATGCACGGTTTCTTAAACTAGGCCTATACCGACGTTGATATAAGCCTGGCGTAAATCGAGAGTCTGGTGGATAAGGACAGGAGCGAAGCCAGTGGTTTATCGTGGGGATTGTAATGGTACGGTCTGAGGAGGAGAGGCGCCTAAGCCTTCGTCAGTATGGGGTCAGGGGCTGTGCCCCCAATTTTTTTAAGCATAACGTTAACATCTGTAGATTTTGATTCATTTTGACATTAATCAAAGCGCTTAGTACAAGCTGATAAGTAAGTTTATTTGGGGAAAGGAGTACCCAATAATTTCTCATCGGTTTTGTGCCAGTCCGACAGATGGCCTTGGAAGCAAGTGGGAGGGGGGTTCAAACCTTTCCACCCCAAACACCTTTGTGGCCTCGCCTCTGGATAAGAAAGACAGTCTCAGCTGTTACGACAGCAACGTGTTGTCAAGAAAGACGGACGCTCAGTGTGGTAAGCCAGTTACGCTCAAAGTTGACGTTGACAGCATTTGAGATCATGGTCGACGTGTAGCGGTGAAAAAAAACATAAAAATCTAAGTTTGGTACAAAGTTCAAGAGAGGAAAGTGCGCCTACCTTCATATCCGAATCTCTTTATAATACAACGTACATGTATAAGACACGGCGCGAGTAGCTTCTAGGCCAAAACGAGCTCCATCCTTTCAGTAGCTGTTTTGAGAGAACATCGGCTTGTGATAGACAGGCAGAGACACCGGACCGCAGCATAATACAATGGCAGATCTAGGGGCGAGGAGATATATCCCCATACCAGAATACATTATTCTTTATTTGAGGAGATTATAATACGGTAAAAACTCAAGTAACACAGTTACTGTGCATCGGTACTTTTTGACTAAAATGCGTGACAAAGCCTAGCGTATATCCCGCTCGTCACCGCAGTGTCGCCTTCTAGCAGTTAGTAGCGAAACATAACCTTGCTGCCACCTGGCGAACGTATATATACTTACCCAATCGCTGATCTATGCTGTTCTACACAGTTGAACTTTGGCGGTACTGGTCAGAAGCCACCAAATTTATATAAGATGTAGCCTGATTATCGCTGCACAGGGGAGCTTATAGCGCTCCCCAGACTGTTCAGCTGGATTTTAGGGGAAAGAGAGTTAAGGGAGATCATGGAAGGGCAAAAGGTGGGGGAAGAGAAAGGATGGATCACCCCACCACCAATTCCTAGATTTGCCATTGGCATAATGTGTCTATCATGCCATGCATATGCGTTTCATATGCGTCGCGCGGTAATAAACTACACTTACAATGTGGTGAAAAGTGGTCCTGGCGCGAAAGAGGCCGGAGTAGATAGAGAATCCAACTGTCGTAGTGAATGCGAAAGACCGTGGCGTCGTCGCGCTGCGCCCTTTGGCGAATGCAATTGTGACATGTGTGATTTCCGATCGCCCGGTGCAAATTTCTTCGCCGAAGATGTGTGCGAATTTGATCACGATACGCATCAATCGTCCGTCGTTCCATTACCGCGACGACTGCACCAGTTTCAAGCACCCTCTCCGTTTTACAGTCGTTCTATACGAACTACTTGAAAAGCTCTGTGTGCCGTTTTCAGCCCCCATCGCCAGCCGTGCACCGAAACGGTGCTAGATGCGGGATATTGCTACAGATGACAATCAATCAATCAATCAATCAATCAAGTCCAGATTAAGGCGCCGTAAATGAAAAAAAAAACATAACAAGGGCGCCGAAAAACACGAGAATAAAAGCACACAAAACACACTAAAACACATGCAACCAGAAAAGAATATTGCAAGTTCTTTGAGAAGACGACGTCCACGGAGGAGATGTGTCTGCGGTGAAAGGTGGTTTTGTTCCAAGCTCGAGGCGTAGCCTGGCTACCGACGGAGCAGTCACCCAGTGTTGCAGGGCCGGATTTAAGGGGGGCCAGGGCGCCCGGGCCTCAGGCCTCCCACCAACAGGGGGCCTCCCACCAAACTCTTCATATTTTTATTCGTTCGTGATATGTGTGTGCGTGACTTTAGGCATTTACAGTCTCCTACTTAGTGACTCCAAGTGAGCTGGGCCCAGTTAAATCCAGCCCTGGAGTGTTGAGTGAGTACGAGGAACGGCGACTGTGCAGACCTCAGACCTACAGGTCTGTGACCAATTAACGATGGCGGTCGGAAGATCATGTGCTTTGTTTGTGTGGCGTCTGTTTGGGTGTTTTAGGCTATGTGTTGGTCGTGATCGTGAGACCTGCAAAATACACTGACGAACCGGCGGAGATGTCGTTTGGGATGAACAGTGGTATGGATCCGAGGATCCATGTCTTAGATGAGAGTATGGATGCCATCCGAGGAATACGATTGGACGATCGCGGCGGCAGTGCGGACTGTCGTAAAGCCCCAAAATCCACTGGAGCAGTTTACTCGGAACATCCTCGTAGCATCCTCGTGGACACGCCCGACATGCCCGATTTTCTCGTAACATGTTAGCGACATCCTCGTAACATTTGCTACGAGAGAGAGAATTTATTAGCCAAGTATCTGTGGCGGGCTACCAGACAAGGCTTTCGCCCATCGTGTTTGACACCCTTGTACATAACAAAAATACTAAGAAGAACAGACACGACTAGGCCAATGCACAGTAATATTCTAGAGATAGGCCTATATAGTGGCGTGGGTAGATCTTTCAGTTGCGTTTATTAGCTTGCCTGTCTTCGTGTCTGCGCAAAAAAAAACAGCCGAAAATTACAATTAATCGTCACGAATACGATTTATTAGCTCATACGTGAAGATGTCGCTACGTCAGATCGAAAATGTAACCGTCTGAAATATTTGTCATGACGAAGTTTTGGTTAATAAATTACATAAATATCGACATTTTCGCACATCTTGTCGGTAATACGATGCACTAAAATCGTTGGATTTGATTTCTAGATTTGATTTATAGTTTTTACTAACAATTTCAGTTGCCAGGGTAAAGTAATCGGTCTGGTGTGTGTTCTTGTATCTATCTGGACAACGAATCTTAAGCTAAGTGATATTTGAACTACATATTTGACGTTTTTTATCTTTAAAGTATCCAGGCAAATTTGAAGGTCACGGTCGTGTGTCAAGTTTCACGGTTACAGGATGAAATAAAATAAAAAAGACTAGAAATACGTGGCAAAGCCTAGCGTATAGCATGCTCGGCGCCGTAGTGTCGCCCCCTAGCGAATACTAATAAAACACTCTTAATTACTGATCGCCGCCTTGCCTAGAAGCTCCGTCCCATATTGAACGTACCTAAAGTCACCCCAGAAAAAAATTTCGACGCCGTTACTTATGTCTTAAACTCCGGGATCACTGAACCGAATCTCAAGAAATTTCTACAAGGTGTACGAAAGTGATTGTGCTGAAATCGAAATTGTTACGATCTTCCAATCCGTTTCGGAATGCCACGGTGATGAATGAAGATCGTCGTCAAACTGTGGGCGAATCGCGGCAAAAATTGCGCTTTTTAACAGCGTAATCTCCGAGAATATTGGACGCAAGTTCACCAAATTTGTACACGATGTACCCGAATATTGCCATTTAATATTTTAAAGCGTATTTACGATCGGTCAATACGTTGTTGAACGCTAAAGTGAGGAGTAAAGGTCGTTCCTGGCGATGTCTGCCACCATCCTCCAAATTTAACTGGTAGCCAAACGAATATTGGATAATCATCCCCACCAATAAGTCTACCAAACCTGTAAAAGATAGGTCCATGATATTCTGAGATATTGACGTGATATGCCGATTTTTGCCGTATCGCCGCAAAGGTACTATTGTTCACAGCGTAAACTCTGGGGTTTCTGGACCAAACGTCACCAAAATTGTACACAATGTAGATAAATTCAATCTATTTAATCATTTGAAATCGGAATTGCGATATTGCCATCCGTTTCGGAATGACAGTGCGTCAAATTAGATTGGTCCGGGAAAAATGTCGATTTTTTACATTAACTGGTTGCCATACAACGTCCCTTGAGGAATCAAAAAAGATGTCCAGATCGGTCATCTACGACTAAATACCTATCATTTGGTGCAACGATTGCGAAAATTGGTCCAGCGGATCCTGAGATAATTAGTCTCTGAGCGATCATTAAAAAAGAAAAAAATAACTCAAGTAAAATATATAGCCTTTCCGGCAAGTTTACCGAGCGGGCTAATTAAAATGGGAAAATGGTTGATGTGGCCTCGAGTGATGGCTTTCCTGTTTAAGTTCTAAGGATTTACGTGCTGCTTATGACATAAGTGACAAATTATGTGGTATTGTTTTGTCGATATTGGTACATTATTACTTGTCAGTTATTAACCACGTCGACGGCTATCGCCATGGCGTGTGTAGGTCTTTCAGTTGCGTTTTTTTTAGTTTGTCTGTCTGTCTGTCTGTCTGTCTGTGTGTCTGCATGTTCTAGCGGTAAACGGGTTGTTGAGCTATCAACAGCAAAGAGTGTCCAAAGTCCATGGCAGCCCTAGGCATGCATTAACCCCAAGGCCAAAAATTGAAAAGGATGAGTTAGGACTATGGTTTGCGTTAGTAGCCTACAATGAGAGAAGCGGGTCTGCATGTCCATACGACTACACATGTTCCAGTTCTAGTAATTCATCAGGCTACGTTTAGCGTCGCAACTTGCGGCAGGATAGCTGTTTATTTTGTCTTTTATAAAGTATACTTAGTTATCAGGTCAAAACTAGAAATTAGGTCTGGCAAGAGAGTAGAGCCGTATAGCCTGGAGCGTTCAGAGAGCACCTGCGCAGTAAGGAAGTAAGCGAGAGAGCGTCGTCGGTCGGACGGCGACGGCGGCGCACGGTCTTTGAATAATTGACAGTCTCAGAGTTGACGAACTTGTTGCCGATTCGCGCCAGCCACGTCCCCCTCCTCCCCACGCCGTCTCCTTCGTTTCCTGTCCGTCTTATTTGTCCCTCCTTCGTCCAGCACGACGACTTCCGGTTCTCGTTTGTTAGCTGTCATCCGGGTCCTGACCGAAACTCTGCGGCCGACACTCGTTATGGAGTTCGCATTCAGTATTCATACGCCGCAGACGTCTTCTTCATCGTTATAGGCAGCTCGAGAAAATGCGCAGTCGACTCGACCTGCAGCCCCGTACGTCGGCAGCGCATTTTGATAACCCTGTGAGCATGACCTGTGACATTTTCGTCTCATGGTCAATGCATGTCGAAGAGCCGCTCTGGAGCTCTGGAGCATGAGTGTATCGACTTTGTTGTTCATAGCTTAAGCCGTTTTCCTTTTACAGCGCGGATAGACAGAACGTGCACACCCACCTCTTCAACACACGCACACATATAGTCACATACCCAACTGATCGCCTACCCACCGATCATTAGAGCAGCAACCGTTGGATGCGTTTGACTAACAACTTCGCACGTCATGACTTCCTATTAGTGTTCTACAGTGACCTTAGGTCTAGGCGGAACAGTTGTTGAGTTATAAACTGTTAATACATGCAGCAAAACCATAACCGTAATCCCGAAGAAGAACAAGAAAAAGAACGCCACGAAGTATCCATTAAGCAGCTTTCGCTACGCTACGCGGCTGAAAACCATTTTGCCTATCGGCTGCTTGCGAGAACGTTAGGCCCTAATGGTGCTTAAGGCGTAACTTCTACAGACTTTTATTTAATCGTGAGACATTATGAATCAGTGCTTTACTACGCCTCGATGGGTCTAGAGGTTTCTATACCATAAGTAGTGTATAGTAGTGGTTAGTGCACTCGGCGGTAACAGCACCTGAGTGGTCACAGCACCTGGCGGGTTTTGCACCTTGGATAGCACCTGTTGGTAGGATCAAAGAA
>Ga0209782_1001777_pt1 | contig 11594 bp, 5 predicted proteins | sample WorMetmaBAHAMAS1_FD_187390 | JGI IMG/M metagenome (GOLD analysis project Ga0209782, IMG submission 187390) | Marine gutless worms symbiont microbial communities from Max Planck institute for Marine Microbiology, Germany - Inanidrilus... | ecosystem: Host-associated > Annelida > Digestive system >... | reverse complement strand
ATAACCACAGCGAAAAGACAGTGACACTACAGCGGCCCTGAAGTTCTTCTGGACTTGCGTCGCTCTGAAACTCGTGATGATGATGATGATGATGAACGAAGCTTAAATTACAAGCCACGTGCACTTTCTAATTTATGTGTAAAAATATCATAGTTAAATCGTGCATTATTTGTGAGTTATAGCCATTACAGTTTTATAAAGATTTCACACTACAAATGTGACCTTCAAACTCACTCAAGGTCATTGGCAATCATGCCATTTAATAGCCCATATATGATTTTCTATTTGTCTTTCATTGTAAGTATGTCTCTATCTTGCACTGTTTCGGAGATATTATTGCTTATTTCCATAAATTTAATATGATACTGATACTGTCTTGTGATCTCACATCTATAGTGACCAACTTCATTTCTGCTGTATAGGCAGATGGACCGAAAGCATGATTATGCAAGAAATAATTGCCGCAGTATCAGTTAGCAACATGGTTTAGACATATTTGTGGTATAACGTAATTAGTTACTGCACCTTGGTACTCTGTACTGGACTGAATATGAACCTGATGCAATTGCACTTATGGACTGAAAGTTGCAGATACTAAGATGCATTGCTGTTTTGTGTAAGTGTGTGATAGACTGGAAGTAGCAGATTGATGCTAGCAATTTCGGTCTGTGAGGACTAAAATAGCATTAATGGAACTTAACTGTTTTGATGAAAATATGACTAACTATAAAATGATAATAGCTGTTTGAGTATGCTTTTGTAGATCTCGCTGGGATGCAATGCCTGCTGGTGAGAAGCAGTTATTGAAGTACAAAACTTTGCAGCTTATTAGCACAGTAAGCAAATACCAATTTAATTTACATTAGATGGTGGAACATCCATTTATTTGAGTTTGGCAGTAGTATAAATAGATTGTGGCATTTTTAGTGCGAGATGTAATATATACATCTCGCGCTTATGCTACGATGTGAGTGTCCGTCTGTCTGTCTCTCTGTGACGGAAGTGAATTGGCACATTATAGCTAATTTAGGTTTCAAATTCCGATCCAAATTTACCGCGCAGCCCACAATGCGCCCACATGCACTGCGAGTCGAATTGCATGCGGGCACGCACTGCGAGTCGCAGTGCATGCGGGCGCATTGTGGTCGCGGTGCATGCCGGAAAGAGGGGAGGGGTCTTCTCGCGCTATGCTAGCTACTGCTAGGCCCTCTTGTCTTAGTTTCTATTTAGTTAGTTACCATACTGGTGATTGCAGTGTTGTTATTGCTGACTGCTGAGATGTGTTCAGTTAAGAGGCTCAGTTACTGCAGAGTGATAAGATGACAGTTTGTCAGCATAAATTATGTAAGCTGCTGCACAGTTATGGCAAAAATTGCATTTGAAAAGGTCAATGATCCCCTCCAGTAGAGTGCATCTGCATGGTGGTTATCTGGAGGCTAAGAGGAATAATAATAAGTACCGTAAAAATCTGATTACAATATGCACACTTCTACAATATGCACCCCAACCTTTAATGGGAAATTTGTGGGAAAATGTTAGTTTAGCTGTACGATACGCCCCTGATCTGTGCCATAGTATTTTATTAGCGCGAGATGTAATACATCTCGCGCTTGTGCTACAATGTCAGTGTCCATCTGTCTGTGACGGAAGTGCATTGGCGCATTATAGCTAATTTAGGTTTCAAATTCCGATCCCAATTTACCGCGCATTGCGGTCGCGGTGCATGCGGGCGCGAGAAAAGGGATCATCGCCTTGTAGAGCGGAGGGATCATCTCGCACTATGCTAGCCACTGCTAGGCCCTCTTGTATTTCTTTTTCAAACTGTGTAGCACTTACATTACCAGATCAGCATTAACACCAGAATGGACCAATGAGCCTATGTATTTACACGTTTTGGATGAATGGATGTAGGCTTGTCGGTCCGTTCCGGTGTTAATGCTGATCTGTTATTGTAAATGCCAGAAGACGAATTTAAAATATTACATAAGAATGTGTAGTTAAAGAGTATATTTTGTAATGCAATGACTGTTTGATGTGCCTATGTAGTGAAAATATGACTATAAATTGATAGAAATACTACCACATTTCCAAATTTCAAAAATACTTTACTTGTGATAGAAGTTGCTGAGAACTGTTGTCATAGAAGTTTTATGGCCCTAATTAAGGCTAAATTGTCAGCACATTGGCCGTATGGTGATATCTGCTAAGTAATATCACCTTTTGTATTTGCAGGTTTACTTGTGTTGATTAATTGAATTATGGTTTTGTGTCCCACACAACACAAAATAAGTAATATTGGAGATGTTCTTCTCAGTGAATCTCTTGATTTGTCATATTAAATACTAAAGACAACAAAACTAAGCAACACTACAAAAACTTCGAAGCTAATAAGGAAATCACATAAATGTTGAACCTGAACAAACTCAGACAGATACACAAAATTTTACGTTTCTTGAACATGAAAATTTATGAATCTGTCACATCTGTGTGCATACTGTTGTGCGCAACTGCCAAACACAGCACAGAGCAGTTCTGGTTATTTTCCCTTTTTTTCAAGATGAACATCATAGTTCAATTGCTGTCTCTTGCAGTAGATAGGGAGTTTTGTTGATCTGGCAGTCACGTTGTCCTTACACACTTATGATGAACTGTGAGGTTTTTTTACAGTAATCCATGTAAGCGACTGCCTTTAGAATTGTATCTGACAGTGCTGACAATATTAGTAAATGTGAATTGACTCTTATGCTGTATGTTGCACAACGTATACATAATATGTCTATTATGATGTACAGGGAACATTAGACATTCTAACAGAACAGTCACACATCAAGGATGCGTTGTCTCGTATTGTTGTCGAGATAGTGAAGAGAGAGTGGCCTCAGGAATGGCCGTCTATGATTGCAGATCTTAACAACATCTACGCCCAAGGGGTAGCGTCACAATCTTCCTTCTTTTTTAAAGCAGCAATGTAGTTGAATATTGAAGGACATAAAGTAGCTAATAACAGTTAATGAAATGTTTGATGTTGCAGCTGATAGTATTCTTGTTATTGAGAATATAATTTTTCGTAAGGTTATTTTGTGCAGTGCATTTGTAGTGCATGTGTCTATTGTAGACGATACTGTCTGTTTGTCCAATGTGCTTGTTGCTCTCACTCATTTATCGTCAGCCAATTAACATCCAGGACCTAGTTTTTCTCACCAAAGATGGAATGCATTTCTTCGTGGCATTCTTCTAATAAAGGGCATTAAATATACAGGGTTGTAGAAAATAGCAGTTAGCAAATATTCAGTAGTACTACAGGGTGTGCCAATAAAAAAAAACAATCCCTTTGCAAGAATTTATTATCTCAGTTATTGTAACAGATTTTTTCACCAAATTTACAGCTTTCACAGAGGAGGATTGAGGCCACGTACGCCACAAATTTCGTCACAATATTCACTATGATTTAAAAATTACAATTATTTGAACTTAAAATTGCATTTTTTAAGTGAACAAGTAACTAAACTGTGATTCTAATGTAAAAATAGTAGCAAATGCACCATATGGATATGCCAGTGGCTTATCTCTGTGGGGTGCTATGCTGGAATACTATGAAAGACACATGCCTAAGCTGACCAATATCATGCCGAGATAAAAGAGCGTTTTGTCGACAATACAAAATGATTTGCTTCACAAGTTATTAATAAGGCAATTGTATCATTTTGCAACAGATTTTGATCGTGTGTTGTGGGTGGGCACTGACATATGAACACTGTTTAAATACAGAGTGAGCTGTAGGCATCTGATGTTCATGATTGAAACATTGGAACTGTTGTTAAAAAGCTGTGAAAAAGTTGATTTGTTATTCATAAATATTCAATGTGCAACTGCACCTTGACTTGAGAAAATGAGCTTTAAAGTTTAAACTGCCATATCTGAGAACCATATCAGTCATTTCATTAGAATTCACAGAATGTGTTGTATTAATATTTCTATATGAAGCCTGAAAGTTTGGCTCAAATCCGTAGTACCATAGCTGAAATACAGCATTTTTTGTAGGGAATTATTTTTTATTGACGCACCCTGTATATGTTCTGTAGAAGGTGAGACAATGTAGGCATTATGTGATACCATTTCCATGACCTTGAATGACCTCTAACAATCCCTGGTTCTCTTTCATTACTTTGAAATAGGGAAACTTGGTATCTGTTCCCGTCACATTGATGGAACCATGTATTGACAGAATTAATCAGTGAATTACAGCTGCTACCACAGGGCTTCCAACATGTCAGATCGAGGACTGGCTTACTATAACACAGAGGAAATTAACGACCTGTCAGCGGGCGTCTCTCACAGGGTCCATGTCCAAATTAAACACACACTCCGGTCTTGTGTATCACTCACTCGCACTGTTAAAGCACGGGTGTATATTAAACACGAGATTTTATCGTAAATAATTTCAGTGAAAGGCAAATGGTGTCTGATGTATATAGAGACCAACATACAAAGAAGCTACCTAGTGATAACTATGGCAGTGTGTGTCTCTGACTGTGAAAACTTTCACAAGATCACATACGAGCTCCGAATGTGCACAAATGCACTTATCTAAGCAAAGCAGAGGTTTACTATGTCAGCTGGCAGTAGAGTTTGTGAGGTGTGGATGTGTTGTTAGGCAATGCAGACGTCGCTGGTGTTGATGATATTCTTGCGGCTGGTGGAAGATGTGTTGACCCTACAGACAGTTCCCAATCAGCGACGCCGTGACATTTTGACTGGTCTAACGACGATCATGCCGTCACTGTTTCCATGTTTTGTACAGACACTGCAGACCAATTGGCAACTCTTTCGTACCGAGGTCGAGCTATAGTCTAAGTCTGGCCTCGTATTTTGGCAACATGCTTTGTGGATTAATATGCTAATTAATACTGTAATTGATGCAGAAGTTTGCAAGATACGCAGTGTTAGCAGTTAAATCTGAGTCCGAGGTGCTGGCAGTCACTAGGTTGTAAGCACTGGTGAGATGTACTGTGTAATAACTGGTGTCTGGACGTATGGACTAGTGAGAAGAGCATTCTGTCAAGAGAGAGTAGGGCAACATCGTGCACAATTGTTATCTAACGTTGCCTTTTTGTGGAATACTCCAGGTTTGACTTGGTTCATAATTGAGAACCCGTCACTAACGTGGAGCCTTTCGTCAGTGCAACTGATTAGATGGAAAGATCCGACTCAGTATGGGCCGTAGACTTAAAACGATCCACAAAAATGAGTCAGATGAGTCAGTACGTGGTCCAGGACTGATGAAGGTGATGAAATGTGCCATGTTTCCTGCAACAGGTGGTAGTCCACTCTACTGCAGGCAGTAAAGTGACTGACGGCACTGGCACCAGTATGTCTATGTACTGATGAACTTTAGAATGTAGAGCAACCACCGACATTGATAACAACGGGCTACCATTATGCCACAGACACTAGTTACTGGTGCTGTTGGACCGGTGCCGATCTACAAAAATATTCCGGCACCGACTTGTTCTACAGAGGCCGGACGTGGTGCAGAATCAGTAGCAAGATCGGTTCTAACTTTAGTGGGTGTGACTAGTCACAACACTGCACAGTGTGCACTGAGTGGCTGTCATTGTTTTGTCATAGTGTTATTTGTTGGGTATCCAGTTTACAGATGGTAACAATTTTATGTGTGTTACTTGGTATACGCTTCTAAGCAGTCTGTAGTCTGTCTTCTGATACACTGTTACTAGTTTATATGGACTTTTTAAAGATCAGAATTAAATAGTTTTTTTTAAGAAATAGTTTCCAGTAACGGCTGCCTTCATTCTGTCCTGTCATGTGATTGTAACACCAAAGTCCTTTCTAAACTACTTAACCCCATAAAATATCGAGGACTACACTCCAGAACAATCAGCTGGCTGCAAAAGTTTATGAAAGCAATAGTAGATAGCATAATTTTCCCCCAGTGCACAGCTGACAATGACTACTTCCTCTCTTTATGCTGAGCAAAATTTGATTGGAATCTTGTATGCTTCTGGTATTCTGTCATCACTCAGGAATACACATAATGTGCCATAACACCATTATGTGAAAACATGAGATCAGAAATGAATAATCTATCACAATGTCGCCAGAAGAGGACCGAGCAGTTGAACATGAAGTTCGGCCATGTGGCTTTTACCGCGCGATGCTATGCTAGCGCAGTATATGCTGTCGTTGTGTGTTTGTCTGTCTGTCTGTGTGTGGTCTGTCACACTCCGGTATTGTATCAAAATGGCTAAACGTATCATCACGCAAACAGAGCCACATAATAGCCCAGAGACTCAAGTTTTTGATGTCAAACATCACAGCAAAGTTGGGATCACGACTACTAGGGCACCAAACGCAGGTGGGGTAGGTTAAACTCAGCCACTTTTGACGAATAACTTGCTATAACTCAAAAACGGTACAAGATAGATGCATAATTTCTGTTGAAGTTTAATAGGAAGTCGTATACGCTCTATTGAATGGTTATGTTGCCAATGATGTTTTGGACCCCTAACCCCGCTAACTACCCTTATTTTTGCATTTTTTGTCGCCTTTCATATCTTTTTAGTGAATAAACGTAGAGACTTCATATTTGGTATACAGGTTAATCATGCGTAGTCTCAGCCTATGAATGACAAACCGTCCCAGAAGGGGCATGATTACGTCGTGACCCGTTTTAAATTTTGGAGGCCCCATCCATATCTCAGGAATGGCTGAAGCTAGAGCTGTCAAATTTTGTATATAGTGAGATTATATCAAGTCTTGCCAAAGGGATGACACATTGCCCCCAAAAGGGGTGTGGTTAACCTCACGTGACATGACGCATTTTGCATGCGCAACTGTGGACTTTCGCCATGGTACGCTGTTAACTGAGAACGTCAGTGCCGTCGACGATGTTTATTTCACCTATACATTGCCCGATGCCAATACACTAAGGCGCAAGCTCCGTCAGTTCAATTTCTGGGTTATTTGTTTGTTGCAAGCTTGCTTGAATAATACATGTACATCGACAACAAATAGACCAAGTGGAGTTTGGGCCTTACCATGTATTATGTGCTAATATTTGACAAGTGATGGTCTGTGTAGCAATATGCTTTAAATATTGCTCGTAGTGCTTGCTGCCTAGTGATTTCAGTTGGTGTGCAGTGTGATGTGGTCGATTTTGCATGAGGCAGCGTAGTGCAGTTTATCGGCATTAGCATATACACTTGTTGAGTTATGTGAGCCGACAGACAGACAGACAGACATACTCAAGACAGTACTTTGAAGTAGTAAATGTCTTGTTTAGTCTAGAGTGATGTGGTATGTTGGCAGTGTGGACTGTGATAATCTGTCTGTGTTTATGCTGTAGAGTGCTGAGTCGGCCACAGCTCTGAGAGTCATGCTACATGTCACTGAACTGATGACGTGTCTCGTCGATTGGATCAACGTTACGTTAGTGATGGATGACGGCAGAATGCTGCTGCAACTGCTCTGTGAGATGCTGAGCTTTACGACTGATATCAGAGTACCACTCGCCGCTGTCGACTGCCTCCTTGCTCTCACTGGCAGAAAGGTTGCTGTCCTGATAACTGCACCGTCACTTAATTTATGCTCGTTTTGTCGTGAAAGTATGACATTAACTTGCATCCCTTGGGGTTGGTAAATCAGGTACCAGCTTTAAGTGGCTGGGGTACAGATGGGAATGTCACCTCTGCCGGGTGGCAGGTAACATTGTGTGATCACAAATCGCACGTGAGTTCCCGTAATGGTGAGGCTTGTTGCAACTGCTCTACCCAGTTACTTTATTTTAACATTTTTTTGTGTTTTCAACTGTACTTGTTACAAGTTCTTGCCAGCGAGCAGTAGTAGTAACGTTCTGCTGGTAACCCTGTTGTCAGAATGTCCACAGGTTAATTGTATAGTGGAGTTTGTGATATCAGTCATTGGCCTGTTAGCTGCTGTGCTGGAGAGTGATGTAGGAACATCTGTTGTTATTACTCCTTGTAGATAGTAGTTTGTGGTGACTGTAGTGTTTCAACGTCTTTATATCTCTTACCCTCCAAAAATGCAGCGTCTGAGCATTGATCATTGCAGGGATGATCATCACAACTGCTCTCTGTTGTGTTATGTGCGCAGTAACCGGTGCACACACAACTGACCAGTTCTTAGTGTTGTGTGTTGGTTTAGGTTTTACTTCTTTTGTATTTGTTTAGGTTTAATATTTGCCTTCAGTGCTTTGATGCTTTCAGTGCTTTGTCGCTGTTGGTTGGATGGCAGGAAGGGCATCCGGCCTGTTAAAAAGTAGAGTTGTTGGGTGCTGCCAAGATTATCTGTTTAGGTCAAGGTGCAGACTTACATATCGCCTAGTCGATGCCACTGCCACTCACTGTCTTTTGCTTCAGTAAATCCACATTAGTTTTACCTGTCTAGTACTGGCTCACCTGTGTAGTTCCGGTCAAAGGGCCACTAAATTGGTTTTGGTGTTAGGTTTAGTAATTTATGTATGTGTTTTGGTGTTAGCTTAGACATCTTTGTGTTGTTTGCTGTTGCTATGTTCAGTTGTTTCATATCAAGCTGCTACATTGGCTGGGAGCTGGGAAGAACGTCTCCTAAATGTCCTAATTTGTGTTAAGTGTGTCATAAAACCTTGACTATCAATTGAAGCTCTGTATTGATTTGTCTGCATGCTAGTGTCATGATATACACTGTGTGTTGTTTAATGCACTTAGGTCCAGTTTTTCCACAGCAAATTCATCTCCCGTTAATTTAATCCGGCAGACGGACGATTTAATTGACGAACTGCCGGTGGAAAACTGACATCTGAGTAAATTGATTATTATCTGCCGGATTTAATGCCGGATTAAATTAACGGGAGATTAATTTGCTGTGGAAAAATTGGATCTTACTGTTGTACACTGATTCGCTGATCACAAAGTACTACATGCTAATACTACATAGTTCACATGTTAAAAACTGGAATACACGTAAAACTTAGTACTAAAATGAAGTTTGAAAGGGTGAGACTTCAGACAATGTTTAAAAACTTCAGTGTCTGAAATGTTACAGATGGATAATAGGAGCAAGTTCCAAGCAGATGGATCAGCCACAGAAACTCCAAACTAGTTGAAAGTGGGTAGACTTGTGTAGGTGAGAATATCAGTAGAGGCACATAGTCCTTGTTGGAGAAATGATGCAGCAGTAGTGTTTACAATATAACTGATGTAGCTGAGACAGCAATGGACAGTAGCAGAATGCATCAGCAGGCACAACTTATATTCGATCCTTAAGTGGACTGGAAGCCCATGTAATTCAATCAGTGCCAGCTTGATATGGTCACTTGATATGGTCATGTGGCTGAAGTCCTAGTACAAGTCTGGCAGCAGTATTTTGGACTCGTGTTAGCTGACTCAGCAGACACTTTGAAAGACTGGCAAGAATGCTGTCATACTTTGTAGGGAAAGGCAGAAGATCGTAAGCCGCTGATGATTATGTTCAGTCAAGATGCAGTGTTTGCTGTCTGTTGGTAATTACTTTGCTGTTGTGTAGAAGAATTGTGCTTAATTTATTATTTGGGAGTACATGACCCAGAATTAGTAAATAATTGACTCTCATATATTAATAGTATATACTAATCTATGCATATGTTATGTCATAATAAAAAGCTAATGGTTATGTATTATGTAATGCAGCATGTTGTCTGATAAAATAAATTTTGGTTATCTACTTATATCTGTTTAGTAAATAGTGAATGCTGTCCAAATGAGAGATAAATAGGAGGTTCTATTGATGTATTTGCTTATAAATCTAATGTCAGAGCAACAGCGTGGACACATTCATGCGAATGAACTTCTATAACGATGAAAAAGGATGGCGTGCAAAGAGTATTTACAAGGAACTGTAACAGTATATCAGTAATATGCCAGAATCTTCGGTGGTCTCAGGGAAATGACTATTGGATGGAGTCAGCTGTGCTTAGTCTGTTATTCTGTTGTGTTATTGAACAGTGGACATGTGATGAATTTGTTGAAGTCGTCAGTTTAGATGACCTTTTGTGAACTGATAAAAGTTCAATGGATTTATGTATACAAATATGCATATACAATGTATAGTATACATATTTTATGTTGTGATGTATTTTGAACAAATTGATGTGTCGTGCAGCATAGCTTATGACTTGCCCGTTGATGAAAGAAACTATTTGCTTCTGAAAAAACTTGGTCTGCTGCTCGCATCACTGGGAAATCTGTTGTCTTCATTGTGGGTTAGTTCTTATCTTTTTGTTACATTGTTTGACAGTTGTGTAGTTGCTTGCTTACTTTGTTTAGCCATAAAACTTTGCAGTGTGGTATAAGTCTGTGCTATGTGCGGCTTTGCTTTCAGGATACATGTGATAAATGTTAATAGATCTCGTTTGAGTTCCTGTAACTGATGAAACCAGGATGTTGCAGGCAATTGCTATTTCTCATTTGCCTGTGTCGCTGTATTTTGTGTTAATTTCAGTAAGTTGATATTTTTGAGAGCGTAGTTTACTGATGACAACTTGCTGTGTGCTGTTGTCAGGGTGCTTGTCAAGATGTTGGTCAGCCTTTAACATTCCACCAATACCTTGAGACCCTGCTGGCATATACACAGCACTCAAGTCAGGTAGTCTCTTTCCATGTCTCAATAGTGTTTCAATACAGAATCTACAACATTCTAGCTGTAACTTGACCAAACATTGTGCATTTTTAATTATTAATTTTAGTAGTTTTATCAAAAGTCCTGCAACACAGCACCAAGGAGTTCTGACACTCTTCCGTCTTTGCCTCCAGATGAACATCATAGCTTAGATACTGCCGCTTGGAAGGGGGAGTGATAATTAAGGTTGTACATTTCAATTGACACAGAATAGATGATTATTTTGAAGTAGATTTGGCTAGTACTGGGAAGGAGTGGTCAATAATGAGAGTCGTGAGTCGACAGCAGAGATGTAGGGCCGGTTTTTCCGCAGCAAATTAATCTCCCATTAATTTAATCCGGCATTAAATCCAGCAGATAATGATCAATTTACTCAGATGTCGTTTTTCCACCGGCAGTTTGTCAATTAAATCGTCCACTTACAGGACCGTAGTCTCGATGACACCTTGGGTCTTGGTCTCAAGACTCATCGACGACAAGAAAGGTGGTCTTGGTCTTGAGCTTGAGGTCTTGGACTTGGTCTTGAAGAAAAAGTCTTGATAAAAAAGTGTTTGACATTTTCACGACCTTGATAAATGGTAATACAAACCTCATTATAACTTACATTTGTAAGTTTAAAACGTTGATTTTTACTTGCAGTTCAATGATTTGTTGTGCGGCTAATGCATGCATGCAACATTTTCAGTGTGCTACAGAATTTATTATTATTATTATTATTATTATTATAAATGTATAGATTTGAGTGACACTATCACGCAAGCGTTGCAGGGTCACTGTACACATAACAAATAACAGTAAAGAATGTACAATAAGGAACACAGAGCCAATGTTATCAGTCAGCAAAAGACACAATAAACAGAGCAGATTTCAGCCTCCGGCGGAATGTCAGCAACGTGTTGGCCTGCTTAACCGACAGAGGTAAA
>Ga0209782_1001776_pt1 | contig 11596 bp, 7 predicted proteins | sample WorMetmaBAHAMAS1_FD_187390 | JGI IMG/M metagenome (GOLD analysis project Ga0209782, IMG submission 187390) | Marine gutless worms symbiont microbial communities from Max Planck institute for Marine Microbiology, Germany - Inanidrilus... | ecosystem: Host-associated > Annelida > Digestive system >... | reverse complement strand
AGTCCTATCGACGTGCATACCCACGCCGGTAGCACATTTATTACCACGTGACCTTGACCTTTTGACCTAATGCACTGTATGACTACCAAGTTTGGTGTTGACAGCTTAAGCTGTTATCCTTTTACAGTGTGGACACACAGAAAAACACACGCAGTTACAGACACCACTGATCACCCTATCACTCACGGCTTGGTAAGTAAGTAAGTAAACATAAATTTTTGCTGGTGCTGGTAAAGAACTTCCTGACATGGTCAAAAGGCAAAAGCTGTCTTATGTTAGGCACATTATGAGGAAAGAAAGAGGATATCACTGAAGTAACTATGACGGGATCACAAAGAAAATGTAAGCCCAGGATAGCATTGGTGGATAATGTCAGACCAGACAAGAATGACAATGGAGCAGGCACGGTATTCAACATTATGAACAGCAACTATCAATAACGCAGTCAATCCTCGGATCGGGGCAGCTACGGACAGAGAAAGAGAGAGCGACAAAATAAAACCAACCGCGTCATGTGTCGACTTTCTTCATGAACTTCCATCTCGGCACTTTTAAAATCGTTCAATTCACGTCGGATTGCAGCCTGCAAACATGCATATGCAGCCACAGATGACAGGTGACAACAAATTTAGCAACTATTAACTACACACATAATCAGAAGTTTACAGAGGATCACAAAATAAGTCAACATAGTTTGATGTAAAAAATTAAACATGAAATAAAAGAGATCTTGACTTAAATGCTAGCTACCAATATACAGAAGTTTCACTGGGTCTTAAAAAACTGTTGTTTGCCTGAGATCGGCAATTCACGACAGTACACTACACTAAATCTGCTTGTGTCATGCACTGTATAAAATAACATTTACTGAATTATTATACTTCTAACAAAAACTCATCCCTATGAAGATAATTTCTTCTTTTGACATTTTATTGTGTTCGCAACATCTCTGAATGATAACAAGTATGACATGACAACAATGAGATAGCTATATGAAATAATAATAGGCCGCATCACAGAGCACAGTGCGAGATGTCGGCTCTTTCGATATATACCTTGACGTAATGCAGTCAGCATCTCTGTCTGTGTGCTGGTCACACGGGTGAGCTCCGCAACTATCAGCCTCGTGTGGGTCCAATAAAACATGTATTAGATGGGGGTACACGTGGGTGCCACTTGCCGAATGTGATTGAACAATCCATGCTCGGTGGCAACGCAGGATGCTGGCTGTTGAAACCACTACTCTTTGCGACTAGTTAGTCGTGAATGATGTGCACAAGCATAAGAATTGCAAAAAAAAACTTGAGCTTCATACAAATTTCACGTTTGCTGCCACTAGAGTCGAGAAATATAAAACAACGCCAGTAAAAGGAGAAGAACCTTGTCTCGCGGTGTAAGTCGTGTCCACGGTTTGTCAGTCTTGCGGTCGTACATGTCGACTTCGGTCACTTCAACGTAGTCGCTGAACTTAAGGATACGTCGCTCACGCAGTTCGTGCACCGTCGGACGAAAGCTCAGCTATAGCAACACACAAACACAATTATGTACACACCATCACCACCGAACTGGATCTGACACCTTCCGCTATCACCTCAAGACCTCCAGCAGGCCTTCCAATCCACTTAGTGCCTTCCTCATGCACCTCAGATTCGGCTGACCACTGTGCGTGTTTCAAATTATATTTACTTGGTAAATTATATTTACTTATCTCCATTTTAATTAATGGCCACTGTCCGAATGAACCTGGATCCGTCGTGGTTTGCTTCCTCCAGTCACTGACAAACAAGTGTTTGGCACGGCCATCATGGAGCAGCTGTCATCCAACCAACAGTGTCAAAGTACATGCAGCAACCCCGAAATAGCTGCATCGTTAACAGCATTCATTCGCGGGTCTGTAGTACTCTGACAGTGATGATAAAATGCTCGAAAGAGATAATGAACATCAAGTGAATTCACTATATTGTGCTTGTTTTGCGGCTAACAAGTCGGCATTAGTCTCAGACTTCTGTGAGGAAGATAAAACTGCCCACAAACAAGATGTATCCAAAGCACCGATTCTCCGAACAGGTAGTCAAAGATGTCAGCAAGCTGACGACCTTTAATGAAAAAAGAAGGCACATGCAATGACAAGATTATCCGTAGTTAGGAGAGACATGAAAGACGACAGAATGTTGGAAGACGGACCTTGCGATTCAACACCATCTTCTTCTCCTCCATCTCTTTCACGAGGTCACTCGCTGTCTTGTCTAAATTAACACACATACCGCGGTATAACTTATACACTTGAATCTGACCAAAGTGTACCAAGTTGTAACAACAATTATGAAAACCAAATCATCAGTTCATTAACCTTATGTAAACAGTGGAAAAAGCTGAAACTGTGCTTGTAGAGACTGTCACAAACACTGGTTTCATGGTCCTTTCACACGTAAACCTGAGTGGCCTTTGACCAACATTTTTCTATGTCTGGACGCCTTTCCTAACGGCAAGAATGGGAAACAATTATTGAATCTTATATTTTCTTATCCATTCTTGAGGCATACTAACTATAAAAACTGAACGGCCAAAATTTAAATTACAAAATAATTGTATAAATTAAGGACAAAAGCGTTGGCATAGTGGCATCACATCTTTCAGCCCAGCTACTAAGTTACTGAGGCTGGCAGCTTCATTATTTGTCAGCTAAAAGCAAACGAGTCTATGCGTCATTTATCCATTTAGTGCACGTGCCCATTACACAGCACATAACAACAACAACTAAACCATAGGTTGGTTGGGGATTAACGGCACTTTTAACAAAATTTAGGTCATATCGTGCCTTTAAGGTAAAGACTATATTGTAAATATTAAAGATTTAATAGAGATTAATTCTTGGAGTAAAGTAAATCATAGATAGCAGACTTCACCCCAGTGTGCAACTTGCAGTAAGTAATTGCTGGTCTTTATTTCTGAGCAAAATTTGGTTGGAATCGATGTGCGTTGTTTCGGCTGTTACACTATCCTGTCACTACTTAGGAATACATACGATGCAACACGACACATGAAAACATGAAATCATCCACAAAACTAAAAAAACACAACATACTGCTATGTTGCAAGAGGATAGCTTAGCCACGGCCATGTTTAACATTCGGAAAAAATTTGGCGAAGTTTGGCCATGCGGTTTCTGAGATATGTGAGCAGACAGACAGACATGCTCATCACAATACGCTGCATCCATCTCAGGGCAAAGTAACGACGGTGATAATGCTGACAAAGATGACTGTGATAATGGTGATAAGAGTTAGCTCACTGATGATGATGTGTTTAGCTTCCAGCTCCTGCTTTGTCGGCCTTGAACTCAGTTGTCTAGTCGACAAACATCACACATCGGCACTGTATTGTGACTCACCTCACCTAGACCGCCGGGCGGTACACCGTCCGTTCAATTTACTAACATGACTACACGGTGAACTGAGTGTGCAGTGGTAATAAAAGTAACTGACAAAGAGGACACATTTTGCAGACAGAACAAACTTCCCAACTTTTCCAGTAACAGCCATGAACAGCAGATGTGACAAAATGGCACTAAAGACATGCTTTCTAATGCTATACAAAACTTCACATTATAAATTATTTTTTATGCACATTGGGCCAGGCCTAGGCCTCAGCGCTGGCAGTGACTGGAGGCATGTCGTATGACTCCCAACAGCCTAGCCACCCCTGATAGAACGAACAATTATTTTTTTTCAATAATTCCTAACTTTATTTTCAAAAAGCGATGTCGTGATTATGGCATACATAATAAAGTTTCTAGAGCGATAATGACCTCTGGTGTAAGAAGTGAAGGTCAAATAATGCAATTTTATCAGACTTATGCATTTCCCTGACCTTTTCACTACTTTTCATTACTTCCATGCCTTTTCCCTGACCTTTCTCAAATTTTTGGACTTTTCCAGGTTCCTCAGACTGGCGGTCACCCTGTCTTCAGTTTAATGGCATGCATCCTCACTTAACGGCCTATGCATGCCACTCATGAGGAAAACAGTCTCAATTAAAGAAATTTTGGCAACATACTTTCTCTGAAACAATTAATGACTCGTAATTATATGTGGATGTTGATGAAAAGCGAACACGGGTTATCCAGGTGAGTCTAATCAGCACGTGCATTTCAAGTATTGTCAGACAGACAGACAGACACGTTAAACTGGTCGACAACATGCCAGTATCACAGCATGGTCTGCCGAGTAGCAAATAATGTTAGCATCTGAAAACCAGTCAACAGCCAATCACAGCAGACGCGTAATAGTTTCACGTTTAATCTACACCGGCAGCACAGGATCACTGAATAACAGCGAATGTTAAAGGTTATCAGTTGACCAGTTTGTTTTATTAGAAAAAGACTCCAGTTCTGAATTTTTCCACCCAGTTTCAAATTTATTGCTACAACGTGTAAGAGAACGGATAACTGTGATCGTGAAACACCGAGTGCTTCGTTGGCTGCCATCAGTTACAGCAGGCAATACTTGCCAAACACTTGTTGACACAGTCTGCAATTTTTGGTGTCTCAATATTCACTGCCACATTTCATTTAAGATAATGTCGCAAATGAGAAACCTGTTAAAATGGCTTCGTTGAAACGTAAACCACTCACTACTTTAATTCAGTTTTAACTTCAAAGTAAGTAATAACAGTTTATGTGTCTGCATGTGATTGGTTCAAGTTGGACATACTGCTGTGCTTGCTATATATATTTATTATGCAGTCATTACTCAGTATAAATACCGCCTTGCGTATAAGTTTCGCTGACAGCCAAACAAATTCTAAAAATCAATATGCCACTGAGCTAACAGCCAATGAGAATCGGGCTTGCAAAACAGACCGGTTTAGTCGGTAGCCAATCATATTTCGGTCTCGCTGTCGTTCAGCAGCTGTCTGCGATGGAATGATGTTGCGTTCAATCAGCTCGCGGCGTGTGGGACGATTGCGCAGAAAACGGGCCAAGCTGTCACGTCGTTGCACCTTCGATGCCAGTATACCTGAAAACCAAAGGCATATACCATTTACTGAGTACGTAGTAAGCTAAACACACATTTGTATAGCGTTTTATCACGATTCATCTCCAGAGCATTCAGGTATGGCAGGGATCACGAGTTTTACCTGATAGACAAACGTTTATCTACAAGTGGAACAGGCTGCCTTTAATTTCCAGCCACAGAGTCTCACCGACTTTTGGCTGGTACTCATTTCCGGTCAAATTGAGGTACGGAAGCTGAGTGAGCTAAGTACTGAGGTGGTATGGCCCCAAAGATGGTCATCCATCGCAGTACAAAGTATAAACCGGGCCTGGCACATAATAACTTTGCTGATCTGAACAGACCTACTACCACTAAACTACACTGCCACTGCTGAGGACTGAGATTTAAAAAAATAATTCATCAGAGAGATGTTGTTCCCACTTAATCTCTTGGCTTATTACTTAAGAAACTAAACCATAATCAAGAAAAGCAAACATTTACTAGCAGATACTATAACACAAAGTAACTCCCTCCCCTCAAACTAGTGCCATGTTTCGCTAGCTTTTCTGACCTCCATGGCCAGAAAATGCAGTAGGCCCACTCTACTGTTTCAGCCACACAGCCACATCGAGCAACTGCTCAACCTGAGGTGCACTGGAAATGCGATATCGGTCTCGTAAACATGTAATCCATTTCACCGGACTGGTCCAAATCAAAGCAACATCAGATCACGTTCTCACAAGCACAAACCATGGCTAATTACAGACAAAACACAGCATCAAGCGCCTCTGCATCCCGCGTAGGACACTATGGCGCTATACAAATGTTGTATTATTATTATTATTATTATTATCAGATTTATTTTTTTCTAGGGCAGGAGAAGTTAAAAGCAAAAACTGATTGAAACAGAGCACATAAAGACTTTCACACGCCAATTTGCAAATATGTTGCATAAATAATGCATACAGTAAAAACATTTTATACTCATAAAACCACAGCTAAAAAGGGGCATGTCACTGCTGAAAACATGCAGACTGTCAGACCGTGTAAAATATTCTATCCTACTGGACGCAGGCAACTAAAGTAAGCAACCAATATCACCGTGGCCGATCGTTCTAGTGAGAACTTGCCAAAGTTGTGCAATACGACCAATCACCAATTTCTTGACTGTGGTGCCTTGTCTTGAATATGTAACACTCCCCTGAACACCTTAAGCAGTTGGTAAATACTAGAATGTGCTACATGTTTGCAGACACTCACTCTCGCAGTCACAATAGTCATTGCTGCCCGTTCTGGCATCAGCGACTTGCTGTGATAGCTTGTAGCCAGCATCACGCGATGTCACTGTGTTCTGTTGCGGCAGCGGCGCTGGCGGAGGTGGTGGTGTTGATCGATAACTACAACGAATGTGGAACTGTATCATCAACAATATCAGCAAACATACTACAAAATTTCAACAGCAATGCAATGAAAGAGAAACAGTTGTAATACAAAAGCAATATGTATAAACACAGAACTGATTAACGGACGTGATTTTTTTACTACGCTATGCTGTGCTACCATGATATATGCATCTGCCTGTCTGTCTGTCCATTATAAGTCAGCATACTATCAAAATGGCAGGATCGTAGAATCATGCAAAAATGCCTAGGGGCTCTATTTTTTCGTGCCAAAGCACATTAATGAAAATTCTAAGGAAATAACTCAAACAGGGCACAAGGTGCAAAATACAGAAGGTACACCCTAGGTTAAATTACCATTTTCGACCAATATCTCAGTATATTTCAGAAATGATGCATGACAGGCAGTGGATTCCAGCAAGAGCAATATGACAACAAAACTGCTGCAACGTTCGCAGACAGGACAACTGACCTCGCGTGTTGGGACGTCGGCGAAGAATGTCTGATCATCGCCGTCGATGACATCATGGAACCACTGCCACCACCAGACATAGCCAACATGCCCGACTGAGGTCTAGCAGCGGCAGCATGCAGTGACTGGCCCGGCTTGACCACAGCAGACGACAAAGAAGACGATGACGGTACTGTAACCATGGTATGCTGCGATGATGACGGAACAAACACCGTGCTCACCCGGTCGGGTGCGTGCACGACAGGACCAGACTTGATCAACACATCAGCTGCCGGAGGAGCGCTGTAACGACTGAATGGAGCTGGCACTGGGACGATGCTCTGTATGTCGACGGCGGAACTGCCACAGTCGGACGTCGGTCTCCAGTCGGACATGTCGCGCTCGTTCCAGACTCGTTGCTGGTTGAGTCTCTGTTGCAGCTGTGCCTGCAGCTGACCAAAGTCTGGTCGAACCGGTCTAGAACTCGGCACTGTACTGCTCCGACTGCCGTCGTCCACGTTTGTGCCCCAGCTGGAATGTCCTCGCAGAACCGGCGAGCCGGACAACTGCGGCAACGAATGTATCGACGGTGATCCGTTGTACGCTGAAAGTCACAACAATCACCAAAGATCACTGAACTCCTTCAGCTCGAAGCATAAGCCGACTCTAGTACTATATGTGACAATATAATGTCACAGTCAGTCATTAAAAAGTGAAAAGACGGGCAGATGGAAACAGAATACGATCAAACACAACTCACAGGTAGTCGGGGTGTACGGGGAAGACGTGCGCAGGACACTGCTGGGACAAGTGGCATCGCCGCGCCACCTCGTCGACACCTGCTGACACTGGTAGGCCTGCTGTCGGCCGCCGACATCTCGCTGTATGACGTGTGGAAGTGCCGTGTCTGAGACGCAAGCCTGCACCGGGCCAGTCGTACGCACGCTAACTGACCGTGAGTCACACGCGGCTCGACATTTTCCAGTTCTCGGTGAGCCGCTGACCACCACTGCCGCAGTTGTTGTCACTGCAAAAGCAGAGTCATGCACTTGCAGGATAGCTGGTATGACTTTAGTATCATTTGTGAACGGGCAGCATGGATCATCAAGCAACAATTATTATTCCGATAAATCGAACAATTTACGAATACAAGAAGCATTTGAAAAATGTTGGGCCCATTCGCCACTGCGAGCCGCCGCATTGCCATTCACCAGGTGTCACTTCTGTCGCACGCCGCCTGCGCACTGATGTCCACAACAACAACGATGACGACAACAATGATAACGCATGACAGAGGGGACCATTATGGCCCCATAGAATGGGCCCAATAACTTTTCACAGCTGACATACATACACAAACAAGCAAACACTTGCAACATCATCATCATTAGTAATATAAAACCAAAATTTAGTGCAATATTAACTGAGACTAATGTAATAAATAGCTAGAAGCAGCGTATTAACCATAAGCATTAGGGGTTGCCCTTGGGTGAAGATCGTCATTCGCCATACAGACTGGAAACCAGCGATGAACACTTGTGACATTGGCACATTCAGGTGAAAGCAGTGGTGTTGTTGATGGCAATACATCTCCAATGTCAGCAATATCAGCAACACTGCCGCGGAATATTGTCATCTTCGGCCTTCCAGATGGTGGCGTGCTAAGCGCGTGAGCCACAGGATATGTATCCGATGGTAAACCGCTGCTTCCATTCTCCTTAACATCGCTGGCTGCAACAAAAAGAATATCAAAATTACAACAACAAAACTGCAATAGACATACAACTTAGCGTAGTTATATAGTATAAATATGTGCAATTTAGTGCTGTTTTGATGCTGTAAGTGCGATGTCAGACCGGCAATATTATCGCGCAACTCTGACATGCAACCTTGTTGCTGGACAAAGTTGCAGTGTGTGACAATGAAGTTGCATGCTGTGACTTTTTGCATAAACAAACGAAACAAATATGGCTTCTATAGTGATTACGACATATCATGCTTGGGAAAGCAATTTGGCAAAGAAAAGACAAGTGGAAACTACGATCCATAGCTATAAACATATGTCACTTAGTACGCAATTATTACGTAGTATCTAATATCTATGCCACCACCACAGATATCAAAAGTGCTGGACCATTGAAAAAACATATGGCGTCAGTTACGTGCACGAAAAATGATGAACTACTTCCCATTTTTAGGCACTAGCTAGGGTATTTTCTACATGTGATATATATTGCGCGTCAGAGTTACGAGATAATATCGTTTAATATGCATCACTGCCAACTGCATTTTGAATTAATTTACTGCCAGACCTGCTTTATAGTGTGATGAAATTGTTGTAAAAAGAAATTATGTGTGGTAAATTTATTGCAATAGTTTTCGATAGTTATTTTTGTCAACATTCGTTGTTTACCATGTTGCCATGGAGACTGTTGCACAGAACAGAGCAACGCTCTATTCAGAGCACGAGTTGAAAACGGGGCGACACGACACGTACCGAACAATATGCCATGTCGTACTTGCGAAGTTGACGCCAGAGTCAAAGTTGCGCAACAAAGTCACCAGGTGTGACATCACACTAAGTAGTATGCGCAAAAATTTCCCAGAAAGAAAGACAGGAAAACTATGGCCATGCGTCAGTAACACATGGCCATTATTAAGGCTACTTTGTAGTATGATTTATTTCTGAGCATAATAATAATGATAAGCGTGCGCCAGGCGCCCACTGATCGACATCCTAGCTCATTTTCCTTCTTAATGGATCCGCATTTTATTCGCGGGTCGTGTTTGGATGTTGTGCCTACAGTGATAGGTCTGAAAACCACAGAACACCGCAGGACACAACAGGACTGACCACAGGACACCAGAAATTACCTAAATTATCTAATTATCAAAGAAACGCCGTGGTGCATAACACACTAATTATTTTGTTGTGACTGTGCTCAATTAGCAAGATCTTTAATTTCAACTGAAGTCACATCTAAAACATGTTGTTAGTGTAGTTGTGATTTCTTAGTACGTAACATAAGACATTAAAAATGACCAGTTGGCCAACAACTAACGCGAGGAGTGCATAATAAAAGTGTCCTGTGGTGCGCCCTGTGGTGTCCTGTGCGGTGGTTTTCAGACCCACCCGCCTAGTGACCATAATGTCGGCATACCTTTCGACAAACAAACGCAGCCCATTGTCGCCAGGTGGACAATGAAAAATACTATAATTTAGCATAATCATCCCCACGTTACTAGTAATTAAAACTGTAGCTAATATTCTTAATAAATTTCAACCTACACTCCTATTATTGTTTATTTTTCTACAAAATATAACTTGCGTGGGTATGATTAAGTGGAAATGATGAGCTTTGTAGTTTCTAAAACCCAGTTCGAACACAACAGGACCATACGGTTTCTAGGATTTGTTGTTGTAGATCTTGTACTGCCTTGTCGTGCACGGTAGTTTCCAGGTAGAAACTAAGCTAAAAACCGTATTAAAACTGTTGTATAATGCAAAGTCTTAAAAACTTCATCCAGTAGATTGCCACATGGTTAATTCCAGAAGTAATGCCATTATGTTCCGATCACATCTTGCGATAAAGTCAAACAAAGCTTCCTTAATAAAAGTCATATTTCTTCTACTGATATTATTGTAATTTACTGGTGTCAGTAACAATTCTTATAGGATTAAAAAGCGCAAGTTGCGCAACGTTGCTTGAACTCGAGTAGGCTAAAAACCGCCCTAGTCGCAAAGAGCGCAAGTTGGCAGCCACAACAATCCAAACTCAGGCACCAGCCTGCCAATCCCATGCATTAAGCACTTTGAATCACTGGTATAAATGCATGCGAATGTAAACGTCTCGTCGTTTGCACTGCGCAGGGTCGCCGACCTCATAAATCCCATTACCGGATAAAAATCCTTTGTTCCCGTCGACTGCATGAACTATCGAAGCCGTCACTGGGCGACTCCAGTAAATAGTGCAAGCTCCACCCACTGTGCGACTGCTGGCCAATCGATAATGAATTATTTTTAGCTTGGATCTAGCGATTGGTTGCTGATGAGCTCATAGGTCACGTGACAGTAGTGTCAGCTGATGACCGACATACCGGCTTGCAGGTCGCCCGTCGCCGTGCGTTTAACAAAGGCAAGATGTCGGTCTTGCGGTGTATTGTGGTCATTTTTGACGGTGAAATATGAGTATCTGAAGTGTTCAGGTGACCGTGAAGTAAGCAGAATTCTCATATTAGAGTTCTATATTATGTTACTGTACTTTTGTTGACATATTTCTGGCATATTTTGGTATTCTGTTACAACATTTCTAGGTTGTTTGTGACCTGGCTATTTTAATGGCCTGGGAATAATGCGATGTGCCGGCTTTTAGAATAAAGTTTCCTTAAAACTTGAAACTTGCATGTTAAAGCTAACGCCTTAACTGAGGATGAAAAAAGTACGTTAAGCATATGTTTCATACAAAGGAATCGTTACAGAATCGAAGTGGATATTCGACCATCTAAACGATTTCTGCTCTCATCTCGACAGTTACCTCTGATAAACGGAAACCGTCTATTATGCAGTGTTTTATAGTTAAGTTTTAGGCAAATATACTTAGATTTAGGGTTATGTGTTAGGTTTCATGGGTAGAGTTAAGGTCAGTAGGGTTAGGGTTAAGATTTTGTGGTAATTTTAGTGGCGTCACAGATGTCTATATAATGCTAGCATTTCAATCATTTTCTTCTTAATATTTAAATTTCTTGCT
>Ga0209782_1001775_pt1 | contig 11596 bp, 8 predicted proteins | sample WorMetmaBAHAMAS1_FD_187390 | JGI IMG/M metagenome (GOLD analysis project Ga0209782, IMG submission 187390) | Marine gutless worms symbiont microbial communities from Max Planck institute for Marine Microbiology, Germany - Inanidrilus... | ecosystem: Host-associated > Annelida > Digestive system >... | reverse complement strand
CTATCAATATATGGCAATAATAAGAAAGTAAAAGTAAAAATTAAAAAAAAGAAATAATAAAAACGCCAAAATATCAGTAATTTATGCATATTAGTCCTATGTAACTGAAGTGTTTACTATCTAACATATTATTCATGAATTTCATACGACGGCGTTCTACCATCACACTAACATCTGGCAAATCACACATCATTCTAATCTCATTAATACTGTCTTTATCACAACTGTTCAATGGAGATTTAAGGACTACTTAAGTTAAGTATCGATGGTGCAACCCGATCTAAGAGTACAGTTGCCACTTCATTCATATTGCCTCTTTAACGTCCATTTCAGTGCGTAGTAAACATGTAGAAATAAGTTTTTTTGAAAGTGAATTGCCGCAGTCACTGCGACTGATGTGTTGTTAGTGGGCTTTGCATTGCTGGCGTCTTTATGTGGTCACTTTGTATTAAGCACCGTCCTTTGAGAAATTGGTTGCCATCTGCTGTGACCAGAGATGTAAACAAGACTTTTTTTTCAAGACCAAGACTTTCACGCAATGTAATATCATTTAGTCAAAGACAGTCAACTTTCAAAAAATGTGCCTAGCTGTACAAAGTAATGTAGTGAAATCAGTACATCAGTAACAACAGAAATCAAAAGAATCAATTATAAGGTAATTTTCTCAAGAAGTATACAAACTGGTATATGCAGTAATACAGTATTTTTGTGAATGATTATAGTGTTGTTACAATGCTATCACATAATGTCAAATTTCAGGGATTTGACAAAGGTTTCACTTTCTGTCATCAACGAATAATACAATTTAAAAATGAAAAATACAAAAAAACATTGAGAAAACAAAAAAATGTTTAAAAAATACAAACAATCCTTGGAATTTTCATATCTGGACTAGCTGCTACGTTTGTCGCCATATTTTGTTAAAGATTATCTATTTAGTGTTTATTGGTTTTTGGCTTTCATAAAAAATAAACAAGTAAATTCTGGCATGACGTTTAATATTGCAGGTACGTAAACAATTCAAAAATAATGAATTACTTTATAAAGTTATATATGTTTTTTATTTATTAAGGTCTTGAAAATGTTGAGACTTTTTTTATCAAGACCAAGACTTTTTATTCAAGACCAAGACCACCTTTCTTGTCCTCAAGGAGTCTCGAGACCAAGACTCAGAGTCTCGAGACTACATCTCTGGCTATGATGTGTTGAACTGTGTGCAGAGGAAGGAATCTTGCGTGACACCGATCGGACTGAACAGGCAATCGTGAACGTGGACCCGGCAGGCGTTGTTGGTAACACGTCAAATATCGCACGTCGAGCTCATCGCATCGTGCAGGTGGCGCAGTCGGAGGCCGACAACAGTGAAGACCCACAGTTTGTCGACCATGTCAACAATGCTGTCGACCGCCTTCGCAGCAGTACGTTAACTTTCTTGCGGCGGTGTCACCTCTAATATCAAACGTTAAATAAACGTTGAATTTTGAATAATGTGATGTCTACTAATATTATTCTGTTGACGATTCTTTGTTTGTTTGTTTTTTCAACTGTCAGGTGTTTTCAGTTAGATAAGTGTTTTACTGCAGAGCATTACTTTAAGTCATGTAGGTCAACGTAAGTTGTGAAAGTAAACTGGAAGTTGGATTTGTATAATTTGTGATTTTCCATAAACGTGCCACTAACACTGCAAGACTCCATGTTGGCAGTGTCTCCCAGGAAAAACTGAAACTTCCATAGAACACTATGGCCAGATTTCTATTGCATTTTGTGGTCTCAGTAGACTCCGGTAAAGTGCCACTTCGGCACTGTTCTTACTTTCTTGTGCTTTTGATCTGACATCAGTTAATGTGTATAAACTGCCTGTGTAACGAGCTTTTGTCTGTCTTGTGGTACAGTGCTTTTAGCTGTGCTGCCTTTTAGACACATGCCTCATGTTGCCTTAACTTTCGAGTAGGTTATAGATGTTGGATGTTTGGATAATCAGAGTATAACAAAGATGCTTAGCAGCTAGTGAGAGAGCACTTATACATCATCATTGTGTATTTGTATATTTTCTGCATGTGTCTATAATCTGTGGCCCCATTCAAAATTTACAGCATGTGAAATAAGCACGACTTAGGGGATATTCGATTAAAGAATCTGGATTTGTATACATAGTGAATCCGAATCAGTATTTAGTAAAAAAACTGCATTTTATTAATGAATCTGAATCTGGATTCAGATTCGGTGAATCCTGCTTGAATCCCGTTTCACTTGCAATGTGATGTCGGTGATGAGTGCTAATGATTATAAATGATTTATGAAAAACATCTATAGCAACAACTGCTGCAAACAGCATCTTGCTAGTGAATAATTAAAATGTGCAAAATATGACCGAAAACAACATAAACAAACAACAGTGACGTCATATTACGTCACTGTTGTATTTGATTTGCATGTGAATCCAAAAATAGATTCACTGTGTATCAGAATCCAGATTTTTTAATCGAATATCCCCTTAGTATTATTCATACATTGCCATGTATTTTATTCCTGCTATTGTGTGCATGTCTTTAGCGATTGCTCCAATGGTGCAGTGTGCCAAAGGTCTAGCTCAGAATCCAAGAGACCCAACTGCTGTTAGTCAGTGGAGAGGAGCTAACCATCAGGTAATTTTTAAACTGCTGTCTAGTTGCAACTTTAGTTTAAATAAAAACCTCACTTTTTTGACCAAGTCCTGTCCGTTTTCAAATATTAACTGTTTTCATATTGGTGAACTTTGTTGTATGCGTCCAAAATAGCTGTTACTATACAATGTGAACTCTAGCTTGACTGGCGTAATTCTGTGTCACAAATAAACCATGCAACCTATGATATATACGATCTCTCTCCAACCCATTTGCAGCACATTTGAACTGAATAACCTAGATATTTTATATAGGTTAAGTTTGAAGGTCAGGGTCATAGATCAAAGTTTATAGAATATTTTTTGTTCAGTGTGGATGAAATCTGACTGCTGCACATTTGCAAATTTATCATAGATGGATACATATTTCGCGGAGACATATTGTTGGTTGTTCTTTGCTCTTAAGTGGTCAGTGTGACCTCAAGTGACGGCTTTCGGGTTTTCTGTGGCTTCAGGTACGTTATGAAACTGATGATGCAGTTGATGGGCCATGCCATCTGATACACTTACAGAGAAAACATTTAATTAAGCAGTTAAGTTAACTAATTTGGACGTAGGTTAAGCTGGATTACTCCACTTGGCAGAGGACGTTGATAGTGAGGCCATTACTTGCATTACTATGGTAACGGTTGCGGATGTTGCACGTCAGTTGATTGACTCGGTGGGTGGAGTGAGAAATGCCGTCAGCGTGCACTCACGAGGCGACTATCTCCCGGATTTGTCCGCTCCATTTGACCATCTCAATCTGTCTGGTATGTCAACATTTTCATACTTAAACCAACCGGCCAGTACAGTCAATATTGTAATGATGCTTCAATGTTGTGGTTTGGCTGGCGGTCAGCTGACTTACCACTAGATGCCTAGTCTGTTTCATTTGGCCTGTCATGTTCATTATGCTCTGTTTTTGTTTTTATGCTCAAAGTTTCCGTGTCATGGATTATATTATCCCAGTAGCTGAGCTTGTTTTTATCGTATTGTGTTTTTTTTTCTCTTGCTTCTTTTTATTTCCATATTTAGTGTCAATTAATTATTTAGCCATGATTTTTGATATGTATGTTTTTGGTATTCTTCTGGAAGCTGGCCACTGCTAAAATTACGACTGATTTGAGTATAATTTTCTTATGCTTGTTCTCATGACAGCAGTAATAGTGCGTGTGTTGTAATTTTTGGACCATTTAGTTTAGAATTATTTGTGTTTGAGTGAAGTTTATTCCAGCTTAATAGTTTAATTACTGTGTAGAGAGTGCTGCATTTCATATTAAGGTCCGGTTTTTCCACAGCAAATTAATCCTCCGTTAATTTAATCCAGCATTAAATCCGGCACGGATGATTTAATTGACGAACTGCCGGTGGAAAAACGAAATTAACGGGAGATTAATTTGCTGTGGAAAAACTGGACCTAAATGTGCTTGTGCAAATATGCAGTTCTGTGGAATGTCAGAGCCATTATTTCATGGTGGTGATAATTCATGTGTGGTTAATTTAGTAGAGGTGTGAGTGAACGTGAGCATATTTACAGACTTAATGAATGCAAATGAGTGTGTTAAACCACGTCATTTTCTCTGCAGTTGAATGATAGTTTATTGTGGCATCACTAATATTCTGGCACATATGTGGGCTAGTCATTAGTAATGATTTTCATTACTCGATGGATGATTAAAGTTAAGACTTTTATCTCATTTGATTGGCACTGCTATGCACGTTATATCAGTCACTGCAGTGTCAGGAAAGATATCCAACCAAAAACAAAAAAAATTTGGTGGGGAATGTAGGATATAACAGATATCTTATCGAATTACTGGCCATTGCTTTTGTGCATTTTGCTAATGTCAGTTTATCATTAGTTTAGACTTAGAGCGTCAAAATGTGACAAGCAGCATTATAGTAGACTTTTATGACTCACGTCACTCAGTGTTGTCCATCTGAAGCATTGCTCTGGTGTAGAGCAGCCCAAACAGTCGATGCCTTCCAGAATATCTCCAGCCAGCGTTGGTCGATCAAGGCCCATGCCCAACTTTGAGGACATATTGGCTGAAGCCGATAGGGACGTCGATACAGCACTGGCTGGTCTGCAGTCTCCACGTCCGCGCTATACGCCGACAGGTAGAACAGTGTCGTTGCTGCCGGACACCGCCGTGTTGCTTCCGAGATTTGTCACCGACTGCCAGACTGTCCCACGTTTTTGCACAGTTTGCTGTCTGGTGTTTATGTTGATGCTTTTGTTCGTTGAGCCTGCTTGCTCAGTGACTGGCTGATATTACAAACCCTGTCACTGCAGCTCTTTGTCAGCTTTCACCCCATTCAGTTCTGTTGATGGTGAATCGGTTTGCTTTTGTTCATGTTCAGTGATATCCGCCTGTATTTACTAGAACATTGTTATCTTTAACCTGCTCGAGATCACTGCTCAGTCAGTAACAAGCTCTGCTACAGTTCTGCATTGCACTGATGATCGCTGTTAGCAACTCGGGAGATTATGTTGGTGGAATTTTATAATGCAAGGGTTATTTTTTCTTATAGCCGATTCACACCGCTGGACACGACTTCGGGCGGTGTGAATTGAATTCTCAACAACTCTTGCTGATAAGTAACTGACTATACCCGGTTGCAGACTGTTGCTCTGTCATATCAGGCAGCGTGTATTGGCTGTTACTTGTATTAGTTCAGCAGGTACCAGGTAGTATCTACTGGACATAAGTTTTACATTGACAAATTGCATTATTTATCTGGGCAACGTTAGTTCTCTGAACCCACAAATGGATGGCTTGTAGGGTATGTGACAGACAGTTGGGGGTATGGTGCTAGTTTGATATCCTGTCATTGGATTCTTTGCTGCTCTCTCCTATTTTGGGGGAGATGGGAAAATGACACAAAAAATGTGAAGGTGCCCGCACTTGGCGAGTCGGCGTGATTAAATGGCTCATCATAGGGAGACGGGAAAATAAACTTTCATACAATACAATGACTTATCGACCTACGTTATGGTGCAATATACGCATGTCACTTTTGACCCCATTTCGAGCTTTTGTGGTGCAACTGGGAGCATACCAAATGGACTGCCACTTGCTATGAAGTATCTCTAATTTTTCATATTCTTCTTTCATTGTTTTGATTTTGATATCTTGGCCTTATGCTTATGTAGCAGAATAGAATCCATCTATTTGACTCATAATACATGGGAGCCATTTAGTTTTGTAGTGCACCATCAGTCTACCAGGTAGCATAGTTGATCTCGTGTGCACTAACTAGCAGAATCATGGATAGTGCCAGCCAAATTCTGAAAGGGTTGACAATTATGTTGACATAACTATTATTTGCTGTTCTAGGTTCGTAGTTACAGACACTGTAGTGGTGCATCAAGTAGTCATATGATAATTAGTAACATTTTTATCTTGCATCTCCAAAGCAGAACTAGATGTTGGCGATTTTATGCATGTTTTTGTATGGGGTGGTCTGTGTATCTGTTGTTTCATGTGGGTGTGCTCTACAAAAATGGCTGAACTGATCGAGATGCCATTTGGGGCAGATTCGTTTATGCCTAAGGAATCGTGTATTATATGGGGTACATATGGGCGCCACCTGATGAATACAATCGATTAAGTGCTCAGTGCTTGGCAGCCATGCTTGCTGCATCTACCGTTACCATAGCAGCTGGTTTCTCTTGCCTGTCAGCTTGTTTTTGACGTCACCGCAGCATGACTTTGTACGCTTTACAGTTGATATGTTTCTTGCACAATGTTTTTGTTACATACACAATTATATATATATTACAACAGGTAAGTTTTGTTGGAAGATGTGTCTGTAATGTCTGTTTCTTTGCTATGTTATCTGTCTCAGTATGAATGTAAGTCAAGTTTGGATGTTACTTAGACCTGTTTAACTTTGCAGTTATTCTGGAATAAGGGTGCAGAGGGCCTTCACAGTAAAAGTTACAGTATTATCAATAGTGTCAGATCGATGTCCTAACTATGTTAACAGAATACAAATGATATGATATAAAATTAAGTATTACATGACAGCGTATAAGATAACATATTTTATTCAGTTGTATATTTTTCATATCTAAAACCAAGTACATTTAAGAGTATAATGTTAGTTGTAAAATTTATAGATGACTTTGTGCAGAACCGAATGCCAGTTTTTCTGGCATTGTGTGAAACATCAGTAAATTTATGTCATTAATGCTGTGGCATTATTCATGTAAAACCTGATACATGCATGTTTGTAATGTTTCCCTCTTATTGCAGGAATCAACAATTTTTAGTTTTAATATTATTATTATTATTAATGTTGTTGACCTTCTTATTAGGTTGCATCACATGCACAGTATAGAATATATAGATGCGGCTTATTCCTATGTGTCTCTGTACTGTCGAGATGCCGTTTGCATTGTAGACTCTTGTGGGCCTAAGAAACCGTGTATTAGTTAGGAGCTGAGATCCCCCATTGGAAGGAGAAATTTCGAGGGATTTTTATTTTTCCATGCACCACGAAGCAGTGTTCCAAGTGACTGCTAATATCGGGATATCCACGAATATTGTCAACCAACATTTCGATTGTCCAGCCACAGATGCAGTCGGGTTGCATTAAATTCTTATCCATGAAAAATCCTTTCCCGCTGTGGTGTGGCCAGTTTGCAAATTATTTTGGGAAATTTTGTTTGTAGTTGCTTTAGTGGTAACAGGCGACTGGAATTGCTTTTTGCTTTAGCTGATGTAATTTATTGCAGTAGTTTTGTGAATTATTCACAGCTTTTAGGTTGATATTGTTGTGAAAATACTTTGAAACACAGTTTGAGACAGTGAAAAAATGTAGGTTTACCAACCTGTGTTAGTCCAATTTAGTTGTGACAGTGCAGAAATTATGACAGAATTAATAAACTGTCACTTAAGAAAAATTGTCATTTTCAGCTGTTTTAATTCACGCTTTATTGTGGAGTTCTCAAAAAAGAATCTTCAAGGATACGTGGAGGGAATTTTTATGGACGGAATATCTTTCTCGTTGCTTAACTAACAATGTCAAAGCACATAATTTAGAAGAACTGTGTATAGCAAACAGTGGAAATGTATGGAAAACTAATTGCTGTAAAGCTAATTAATTTTTAGTGTTTATTGCATGTTCTATTTATCGTATTGTCCTGTAACTGTAGCAAGCTATAACAAATATTGTTCCTTTATTTACTACTTGTCATTAATATTTTTTCTAGCTGCTGTCACTGTGTGCAAATTTTGTCTGTTTTAGTTGATCAAGCCAATCGCGATTATGGGCCTCCACCCCCAATACCTCCGCCCCCGGCACTGGATGCTTATAGCTCATATAGAGGTCTAGATATGACGTATGCAGTCTATTATTGCATGTGATATTCATTTGTTTTGAGTTTGTGGATATGCTATTCTGGATTGGCTTTTCATCCTCTGACCAGACCAACACTGTGTGAAGGTTATGTTTTGTTTGTAGCAATATTTGCTGTACGTGTCACTCCTCAGTTTTTGGCCGATAATTCATTTGACTGCTTATTGTTTTGTCAGTTTCTTGTCCTGCATGTCAGTCATTTTCACTCGTGTGAGCTATGCTGATTTGTCGAGTTTGAATGGTTTCCTTTAAACTTTTTTTAACTTGTTTTGTCACTGTTTGGTTTGAATATTACCATCTTATTAGGGGCTGTCTGTATTTTCTGTTATAGTTTGCACCTTGTCCTCTAGCTGCCTGTCATCTAGCCATGTGCATGCTTTTCCACAGAAATTTTGAGTCTGGTTGCAGTTTTGGCACAAGAGGTCAGAAGATCAAACATCGAAGTCATAGATCAACATGCTGCAAAATAGTGACTGCATAATGTGATAATAATGATGATATCATTGCTTTACAAACATTTGTGTTTACTTTTGAAGAACATATTAAATGACTGAGCTAATCTTATCAATAGTCATTGGAAGAGCCATGTATATGAATGATTATTATGAATTTATGAATTGAACTGTATACAATATATCTCCTTACAAATTGTCTATGAAGTTAGGTTCATATGGATGTGCGCAGTCATTCACATGCATATTAGTGATCACGTAGAATAGTTGGACTGCTGATAGTGCAATCAAGACTGGTAATCCATGCTCTTGTAAATGAGAAGCAGGCATTGAGGTGCTGATTTGGTGGCTATGCATCGGGAATCAACTTTCCACAGGTTTTTGCTAGTCTGCCCAATAAGTTGTTAAAATTTAGATAGCAGTTTGTAATCTGAGACCATTTAAGCCATTTGAGCATTAGAATTCGGAGCACTGGTATTACGTGTGTGTATTTGAAAATATGGAGTCATCCCGATGTTTGGAGATTGGCTGACAGCTTCTGCCATCTTGTTATGTGAACTTTGGCACGGTATGATCTTCATGCTGGCTGGAGTTTCAGCACTGGAACTGGCTTGGTCTGCTACGTGTAGTCGTAGAAAGCTGGGAAGGTCCACAACATTCAGCCATTATGACTGCACCCTTTGTTTTATAGAGGCATTCAGTGCAACATTTTCTATATCTTTTTTACGTTAAATTATGCGAAATGTAACAAATTTGAATCAGCTGTATTTATTGTCCTCTTTGTTTATTTATTTATTTCTTTATTTATGTGTATGGTTAATTATTTATTTATTTGTGTTTTTTTGTATTGTTGGTGTTGTTACTGTTGTTATGATTACTAAGGCTTTCGTTGCCATCGTGGGATTTGCAAATTTGACCTACCACTGCAAATTCTTGCATGTTACCTTGGAATGCTACAAATTTGAGTAATTTAATAATATTTCCATTAATGGCTAAATTGACAGATTATAAAATACTGTACAAAATTATGTACAACTTGATCACAACATGCAAAGTGACATAATTCAATAATCAGTGCACGCCCGGACGTAAGACGTTTGTTGTCACTTACTGCCAAACTTCCAACCACGATGGATTTTACTCCCAATTGGCACCAAAAATGTCAATTTTCTGAAACTGGAAGTAGCAATATAGCTCGTGGCTAAGTCATTGCTGGAATATTTTTTGACATTTTTGTTATTGAAAGTGAAGACACTGATATAGTTTTACATCTGAAATGGATTTGGCTCTTTTTGCTATAATTGTGACCATAAATTTGGCATTTCTTGTCATGATCGGGCTGCAAATTTTCTAATTTTTGGCTGCAAAAAAATATACAGCCCTAATTATTACTGTCATTTATGCTCCTTCTTTTATACTAAATTATTGTTATGTTATAATGTGTTTGTTATTACTAACAGCAGTGTATGACAGTCTTAATATCTGTAACAGCAGTAGATTATTACAGTGAGATTATACTTAATTATTAACTGCTGTATAGTCTGGATAGTCCAGTAACAAAATATCGCTAAATATATGCTTTTTATCTGTATTAAACATACTTACTAACAGCATATCTGCACATAAATAACACTAAATGGTTAGACTGGAATATAACACATTCGTTTATTGTCTCAAGCTAATTTTAGCGACATTGTGTTAGAAATTAATGTAACTTTTTTGTTAATGTGTCATTTTGTGTTTCATGCATGCAGTCTTGTACAGATCTAATTCTGCCATACACTGCAGCTGTGAGCTGCTACAGCTGACTTGAAAATCATTTCTCAAATTATGTTGGATTGTGAACAGAGTTAAAATGAAACCAACGATGTTGATAATGGTTGTGTGTGTGAATATAGACCAGGCACCACCACGACCACCACTGCCACGAGAAACTGCTCCGCCGCGACCGCCGCCTCCTGAAACTGATGACGAAGATGAGACGAGCTTCCCTGTGCCGCAGACCAATCAGCCAATCATGGTATGTACGGCCAGGTTATATTAAGGCACATCAACATCATACTGTTCAGTGCCAGCTTTGTAATCGACCTGGCATTAGAATAGTCAGTGAGTATAGGTCGAAGTATAACAGAACTAGAACAAGGTAATGCAAATCAGCTTGGACCATATTTGTCTGTTCGGAGTGAGAGTGAGTATGTCTGTCTGTCTGTCTACTCACATAACTTGACAAGAAAGCCTAGCACTGGCTAGCATGGCGCGAGATGATCCGTCCGCAAGCAGCACGGCGGCTGCAATGCGTGGTAAAGTGGGATCGGAATTTGAAACCTAAATTAGCTATAATGCGCCAATGCACTTCCGTCACAGACAGACGGACACTGACATCTTAGCATAAGCGCGAGATGTATATATTACATCTCGCGCTAAAAACCACACAGCCAAACTTCACCAGATTTTTTGACACTGCATTACTTTTTTTTACTTCTACCCAAAAACGTATATATTTCTATACAACATTCTAGCAACACAGCTTTTTCCCAAATTTGGGATTTCTTGTAGTTGTTGTGGTATGCTGATAATAACTTTACTTTTCTGCTTGATCAGTCTTGGCAAATTGACGCTAATCAAGTGTTTCTTTATTTGCTCACAAGTAGTTTATGAATGCATTACTGTGTGTGTTTTTGTGAGTTATAATACATATGTTATTGAAGTAGTTGTTTAATTCTGCTGCAGAGTTTTACTGAATTCTGCTAAACCAGCTTGATATGTTGTTGTAGATGGCAGCACATGCTCTGCACATGGATGTGAAGCAATGGTCAAGTCGAGACAATGAGATTATCAGTGCTGCTAAACGCATGGCGTTGCTTATGGCCAAACTCAGCCAACTTGTTAGGTACTGTAACTTCGCTGCAAATTGGCATTTCGGTAGCATAATAAAAGAGCAACTACCATTTACATGGAGTTACAATTAATTAATGATTCGTTGTCATGAAACAACAACATTATCATCAGTCTGCATTAGCCAACACTCCCAGCGAAGAACTGAAGAATTTTGTTAACAGCACTTTAGTAACTGCAGTGCCAGTAGCAAGGGCATGTCTTTTCTAATGGTGCTTAGTCTACACTATCTTAATTC
>Ga0209782_1001774_pt1 | contig 11596 bp, 6 predicted proteins | sample WorMetmaBAHAMAS1_FD_187390 | JGI IMG/M metagenome (GOLD analysis project Ga0209782, IMG submission 187390) | Marine gutless worms symbiont microbial communities from Max Planck institute for Marine Microbiology, Germany - Inanidrilus... | ecosystem: Host-associated > Annelida > Digestive system >... | reverse complement strand
TGTTAGGGAACGTGGTACAAGTTTTTTTACAGACTGAACTGAATGCCGTTTTTATCACCCAACAGTGCCGAAGCACTGAAGGAACTTGAGAACAAAGGAGGAAGAATTTTTTTGGGAGGGGGGGGGCAGTTGGCTGTTTCATGGTTAGAAGTGACATTGAAGGTTATGACGCAGTGTATTAATAGCATGTGCTCATCTGTTGTCAAGGAATACGCACATATCCCAACTACATACGAGTCTAAGTTGACTTACCTGCACTCACAATGGTCTCTTATGGGTGGCGGATGTACAGTGGCTGTTTCAATTAATTGTCTTCAAATGTGATACTGCTTTGTGTATTGTGTGTGCCAGTTAGTGTGATGCTGCTGATCGACGTCTTGCAGGGAAATGTGATTTCCTACTCGCTGTTTAATGTTTACTTCTTATAAAATATATGTTGGCAGTGTGCCAGCAGTCCTTGACATTAATACTATTTTCACATATTTTGCACAAATGTCAGTTATTTAACTCGCAAAAATCTACATCAAAAATATTACTGTAGCTTGTATGATAACCTATAATTTTAATTTTATAACCTACTTTGTTTTAAAGTGTTATTACCTTTCAACCACCAGTGCTTTGTCATTTTCGTATTGCAGTTGAAATTTGCTCAGTCCAAATTCTCCGCAGTAAACTGTTCGTTCAGTCATGGACGCAGTGAGTGCGGTCGATCAGTGTGTGGCTGTGTGTCTGCTTGAGTGAAAGTGATCGTGTCGGTGGCAACCCGTTACTTATTCTGTGTTGTGTTTGTGTGGCTGTCTGTATTACAGTAACTGCATGCAGCAAATACTTGAGAGCGTAGATTACTGCCACCAGATGAATGTTGTGCATAGGGATCTGAAGGTCGGTAGTGGACAAAAGATGTATTATAATAATACTGTCGTTATTTTTAGTTTGTGTTAAATTAAGAATAATTAGACATGTCTGGATGCATTTCAAGCTTAATATTGTTATCAGCGTCTCTGTGAGTCTAGTCTATTTGTACGACTGCACACATATCTCAGAAACCACATGTCTGAACTTCACTAAATGTTCTATGCATGTTGCCTCTGGTCATAGCTCAGTTTTCCTCTGACAGCATTGTAATACGTTATTACTTCCGGTATTGTGGATGATGTCGTGTTCTCCTATAGTAGAACCTATGGTGTTGTTATACTATCACAGCATCCTCACTGCAATGTTGTGTATGGCCTAACACCCCTGCTGTGTGATATTGGTTTCATTCTGTCACAGATAATGTCAGATGCTTACACCAGACAAGTCCTTCATGCAAGGGGTGCCAGGGCAGAGTATGCGATGCACCGTTGCCTTGTTTTAAAATGTCTAATGTAAATTGGTGAACTATTTTTCTATGTATGATTCTAAAGCCATTCCTTAATCCTGTATTACACTTTACATATAATGCACAGGATATGAAAAATAGCAACATAATGATATTTCATTCGTAACTTATATGCATATATTTACAGACTAGCTTTTTAGTTGGATTGCATTGTGCTAAGCTAGCCAGCATGAAGTTTATACAGCATAGTGGTACAGTCTTTATGTTAAATGCAGTCGCTGCATTCTTTATTGTCTGGTTAATTCCCTCACGTAGGAACACTGCTCATCAATGACAGAAGAATCCTTTTTAAAGGCTTGTTAGGCTGCCTGCGACGTCCTGCAACAGTTGTGATAATTACGACTTTTTCACACATAATTATTTTAATAAGCAAGAATTCTCATTAACTTTTCTACTTATTTCCTGTTCTTGCTGTCACTGCTGAATCACATCCTCCATCTGCAGCTAACATTATAGAAGCAACAAAACTGCCTTTTCTAGCATATGGCCTTGTTGATATACAACTTGAGTATTAACCATGGCAGTAGTCAGTATACCTGTTGTACTACATTTGCAGAACAAACAATAGGCTCGCCATGTGTACACTTCTTTTAACAGCACTAGATTGTTTATGCATCCATTTGTGGCAGTCTGATTTCAAAATTAACTTATTGCAAACTCGTTTCTTGTAAGAACCACAGCATCATTGTCTTTAATCTTCTATCCTTTCGTTTCCGGAATAATGAGCATTACTTCTGTTTTTCCTGTTATAAAGGTATCATCAGATGTGACACACACTCATCTGTGAGCAGTTGTTAGCAGTTCATCACTTATTCTAAAGACATTTTATTTTCAGTCAGCTTACCCCCACTCAGCTGTCCATCTTGCCTAGAAAATCTTCTTCCATGTGCCCTGATTCTTCTTAAGACCTGGTGCTATATATATGTCGTTTACTTACTTACTTACTTACTTCGTCTGTTGCATGTTGCTGAGTACCTCGTGTTTTAGTTTAGTAAATTCACTGAATGATGGTCGTTGGTCGACGGTGACGGTTGCAGCCGGAGAACTTGCTGTTGGCGAGCAAGGTGAAAGGTGCGGCCGTGAAGCTCGCCGACTTTGGTCTTGCCATCGAGGTTCAAGGAGATCACCAAGCCTGGTTCGGTCAGTAATTACGACCTCTTATTACAGCAGTGTGTGCCAGTTGTAAATAGTATTGGCTCTGTTAAGACCCAAGCTGGTGTCACAGTTTGCCTTCTAAATGAAAAATCAGTTGCAGTATTATGGCGTCATTTCATTAGTGGGTGTAATGTTCAGTTATCATAGAGAATTAATAGTTTTTGCTATAGACACTGGTCATGTTCGTTGATATGAACAAAGAAGGCTTGCTATAATTCCATTCCTTTTTGTGGCTTAAATGTTTTCATGAGGTAGTCTGTTGTATATGTGTGTGGTAAGTGACTGAATGTAAGAAATGGAACATTTCAAGTGACAGTTTCTTTGCGATACATTCTATTGCTTTGTTGTTAATGCAGAGTTACAGGCACAAAATATAACTAGGTAAGTAAATAACTAGAATATGGTGTAGTTTTGTAGTATTTATATGATAGCAATGTATTAGGCAACTGTGTCATAAACACGTAGTGTAATGACATTATTCCCTCTGCTGAATGGATGTTGGAAAGAATGCCTTTGTTAAACTAGAATACCTAGCGGTATATGGTCGCGCCTCTATGGGTGTGCCAGTCGGGCTGAGTCGGTGAGCTGCAATACAGCTGTTAAGTGGCACGCGCACATTTTCTAACGGCACAGTGCTGGATGGCCACGTGCGCACACGGTGGACTGTGATTGGTCGGCGATTGGGTCTCCAACACTTGTCACGCACAGAAACGTGACTACCTGAGTCGAATCGCAGCGTGCGAGAGGCGCGACTAAAAATACAGATGTGGTTGGTGAGGTGAATTGTAGCATCTTCTGCTGTAATGTGAATGTGTTGTTGCTGTCATCTGAATGGAAAGTGAAACTTTGCACTTTCTAGCTGGTGTTTCAGCTAACCTGTATAACTCTGACTGTAATTTGTTTTCTTGCTTTAGTTAAAAATGCAGAGAAGCACTGTTTCAGTACTGTCATATTTACAGCATTGTGATTTTGACAAACATTCATCTTCAGTGGAAACATGAATAGAGATAGTGGAAGCTGTTTTACTGTGGCTATGATCTGAATTAAATGAGTTTTTCCTCATTATGTACTGAGCGTGTAAGTAATATTGTGTATCAGAGTGACTGTTTCATGTGGGTGTTTATTGTAGGCTTTGCCGGAACTCCCGGCTATTTGTCGCCAGAAGTGCTGCGTAAAGACTCGTACGGGAAGCCGGTTGATGTGTGGGCGTGCGGTATGACACAGTTCACATATACCTACATAACCTTTTGACATACAGAGTGGCCCAAAAGTTTACACCTCATAGTAAGTTGAATGTAGTTGGTGCACCATGTATGAATCCATGTGTATGTCACGTAGTGAGAGACTGTTAATTGTCTGGAAGGTAACAGATTATATGTTGATTGGTAGCAAATTTTTTCCATACTTTGAATGGACACTATGCACAGTTTTTACAATACATTGATGTAATTTGTTTATTAACCTTATTCCAAAATACTGATTTTATTTGAAGACCTATGTGTGACAAAATGGTTTAATGATGAAAGAGGACTGCATGTATAAAATGTGAAGTAATTTCTGCACATGGTTATTGTTAGCTATTGCTGTAAATGGCGAAAGTGACGGAATATATCAGTTTAATTTTTTGCGGACAAATCAACATGAATTGGCATCGGTGCTTTGACACTGATGAGCACTGGGAGTGACATTTGGCATGTAAAAATTGACAATGGTGAGATACTGGCATCGTTAACTGTTTGGAGCTCGGTACGACTGATTTGCTTATGCAGTTGATGACACTATCACTCTGTCTTCCGTTTCATTCAAATCTAGAATGGTTCACTTACTTTCATGGTGCCAGTGTATCTAGTTAGTCCTGGAAAAAGAGGCCACTAAATGGATGCTATTGTGGTTGTTATGATTGCCTTTGTGAACAAGAGAGTCTAGCACTGGCTAGCATGGCGCGAGATGATCCGCCCGCAAGCAGCACGGCGAGCGAGCAGCACGGCCGCCGTGCTAAATGCGCAGTAAAGTGGGATCGGAATTTGAAACCTAAATTAGCTACATGTATAATGCGCCAATGCACTTCCATCACAGACAGATGGACTGGCATCATGGCATAAGCGCGAAATGTATATATTGCATCTCGCGCTAAAAACTTATTCTAATGATTCGATACAATATGACGTAGAGATTAACTTGCACTCAAAAGCTGGCAAGAGCCAGCTTAGTCTACCGCACGGGACCAAAAACATAAACTACGAAAGGAAAAAGAAACTAAAAACAAAAATCAGATGTGCTCAGAAGAGTCGGTAAATGGCTAAGAATCCATGAAGTTAGTCCTGTGAGAGGGAAAGGTCTAAGGTGGGAAGGATTTGCAAAAAAGATTTTAAGCTGGGAATGAAAGATCACGGGAGTTATGGATAACGAGAGTGGTGAGTTTATGGACGGAGATGAAGAGCCAGGGGAAGGAAGATCTGAGTCTGAGGTAGAGAGGTCGGTACGAGGTTATCGGAGAGAGACAGGAAGTTGATTCCAGAGACACGGTGAAGCACAGTTTGTAGTTTGTGTGTCAATATAAATACTGTTATAATTAGTCATTTGTTGTATATTTTGTTTTATTTGCTATTTCATGTTATGAGCTGTTTGTCAAATGTGGGGCAGTCATACTGATCATTAATAAACTATTTTTGTGGTAGTTTAGTTCAAAGTCATTGTGGTTACAGAAGTGAGATAGCTGAGTGTTTGGTGATATTTTGTTAGGTGTGATACTGTATATTCTGCTGGTTGGATATCCGCCATTCTGGGACGAAGACCAACATAAACTCTATGCTCAGATAAAAGCCGGAGCTTTTGATGTGCGTTGTGTTTTCCACTATGCCGTCTAATTTGATTGGCTGTCACTGTTTAGTTTGAGACTTCGGAGTCATTTTAGTCAATGGTTTATTTCAGTTTGCAGCAAAATGTTTGGATTGGTTACAGAGTAATTAATAGAATTATGATGTTTTTAAGATTTAGATCTGTTTTTTTCAGTTTTTCTAAGTTTTTTAGCTAAGCTGTAAGACACCAATATTAGCTACTTGGATATGAACTGGTAACATGACACTGGCAGCATCCATGCAAATTGTTCTGATGTCATAAAAAAGTTCCACATAATGCAGCTGAGAAACAAATGGTGCTGTTGAACACCGTGATGAGAATGGTTTCATTGTGGCTTGGTGGTGGTGTGGTCTTGGCAGTTTGAACAGAGTGTGAATGTTTCAGTCTGATGTTTTTTACGTCTTCAAAACTTCTCTTTGATGCATGCAACTGCTGCGTATTTGAGCCTGCTGCAAGGCATACAGTCTCAGAGTTCTGCCAACAACACTTTATGAAATTTTAGTGGCCATGTTTCCCGGAGGTAAACCTGAATTTGTCTCATCATCTGTTGCTGGTTTTTATGTGCCACTTGCCCTTTGTGTCGGTTAATTAGCAGTGTCGGCACACTGAAGGACACAAAAGGACACTGACCTCAGCTAGGATAATCACCCAGTAAGCCTGTTCCTTCTTCATCTGTCATTGGACTCTAGCAATCTCTCTTGACAACAGGCCGACACTAGTACTATGTACTGTGAGGAGAGTTCTTGCAGAACATGTCTTTCTCTGTTAAATTAATGAGTGCACAGGAGTGGATTGCGGAGGCAGCAGAGCCTGATTGATCAGTGTGAGTGTGTATGTGATGGTGTGGTTAGTATCCGTCGCCGGAGTGGGACACGGTGACGACTGAAGCCAAGAACCTCATCAACAGCATGCTGACAGTCAACCCAGCTCGACGCATCACTGCAGCGCAGGCACTCAGACATCCGTGGATCAGCGTACGTTTTACCGTCTGCTGCTCGTTTAACAACAAGTATAAATATTATTTATTTATTGCTGCAATGCCTTTGGTCTTTGGGTCTAAAGTTGTGGAAGTACTTAACCAAGTTCTAAGAATAAAACTATTTTGCCGCTAGCCAAATCTCGGTTTAGTTTGGAGTTTTTTTAACTATTTTCTGTCTTTATGTCTTTATGTGTATTGGTTTATGTTCATGTCTACTATTGTTAAGTTAAGTTTAATGGGATATCACTCAGCTAGTGACAGGAATACCATCTGACCTGTATAACTGCCGACTTTTCAGTGCTGTGTTGTTGCGGGTTTGGTGCCGGGAAGGCTATGTGCCACCATTGATCCAAAGAGTTTACTCTCTGGAAACCCAGCCCAGCTTTGAGTAACTGTTGAAAACTAGATTTTAGTGAATTGGGCTGGTCAATATAAGTTACAGTTGCAAGTAGTTGAACAGATCTGTGATGTTCTGAATATTCTCATAATGTAACTGATGCATGTTTCTGTGCTATTATCAAGTGGCATGGTCTCTGACACAGTTTTTTACTGAATAGCATTCACTTCACTTCCTTGTTTGCCTCGTCTGCCATTCATGAAATCTTCTGTGCCTGTTAGCTGTGGCTCGTCTCTCCTCTGATGACTCCGCAATACATTATGTACTTCAGTTTTCTGGATGACGTAATGTTTTCATGTGATGCGGCATATACAGATAAAGGCAGTTTGTCATCATTTGCGATATGGCAGCAAACGTCACATCTGACACTGCGTGTCAGTTGATGATGCAAAGGTGGTGGCGACTGCTATGGTTTTGTCTCGACTTGATTACTGCAACTCGCTCCTCTGTGGCACATCTGCATCCAACCTCAATAAGTTGCAGCGCGTCCAGAACGCTCTAGCCCGCACTGTCATGCTGACGAAGAAATGCGATCACATTACTCCTGTGCTGGCCAGTCTGCATTGGCTTCCTGTTACTGTTCGCATTGAGTTTAAAATAGCACTTCTGACATTCAAGACTCTCACAACTCAACAACCAAGTTACATCTACAATCTACTTCACCAGCGCCGTCCATCACGAGAACTCCGGTCCTCAGCTCATAATCTGCTCAAACTTCCTCGTATTTGAACTGGCTTCGCACAGCGTAGTTTTACCTATAGCGCTCCACACATTTGGAATTCTCTGCCATACGACATCACTGACAACTTGAACGTTACTGCAAGCACTTTCAAAAAGAAACTGAAGTCGTTTTATTACACCACGTCGTATCCGTAGCTCACGTGTCTCCCGCGCCTACGATTTCGTCATACTTTGACAGACATATGGCGCGTTAAAAACTGCGTAATAAATAAATAAATAATAAATGTAGGTACTGGGGACAAAGTCTGCCATGTGCAGTTGCCTTGTTTCATGCTACAGTATGTTTGATTATAAGAATTCACCATCGTGCAAAAACACATTGCTAGAAGCATACAAAAGAATTTTATGTACAACCGTGAACTGTACTGCACCACGTGCTTGTCAGCATCATACGGATGCTCTATAATGATAAATATTAAGCACATATCTCTTAATTTAACACTATGTGCATTATTTTTGTTGGCTTACGTTCTGTCGGCTTGTGTTCTGTCATGCCATTAATAATTGAAGATTGATTGATTGATTGATTGATCGATTGCTTTGTGCTGAGTCACTCACAGGAGTGTTGTGGAATGTAACCAGTTGGCTAAGAGTGGGGTGAAATACTACGAGACATGTTTGTGTTGACAGCAAAGAGAGCGCGTGGCGGCAAGTGTCCATCGCCAGCAGACAGTCGACTCACTCCGCAAGTTCAACGCTCGAAGAAAACTCAAGGTTCGTTGTCGACATGCCACTGTCACCCTCATCTATTGTCATTAAAATCCCGAATGGTTTACCTTTCTGGCTAAAACATCTTTAAATAGGCAGGTGGTCCTGGAAAAGACGTCTTAAACTAATTTTTTTTAAGGGAAGTGTCAGACAAGATTGTCATTGAAAATTGTCTGTTGCTAACATCACATTTTTTGAGCTACACCAGAATTTAGTAGACATTAGCAGGTCTTGATTATTGCCTGTTTAAAGATGTTTTAGCCTGAAGAGCAGTATGGTGTATATGGGTATAGTGTGTGTGTGTATATATATTCACAGTTATGTTGGTGATGCATTTACATGGGGTGGATATAATTGCAAGCAAGAGTCAGTGAGTGTCGGGAATTTCACAGTATCTGGAGGGTCATCCTTGATGCTATGACCAGTGAAGGAAACACGTTCAAAAACTGGAAACTAATAGGAAGGCGAGACCCTTCAAGACCAAGTTTGTGAGCAGTGGCTTGAGACAGAGATAAGTAATGAGAGAGCACAAGACTACCATGCGATGTTAACGTGGCATTTGTCTAGTTACACTATTTGCTGGTAGTACAGTTTATTGAAAATAAACATAAATGAGAAAAATGTGCAGTATTGTCAACCCGCTGACCCACACGTGCAGTGACCTTCAAGTGACCTTTTGTCCTTGAGGTCTGTGCTTGCTGAGGGTCTGTACATGTGTGTCAATTGGCCACCCTTAGTGAAATAAATGGCCAGATATTTCACGAGGTAGTGTAGCTATACCTTTAAGTTGATCACAGATTTACTGCCAAGTATGTTGGTGAGAGAACTGTGAAAATCCGAATCGGTTTCCTTTTGTAAATTCATGTGTGAGATTGTGGAATGTTTTTCGCCGACTGTAGCTAGTGGTTGGGTTTTTTGTGACACCCTGTACATGTGTGCGTTGTAGGGAGCAATTCTTACAACAATGTTGGCAACTTCAAACTTTTCTAGTAAGTTGTTTAAAATTGTTTTGTCTACATTTATAGCCATTTTGTTCGCATTTACGTAATATATTACATACATCTATAATGTGTGCAATGGTCAAGCACTAAGTCTTGAGTGTGAGGAGTGGATAGTCACTAGGTTATAGAGAGATAGTACGTGATACAGCCAGTAAACAGATGGGTTAACTGGCATAAACGTGTCAGCCATGATGGTCACGTAGCAAACTTTGATGTTGTAGCTTGTTTAAAATAGTTTGTTCGAAAATACATAGTAGTTTAAAAGATATATTTTATTTTACTGATGTTAATTTGCCATGTTAGAATAGTTAATGGCATTTGTTAACTGAATTCTTAGAGAAAATGTTGAAAGATGAAGGTGATCATATACATTGCATACAATATCATGAGAGCATGCTGATGTTTGAGAGTCAGCATAATGAAAGTGACAGAAGTTTCTCTGCTGCCGGTCCTTGTGTTTGGAACGCTTTGCCATCATATCTACGGCAGGACATGAACTATAGACATTTCAATGGAGCACTGAAGGGACATACGTTTAGGTTGTTGTCGACCGTGGTATAGTCGACCATGGTCGACTACAATCTAAATATGTACCTTCAGGAAAGGAAAGTCGCAGGCAGCACTGACCTCTGTCTTGATTGACTGCTAGACATCTTAGAGAAGGCACATTGCTTCTTGTATGCCAGCTCTCAGCAACAGTATCAATTAGAGAGGCTATCACGTGTAATTCTGCAGGGAGTCTTGTGGCATTCTATGCCTTCAGACTATTTGCATTACAGTCAACAGAGTAGCACTGTAATGCCTTCCCGTCTCTACCAGTACATAAGACAGATCACAATGATACACTTTTTAGGCCCATTTTGGTCACCTACCAGAACCTAACAGGGCATGGCTGTTACTTGTTTATTTTTCATGCTAGACCAGTTAGCTTTTGGTATATTAATCACGTGATACTATGTTTACATTCCAAACACCTACCTGGGCGCCTTTTGTCATGTTTCCGCTGTCTTGCTGCCGACAGACAAAAGTATGGTGACGAAGAAGGTTGATGGAATAAAAGAGTCGTCAGACAGCAGCGCAGTAATTGAGGATGAAGATGGTCAAGGTAATTGATTGATGCTAGTCCGTCCGTCTTGTGTAACTTGGCAATAAGATGCAGTATACTCTGCTTCATTTGGTGTTCGCCATTCTCCGGCCATTGTTGCTAACTGTTTCATTGTGGCATTATTTGTTTGCTCTTTGTTTGCACAAGTTGCATGACTTTTGATTATGATAACATTACCACATTTTTCTGCGAATGGTGGCATGCGTTAATTTTTGTTTGGATTTCAGTACTTCAATGCGTAAGTGCAAATGTGTATTGGCATTCCGTGTTTAGTATAATGATCACTTGCAGATGAATGATACGTAGATTTTTTTATAACTTAACGATGGTTTTAACTAGATCTGAAGTCACTATAGAATACTAATAGGAAGTCATATGTTGCCAGTCAGAGATGTGGCTGTTACCGCATGTGTGGGTGTTATTATATGCAGTTTGACACACACGATGTGCAGCGTGCATGTTAACACCATCTATTGGTCAAGTTTAAAGCTCCTATAACGGCATCTTCTTTCCAGTTTGTTTACAACTTTAGAAGTCATTTTTAGCACAGACATTTTCAGATGAACCAAGATTAGTTTTTCTGCTCCAGTTATATTGGATGAGAACCTTCTGGCACAGGTTTTATTGACATACTAAAAAAATGAAACCTTGAATTATTTATGCTTGAAGAAGGCCAGTCTTTGTAAGTGTTTGATATTTGGTATTTTACCTTAACTTAAAACATGCAGTAACTTAACATTGTAGCTTGCAGCAGTTATAACTACACTGATACACTGCACAGTGAATATTTATTACAGAACGATGTGTAGAATTACGTCACTACTGCTTGAAGCTCTAATGTCCGGTTTTTCCACAGCAAATTAATCTCCCGTTAATTTAATCCGGCATTAAATCCGGCAGATAATGATCAATTTACTCAGATGTCGTTTTTCCACCGGCAGTTTGTCAATTAAATCGTCCGTTTATCTGCTGGATTTAATGCTGGATTAAATTAACGGGAGATTAATTTGCTGTGGAAAAACCGGCCCTAAGGCTATAAAGTGATACAGAAAAAACCTGGTGGTTAGTACGATTATAAAAATGTTGCCAGCATAATGTCGACTGTACTGGTAAGTTGTCAGAATGCTGACTGAAGAAAGAGACGGACTTTGCAGGTTTTGATTTGTGAGTAAGGGGATATTCAATTAAACGAATCCGGATTGGGATACATAGTGAATCTAGATTCGGCCTCACGTGGCAAATCGAATACAATAATGACGTAGTATAACGT
>Ga0209782_1001773_pt1 | contig 11605 bp, 8 predicted proteins | sample WorMetmaBAHAMAS1_FD_187390 | JGI IMG/M metagenome (GOLD analysis project Ga0209782, IMG submission 187390) | Marine gutless worms symbiont microbial communities from Max Planck institute for Marine Microbiology, Germany - Inanidrilus... | ecosystem: Host-associated > Annelida > Digestive system >... | reverse complement strand
CCCCCCCCTTACATTGGACTTTTTGGTCCATCTTGGTCTGAACTTTCACTCTATGGGTGAATTGCAAGGGGGGGGGCCTCGGACATGTTTTTTTGTCACGGACAGAAACGTGACTACTTAAGTCGCACCTCCTCGCAGCAATGTGCGAGACACGCGACTAAAAAATGTGAGTTTTGCACACTGGCGGCAACAATCTCTGCATCTGACGGCTCTTGTTTCGTGCTATCTCAGCATCAGCTGAGATTCTTCTTGCTTAACCAGCCATCTTTTCTTAAGTTAGTCCAGCAGTTTATGGTATAATAAAAAATAAACAAATTTTTACCTCATTTACACTTGTGAAAGCTAAAATTCTTTTGACCTGACCCCCTTACCAGGGCTTTGCACCTGAAACCTGCTGGGGCTCCACCCCAAGAACCCATAATAGGCATACGCATGCCTGAGCCCCCCCCCTCCACTATTACGAGGAAGTTTACATCTATGCCTGTTAACTGCTATTCATCACCAAAAACACTGAGGCAGGCTAAACAGCACTTTCAGTACCGCATGAAATGTGGTAGTATATAAAACAACATAACTGTGGACATAATCCGACAATCACTGCTACAACTAGCACCTGAGGTCTCGGTGAATAAACTGGAGGCAACATGACGTGAGTCGGCGACTCTCGTGGAGGCGTATACATCGGTGGCTGAACTGGGCAGACAGCAGGCATCGGTTCTCTATGTGCCGCAGCACGACCTGCTCGCATTCGCTGATAGCGATCATAGCGTAGGAATACGTTGTTCAGCTCATCGTTCACTGACAGCAAATCCTCTGTACAGTCCACAGTGCACCATCATGCTACTGAACTCCATCAATACATAGAGCGCAGTGATGTCAGTTCATCTATGGTCATGACACAATCTCCATGTTGTACGGCAACATAGAATACTGTGTGAAGTGGTGCTGTCGCCAAGTTAACCAACAATTAATCCACTAATGTGTCCATGACAATTAATCAACTAAATTTTTAAAAAATTGTCAAGTAAAATATTTTACTCATATTTTGATATTTTGACATCCAAGCTGTTTATTCTCCATCTGTGTCATGCTTTTATCTTCAAAAACGATGTATGGCTACTACTAAACACTAATATAAGAAACCCCGTGCTGGAAGTAAAACCCACTAGTCAGCACTTTGACCAAATTGTGTCATCATCTCCCAAAAAAACAAGCATTATTTTTGTCAATTTCAGTCTATGATTAATGCCCGAAAACGCTGCGATTAAATGATTAAAAAAATTTAATCATATGACAGCTCTAGTGTGAAGTTGGACACCAATAAAAGTTTACTCCCCTCATTTGTCTGAAGTCAACTCATTCTGACTCGTGCAGTTACTTACTCACAAAACACCAGAATCTCAGTGCCTGCCCCGCAACATAGTGACAAAACAGCTGGCATAGATACGTAACTAATAAATAAACACTCGTCAAATTTCACTGTAGTTTAAAAAAAATTTTTGCACCTGCTACCCAAATCCCCCTCTAGCTACATCATATATTTATACAGCAAGGTTCAATGTGGTCTGTCAAATACCTACCAGTCACTTGCTCAATCTGACACGTCTCAAGCAGTTCAACAATTCTTTTCTGCATCTGTCGACACGTTGAGTTCAGGTCCTAGCAAAGTACGCACAACAAATGCTCAGCTGTCGGCAAACAAACTCTGCCCAGTTCCCTCAAAATACAGCATCATTCAGATGGCCCAAAATGGACTAGTTACCTACTGCAATCAGCTGGTTTATCATATTATTCACAAAATTGAAAAAAAGTACATGAAAACAGACCAAGTTATAGAAACTGACAATGATCTTTTTCACTGGGGCAGTTCATCATGTTAGCTTGAGCTGGTTAACCTCTCCAATCTGACAGACTGCATCACAGCAATGACGTTCATTTGGTGGCTAAGAATAAAGATTATAGTCCAACTGTTCTGTGCTATTTCATGTTGAGAGAGATGCGTATAATGATATGCATTATGCACACATATATGAGCAGTTATTACAGTTAATTGTTCCTCTGGCTCTGCTTTAGGTTTCATTTTTAGCGCGAGATATAATATATACATTTCGTGCTTATGCTACGATGTCAGTGTCCGTCTGTCTGTGAGGGAAGTGCATTGGTGCATTATAGCTAATTTAGGTTTCAAATTCCGATCCAAATTTACCGCGCACTGTGGTCGCGGGGAAGGGTAATCTAAGCAAGAACATCTTGCGCTATGCTAGCCACTGCTAGGTTATCTTGTTTTCTGTTATTGTTTGTGTATTTATGTGTTAATTCAGCCCATTTTTGTGTTTGTTGATTATGTTGCATTGGTTTGTTTCTTTAACCAAGCCTCCAGCTACGCAATCCAGCATATCTGGTGCCTGTCCTAAGCCAGAATAAATTGGAAGGGTTGCAGCAAGAAGGGTGGATGATGGAGGTAGGGGCATTGATAATCCAGATGGGATGGTGTCCAGCCGGATTGTCGACGCACTTGCCCCTATTATCTTCCCCACGTCTCATAAAATCCAGAATGACGACAGACTCCCACAACACGTTTCAGGTGTGAGTGGGTGAATGTCTCTTCCGGTACCGGCCCACCCGGGTAGTGACAGACAAAGAGCCGTAAAATGGCAGTGTGTTTGTTCGTGTGTGTGTGTGTGTGTGTGGTTTCTTATTCAGTAGTAGCGAAAAACATTTCCAAAATAGCCTATCTTCCGATGAGTGTGACAATAACCCTTTATTCAGTCAGTCAATCAATCAACCAATCAATCAATCAATCAAGCAATCAAGCTGCTTATACTGCAACAGTCAGCAAAACAGGTTTCTTAGATGTACAATTTCTATCACAGTTTGCAATAGCATGCACAAACCATATTGGGATTATGTTTAACTCTTTTACAGATATCAGACCTGTACCAAGTATCCACAAAAGCTTCTCTGTGGTAAAAAATAAAGAAACTAGAAATGCGTGGCAAAGCCTAGCGTATAGCCCGCTCGGCGCCATAGTGTCGCCCCATAGTGAATACTTGTGAAAAACACTTACTTACTGATCACCTGAGTGCCTAACAGCCCCATCCCATAGCGAACATAGGTGAACTAACATGGTAACAATTATCGACTCCGGCCGTACAACTTCTTTCGCCTAAAACTCCGGCGTCACTATTCGAAATCTCACCAAATTTTCACAAGCTGTACAGAAATGATTGCCGATTAACCTGCTGAAATCAAAATTGTGATTGGCGAAAAGAAGAAGAAATTAACGCAAGCAAAATATATAGCCCGGTCGGCAACTTAGCCGAGCGGGCTAAAAAGAATCAATGGATGTGACTAACTAATGCATCGGTCTATGAGCCTCACACTACCTGACAACTAGCCTAAACCTTACTAACCCTAACCAACCCACAATCTTCAACCCTAAATGCTAGTTTATCACTCTTCTTGCACATAAATTACACGATTTGCAACCATCACTGAACGTACCGCAAATGATGTCAAATTGTAATAAAGTAAGTGATTCCCTATGTCTAAGCGGTAGGCCGATGCACTAATTCTTAAACCCGAAATCAACAGTAAACTGGTTCACTAAAACAAGGTGCATTTGTGTGTGTTCAGTTGTTACAATTTTCACGTTACACATTTACACACAAAAACGACCCAGACATGAAGGTTGCGAGCCATGCAGTGAATGAATGTAACTAGCCTCCACAAGCTCAATGTCGTCAGGACTGCCATTGCCAGAAGACAGCTCAGTCAGTATCTCGCCAAAGACACGACAATTCTGCTGGACAGTTGCTAGCTCTGAGCGTAGCTTTGCCATTCTGTCTGGTCCAGAGACGAGACTCGGTTGATAGAGGTTCACTGGCGGTGAGGACAATGATCGTTGTACTGCAAACTGACCTGTCGGTGACATCGCATTCCCCTACAACATGTTTACATAGGACTGTTTTTTTACAGCTTGTCAAGATGTCCAAATACTAGTTAGGTGTTATATCAAAAATGTGAAGACTATACTGACTTAAAATGACCTTAGCAGTCAGCAAATATCTAAAAAAAATGTGAACTTTGTTAGATTCTCGGGTGAACTACACTACCACATATGTAGAAATCTAGCTTGTTTTTAAAATATAATGAATATTTTAGATTTTTCACGTTTAAAAATAGCACAGTGGCAACATTTCCTAACTCATTTACTGAGCAAGCACATAAATATATTTCAACGCCATGTTATAGGCTTCCACTTCTCTATTTATTCCAGTTCTATATAAATCCAAAAAAACTTTTCATCTAAGTGCATATATTTCACCCACATCTTCCTATTACACATCTTTCTGTTTCCCTTCATTTATTCCGAAACCATTTGAATGCCAATACTTAACTGAAGTCAGTTAGCTGAGGGTGAGAAAATCAACAAAATGAGAACTCACTGATCTAGTGCTTCGATGTACAGCAACGTCAGTAGGAACAACTGGAGATGCACTCTGTAACAGGCAGTTAGTTAGTTGGTGTTTAATGACCCTTTTCAGCACAAATATATGGCTATATCAGGGATGAAAGGTCAGCGGTGGAGAGCTATCCCTACCCAGTATAGGAAGGCCAGCCGATATATTAACCTCAACCCGGGCTGCCTTTTTATTCCGCAGCCACCCAAAAAGGGAAAGGGATCGAGAGGGTCATTTAAATTATTACACCAGCACCGATAACAGGGAGAGACAACTTCACACCACAAGACAAAAATAAATCAAATACAACACAAATAAGCATGCATCCTTAGCTAAAAATATCATATTACTCAAAATCAACACAAATAAAACTAAAGCCACGTTTAGTCGCCTCCTACGACATCCGGGCGTGGAATGGGGTGGGACTATTCTGGTATAATGGGAAGGGATGAAAAGCAATCATACACACATCTTACAGTTGTAATGCACCAATTACAAATTAAATTACAATCGCTTATATTACCCAGTAAAACATTAGAAGCAGTGTTAGAGTTTTCAAAATGCAGCGTTAAGACTAGGCAGTAGGCACAGCTTTCAATTCGAGTGGCAGTCTATTTCAACTGGCAAGTCCTCCTCCAGCACATAAACAGTCCACTCACACAATCTAAGCTGCAGTCTTAACGAGGACCAGACACCATCATGAAAGGCATGGAAGCAACTACGTTGACACATTCACTGCTGTATGTTGGAGCATTCATTAACATTCCTCTAATCAAAATTCTACTACCACTACCATTTGTGTCTTAACTGCCACTAACACTTCTGCCTAATGGCTATTATCCAGGTAAGCCTGGACGACCCCAGAAGTTCCCCCTCAGTTTTCTTTCTCCATTCGTTATCGGAAATAATCTTTGGATATAAATGGCACAAGCTTGGTACAAGCCAGACACCCTTCGTGACACACAGCAGTAGTGTCAAGCACTGAAAGAAATCTAAAGACTAACCCCAAGCACAGAAAATCACCCACAGTTGTTTCTTTAGTCCACCACCAGACTCCTGTCAAAAAGGGTATTGCTCCTTTTATACTGTCTCTCCAATGCCAAAATCTTACTAAATATCACTAACCTACACTTGCAATGTTTGCGTGTCAGCGGTTATGCCGATAAACGTTTATTGCTTTATTATCAGGAAGGCCTTTCAGCTAAAGGCGTTCCAATTCTCCATAAACACTCTCATCCTACTATACTGACAGGCGTATCACAGCATTTGAATGGGGACTGCACATCATATGTATTGTCAATCAGCTAGCTCACATCTCATCTATATCAAAAACATGGCTTCAGCAATAAGCCGGAGTAAAATGTAATCACAAGCCACTCTCCAGCCCAAACTACAGTTCCGATAAAGTAAAACCTAGTGCCAAAAATATACAATTACTGCCAATACCTTTTCAGGGATAAAAGTTTGAGATGCAAGATCTGGGTCAAGAGCAGGAAATTCAACACCTTTAGCCTTCAATTCCTGATAATGTTTGGTCACCTCACGAAGCTCAGGACTTGACTGAAAGGCATGAGCCCACGTCTAAACACAGACAACGTAATAAACTCAAATCCAATGACCTCGAATGGTTAATGTGCAATGAGCAAATAAGCACACATGAACTGGCAAAAACAGTGTCGTCTCAAGACTTAGATCACAAAAATATTCTGTGAACTTGCATAAAATGCACAATATGCCATTGTTCATTTATCACTTATATACAATGCCTTAGTCACTATCAGCCAAAAGTTTCTAGTAATTGTTATTTTAAATCACAGCGTACCTAAACTTGCACAAAAATACATATGTCATCAAAAAACAGCAATAGTCCAAGTCTGTACTCCATTTCTTGCACACATGTAGCATACTTTAAAATAAAATTAGCTCTGTTTAAAATAAAGTATTATGCAATTTTTCATTTTGTTTTCTGTTTATGTTTTAGACTTGTATTTTAGTATCAATATGCAACTTTTAAATCAATCAAGTCAAAATTTAACAGCAAGTGTATGTCAATAAATGTCCTATTCTTAAAACTCGCTGCACACTCGCGTCAGCAGAGTGTTAACAGCCAATGGCTTAGTCAATGGGTACCCTCCATTTTCTACCTCCCCCCCCCTACAGAATTGATGTCCCTTAACCAATCACCAAAACATTTGTCATAGGTGATTATGTGCATGACTTCTACAGCTATGCAAAATTTAGTGGAAATCCGTCCATGGGGGTTACTGGGCAAAATATAACCAACTTTTTTTATTTATACCTTTTTAAGGAACTGACCTGCATGTCAGACCGTTCACCAGATTTTCACGTTTGATGGCTCATATGACGCGGACTCAACGCAAGGGTGTGCCTTTTTTGACTTTCGTTGATATTGCCGCCCATATAGCCCAAAAATCCGAATTTTTGGGGCATGAATAAGCATTTTCCAGCCAAATGCGCCAAATATTGAAACGTTAATATCATTGAAACAATTGCAACATCATAACCAAATTTGGCACAATGATAAGGACCACCAAGAACTCTGCGGGTGGTTCACATATGTCCCAAACTAATCCAAATGGCGGATGGCCGCCATTTTGAAAAATCTCAATATCTCAGCAATGGATTGCCCGATTTTGACGAAATTTGGCACATCCCCCCCAACCATGATGGCCAATAAAATTCTGTGAATTCAAAAATCCAAGATGGCGGATGCTGTCATCTTGAAAAAGAAAAAAAATCGCAATATCTCTGCAATTAAACAACAGATTTAGATAAAATTGGGCACAAAAATGTTCCGGGAACTGTCGTGTAATAAAATTTTGCAATTTCGAAAATCAAACGTTGCAGTGATGACCATTTTGAGAAATCAAACAAGAGACCTAGCACTGGCTAGCATGGCGCGAGATGATCCGCCCGCAAGCAGCATGGCGGCCGCAATGCGCGGTAAAGTGGGATTGGAATTTGAAACCTAAATTAGCTATAATACGCCAATGCACGTCCGTCACAGACAGACGGACACTGACATCATAGCATAAGATGTATATATTACATCTCGTGATAAAAATCACAATATCTCCACAATGGATGGACAAATTTTAACAAAATGGTGACAAGCCTCAGCCCTCCAGACCCCATCAGCAAACAAAGTTTACCACAGTGGCCAATCGCCATCTGGAAAATCAAAAAAATTGTGATATTTAAAAAAAATTGCACTGTAACTGCTAATAAAACAGCAAATATAAATGATAAAAACTTGACATATAGGTGATGCGATGGTGGGTAATATCACCTTTTTAAGATTTTTGCAGTTTTTGATCCATGGCTGTTGACACAGTGGATAAACTGCAGTTTTTTGTCTTGAATTATTATCACACACAGAGAGAAAATTCCATCAAATTATTCACAGACAAAAAACATCACCTGTATTAAGCTGAGTACAGTATTCTGTAATTCCACTGACGGATTGTACTTAGGGCTGATTATCTTTATCATTTCCTGCATAAACTCCTTCGTGGCAATGTAAACGTGAAATCGCTTGCCACAGTTTTTCACGCAAGTCTCAAGTAACTGTAATAGTCACATAATACCAAAACACAGCTGTAAGTCGGCATTTCATGACACTAATGCTATTCTAGTATTTTAACGTGTATACAAATTAGGGCTGTACCAAATAGGGGAATTAACATTTGGTGCAATAAGTGCAACTACCATATGTATCAAGTATGTATGTATATACTTTGTTTATAAGCAGACATCCGCTGCCAATAACATACCAATAAGACTGCAATGGTCAAATACGAACAGAATAGAGTTAGAACTGATTCAAGCTCTGAATCTGATCATGGGCTGATATGGGTGAAGCTGGACCAGACCGAATTGGCAGGTGTAGACATCCATGGTCTTGAGGTAACTCGCCTGATTGGCATCAATTTGTTGTCCATTGTTTATGTGTAATAAATTCTCGTCTCGTTGCATATAACAGTATTTTTACTTACATTACGTTAAAGTCCATCCACATGTCGATCACATTCATCATCAACACTTAGTTAACTGAGTAATTTATCGTGTTTTCAGGCACAAAACACGACACTTTTGGTATGTAAACATTACGTCACATGGCAGTGTCTATAGTTCAGATACCCGTGTGGTGTTTAAACATACATCAAACGCCGGTACGTTACGCATCGTTACGTCATGTGATGCATCAGGTGCCAGACAGTGCTTGGTACATCACATGCCAGATAGCTGATGGACAGATCTGATGGATCTTGCTCCAACAAGCGTTCATTCACGCCGTCACAGGGGCATTCATTATGCCTTTGATGCTCCATAGTAGATTGTATTAAGTTACGTTACATTAGCCTGCTTGATATTTAGGCAGACCGGAAACGATGTCACACCGTGAATAAACAAAACAAACTTCATAAAATGTTCAGTTTATTGAAATAAAACAAAAAACAAACAAATGCAAGTAATATTTACTTACCGTTATGCAATATGTTAAGTAACCAATTAATTTGCAGGATATATTTAGCAAAAAATTTATGAAATAAACGACATTTGCAGGTGACCATGTGAGTGTCCTGGCAAATCAGATCGGGTTTTGAGTCGGCCGAAATTGTGGACGTAATATCGGGTACTGGGTCTGACCGTTTTTCGTGGACCATTCGAACTCTAGAACAGAATATAAATATTTACTGCGATGCAATAGTGACAACTGACATCTGTCTAAATAATATCTGTTGTGAAATTTGATATCACTATCACAAACAACAATGCTGTGCACTTTCCTTCCCTTCTCTGCAAGCCTGTGGACCTCATGCAGTGGCTAAATAGGCATTTCATACAGGTTTCACACAGAAGTAGTGATATTAATTTATTAGTAGTCACTTCTCAGCTTGTTAGACATAGGCAACATAACAGATACACTAAGCAAAAGAAAGCACCTTGAGAGTTAACAATGTTGTAGCAGAATTTTTGCATCCAAATCTCTTTCTTATTACCTTTGCTGCATCTTTTGGTCTACACACAGATATTACACCACTTTAGCAGCGATTGCAATATGGCAGTTATAACAAACTTCTAGTATAAAAGTTGTAAACTGCTTATGAGGCTAACTTGAAGGAATATCAAAAGTACTAAAAATACTTTCAGTTCAAAACTTCAAATACAATTAAATGTACGGCATCAGTTAAAACAACTAGCTCAACAGAAGATCTAGTATGCAGAAAAAAGCATTACAAAGCAAATTTTCACGTGACCACCGTGCACATTTACAAATTATATTTACTTACTTACTTACAAAATATCTGGGTTCACCCATCCCAAATTTTCATGAAAATCAATCGACAATTTTTAGCGCGAGATGTAATATATGCATCTCGCGCTTATCTTATGATGCCACTGTCCATCTGTCTGTCCGTCTGTCTGTGACATTTGTGCATTGTGGTCACAGGGTGCAATGGATCCCGGATATCTTTGCATGCTTGGATAGATGGATGTCTTTACTACTTACTGACAACGGCCGACCCGGATCATCGGATGTGATGATGCTGGGATTTCTGGTGGAATAGGGGGGGTTTGGAAAAAGTGGTAATTGTAGCGATATCGCTTATTTACTTACTGAAAGTCTGGACCAGAAATCGTTTATGGTTCTGATTTGTTTATGTTAAAAGTAATATTAATGTCAAAACCAGGGCACAATTCCCGACAAAGATTTTTTGTTTTCTTTAGACGTAAAAGGTCTAGTGGTATATGTTTAGATAGTTAACCCATTATATTTTACTGAGAAAAGATGCCGTTTGTCGTCAAAGTTGTCGTCCTGTCTGCTGAGTGATAATATTGCGCATTTGGTAAAATGCGGGCCTGCAGGGTGCGGGTGTGACAACGGGTAAAATGCGGGAGAAAAGTGCGGGCATCACAGTGCAGACAGAACTCCGCTGAAGCATTATTCAATGAATGAAATGACCAAGTGTAGGCGATATTGATAGTGGGATATTCAATAATAGTCTTACTGCAAATTTGCTATTGAATCTAACAGTGCAAGGCCATCTTGTTTTAGTACTTCTAATGCTGCTGAGAAACAGAATCGTGCACAAAATTGGCAATTAACTCTACAGGAAAGTAGTATCAGGGATTAAAATCAGAAGCCACAACATATCAAAAGGAATAACAGCTTATCAAAAAATGCAACCATACATGTAATTCACTAAAAACATACACTATTAATACCCCAGTAGTAATTAAGTCATCTGAACTTTCACTTCTCTACTAAGAAAGCATATATTTTTGCATGCTCCTAACCTTTTTGCACCTGATCTACACTTTTGTTGTTTGGGTCCTGGGAAAACATTGGAGGCACAGCAATCATCAAGGTAAAACACGTACCTTCCCTACTTGAGTGAAATAAAAAAAATGTGAAATTGACCATAAAGTCTGAAAATTCTTTTTAATCTGCTCAAGTGATATGTCCTAATAAAGTGATTTTCGTCCCATATTTCATAAAATTTACAGATTTTGGGATCTCATATGCACCACACGCCTGCTCCAACAAAGGTCAAAAGCAGCAGGGAAGAATCCAGTTTGACACTTTCATACCAAATTTGACCTTCAACAGTGAAAAGCATCACAACTGCCAGGCAAAAAAATAAACTTGGCCTCTGCGTAAATTAAACATTGGTAGTCAATTGTCCTGCCAGTGATATTAGAAAGAACTGAATCAGCATTCTGCCCTTGGACATATGCATGCTGGCCACATTAAAGTTTAAACAAAGCTCACCCATGCTAGGTTTGCTCCCGACAACATCCATGCTAAAAACATGCCGGTTTTCACATGTGTGGATTTTTTTCTGATAAGCAGATGCATCACATCTAGTACTGATGCACTGCTGCTGATATATCCGTATTAAAGTTACCACAGAAAAAAGATGGATTAAGCAGAGAGACAGCTATGGACACTGCCAGCATAATACAAGTGGCTCTGCAGTGGCACAGGGACCGCGCGACGCGCTTGTCAGTAGAAATTCTGCAACTTACAAAACATCCCATTTAAAAACTATCGTGTGGCATTATTTGCAGACAAACGGACAGACACACGACGATGGCATATACTGCGCTTAGCA
>Ga0209782_1001772_pt1 | contig 11605 bp, 7 predicted proteins | sample WorMetmaBAHAMAS1_FD_187390 | JGI IMG/M metagenome (GOLD analysis project Ga0209782, IMG submission 187390) | Marine gutless worms symbiont microbial communities from Max Planck institute for Marine Microbiology, Germany - Inanidrilus... | ecosystem: Host-associated > Annelida > Digestive system >... | reverse complement strand
AGGGAGAGAGGGAAGGGGAAAGGGAGAGAGGGAAGGGGACAGGAAGGACCCCCCACTGCTTTTTTGACAAATCGAACCCTGGGGTGGAGGTCTCAGTCGACGTCGTCATTGCGTCTGGCTCTCCAAGGCAATGGTCTAGTAGGATGAATGACGGCATGGGTGCGAGTTTTTGGCGGGAAACTGATGAGATCGCCACTGCCAACAGCTGGTGCCCGTCAATCGATGCCTCTCGACACCGGATCTGACGGCGGATATTGACACTGATGAAAGGGCCGACAGGGTTAACCCGCCCGCTGACGTCTTCAGATGGCGGGGACGACGTGCCGATTCCATGGCGGTATTAGAAAACGTGATAACAGGAGGATGTGTCGGTACCTTTAACCAAAATGGGATTCTTGGTCCCCCCAGCTACATGGGCGTCTGTAGAGCCAGTACAAACTGACCTGTTTCTAAGTAAAAACAAGAGCGCCTAGCAGTGGCTAGCATATCGCGAGATGATCCCTCCACTCTTCCCGGCGATGATCCCTCCCCTCGCACCCGCATGCACCGCAACCGCAATGTATATACATCTTGCGCTAAAAATTCCAAGCACACAAAATCCTGAGATGGTGGCATGAGATGGACTGTGATTAAATCAGTGTTGCGACCATGTTCTCTGAGAAAACTAGTATGACAAAAGCTAAGGCATTTTGCATTTTACTAGCCATTCATTGTCTCAATAATGGTATAGCTGAGGACATCAACTGTACATGTAACTTTAATATCCCTCCCCATGACCAGTAGCACCACAACCCCTACCCCAATGTAAACATTACCCCCTGTCTGGATGCATTTTATGGATGACCCCCAGGGACTAATTTGTGTTCAAGAACTCTATCAGTCCTTTCTATTTATATACAGTACTTCATCACATTGCAAAACTTCAATAAATAAGAACCATGCTTTGTTATTGTTTACACACAACCGTGACATGTTGTGATGTTGACACCATCAATAACAGTTGAGGAAGCAAGCAATAAGTAAGTTGAACACTGCACTAAATTTTGTAATAAAGAACTCCAACAGTCATCAGTGTGAAAAATGTGTATGTGTTTGCTACCCATACAGGCATAGCATACAGTGCTAATGCAATAATACTGCAACTGCAAGATTTATTTTTGCAAAGTACACTATTGATAAAATTTCACACAATGTAGATGTCATGCAACTGTATATTTTAGTGTTGTAGTTTGAAAAAAAAACTGTTACACAGATACAAGGATAAGATTGCTGTCAGCAGAGCTACACTGCTGCCCTCAGTCAATGCACACTGTATCATGTTAACAGTAACCAACTGCGTTCACTCCTCCCTCGCGTGGCTGTCAGTGTAACAGTTCAGTTTCTGAGATACAAACTGAGCTGCAGTTACAATATGTCACCGCTTCCACAGACCACACTTGTATGACCAACGACATGGTTTAGTCCACTTCCTTCTCTGTGTGATGGGTTTGCAGTCGGATGCGAGACTCAGTGTCGACTTCTGGACCGATCTTTTCGGCTATGAGAACGTCCCTCCGACCTGTCCAAAATACAAACTGGTTGTATATGATGGTTTGTGTGAAATTATAACAGTTAAATTCTCACGGATCATCATGATCAGATTTATGGTGCATTTCATTAGCCACAAATGGTCACTTGCAGTACCGTATGCATAAAATAAATTTCAAAACGGTCAACCTGTAAAATAAAAAGATGGTTAGAAGAGGATTCAGTTTGCCTTTGAATGTGGTTATGTTGCTGATTACTGAGTAGGGTTCATGTAAAAACTGTCCAGTAAATACCCATTAGGTATTTACCTTATGACTGGAAATTCACCCAGTATTTACCTTTTGGGAATTTATCACTGAACTGTAAAAAGCATCTGTATTTACTTAGGTTATTTACTTATTTTATTCACACTGTAATTGCAAACTTATGACTTGACCTAACGACGTAATTGACATCACTGCGTAATTATGGAGGAGGAAGCAAATGATGTGCACGTGTACACTTGTAGTCGTGTATACGATAACGAACCGTGCATACATTAACAAAATTAAATGATTGGCACATCCCTAGAGGAAGCATGTTCATCATAAATATTGCTGGAAGAAGATGATTTATACGGCTGGGTGGTCTGACGCATAATGGAAGTTGGAAACTGTGGCCACACCAGAAAATACTAGGCAATCGTAAATAGCACACTTTGCCACCGGTACTGCATTTTGATAAACTCAACTAACACTTGTTGTCTGATGTCCAACTGGTGCTGCCACCACCTCGTGAACTTTGCTGAAATATAACGTCATACAGTCGTGCTTGATTCAGGCTCACTGGCCCCATGCTACGAAAACACTGTCATCCACAAAACTTAATTCAGGGTCAGCTAGGTACACAGTCCTGAACCTCACAGAATTTCAGTCGTGACTGTGGGTCACCAACTTATTGGACGATGATAACAATTATTGAAAAATTAAAAACTTTCAGTTTTCTGTTGTGGCTGGTGATGTGACAAACCCTCACGAAAATCTGACTGAATTTATCTTTAAAAATTATCCAAAATAACTGTCACTAGAGGCTGATCTTGTGAAGCTTAAAATGCATCAAAAGCAGAGCATGGCTTCCTTACTTGGCTCTCACCAACATTACAGTCTCCGAATTTGGCTCTGGAGTTCTGAATCGCACCATGGCACCATAGGGGGTGATCCCGTTCGAATTTCGCCATGATCTTTGGCAACAGAAGTCTAGAGTCCTGGGGCTATCGTGCAGCATTATTTGCGTGATCCTATGTTTAGCCATTTTAGTTGGGCGTCCCCTGTGTGCCTTGTGAAAAAGAAGGATGGGACATTTCGTTTCTGTATCGATTACAGGCGCGTAAACGCAGTGTCCAAAACAGATGCGTACCCGTTACCAGACATTCACGATGCATTTTATGCCTACTATTTTTTTAGATAAATACCCAGGTGTTTACTTTTGAAGCTTACCTGGGTTTTTACAGTTTTAACGTAAATAACCCGGTACTTAGTTTGCCTCAAAGTAAAAATCTTTTCACCTTTTAGCTTGTAGTTTTTACGTGAACCCTATTACTGAGTAACAGGTTCCAAGTAGCAAGACATTTAATATGTGCAATAATAATAGTAATAAAAATAAAACTGCCAACAGTTCTTTAACATAACAGACATTAATTTATGTAAGACGTGAACGGTCTTTAGGTGCACAGTATGTTATGTAAAAATATAACTAATTACTAACACAATTTTTTTTACTTTAAACTTTTTGAAATTTGAATGACATTAGATTTGCTGCTATAACAATCAGTATGATCATATGTATGATACATATATAATACACATTGCCAAACATCAGAGGCAGTAACAGTCACATATACAGAGAATGCTCTTAAGCAGTTGTCCATTCAGGATGTCTGCAAAAATCTGTAGTTTTTACACAGTCCATCGGTCTTTTTCCATTTTTAGCATAACTTCCCTCCCCACCTTGCAGACATATGCAGCTCAGTTCTAAGTTACATATGAAATTCTGCACAAGTCAAGTTAGTAGCTACTGTCAACTTATCTCCAGCCGTCTGCAACCACCATCAGTCTCTCAGCCAGTACTGATGAAATGTGATACAACTTGAGACTGCTTAGTGAAATGGTGGTGCAGCAGTTATGAGGTACCATGCAGCCAATAGATCACAAGCGAGTCTAGCACTGGCTAGAATGGCGCGAGATGATTCACCGGCAAGCAGCATTGCGCCCGCCAGTAGCACGGCGGCCGCAATGCGCGGTAAAGTGGGATCGGAATTTGAAACCTAAATTAGCTATAATGCGCCAATGCACTTACGTCACAGACAGACGGACTGGCATCATGGCATAAGCGCGAGATGTATATATTACATCTCGTGCTAATAAGGCACAACATGATGCTAATGCCGATAAAACAGACCAATTCGTAGCTGGTATCAGGTATTGGTTCCAAAATGATCCCAATCCAGGTTATGAAACCCAGTTTACTGCCATGATTGTACATAATATCGCAATTTATGGCCTATGTCTATACATCTGTTCATCACTTTATATATTTTGCTAAAAACAAAGTTCATCGATCAATTTTCGTGGTTGCTTAGTCAGATAATTTACAAAAACACTTGACACACGTAACAGTTTTGCCACCATTTGAATTTCGTTTTACTGTACATTTCTTATTTACTTAGGCCTACTTTGAAATTTAAAACCGGATACCCGGTTAACTGCAATAGAGTACCGAGTTCCTAAGACAGGCAATCCTGCAAATCACTGATACTGAATACTGGCATCCCAGAGTAAAAATTAATAGTTGGCTGCCCTATTATGAATGTGGACATCCACATTCCACCGAACTCTCCCTTCCCATGTCCACATTTAACGCAACCCTTCCTCCCATCTAGACATCCTTTATCGGTGTTCCCAAAACCCTCTTGTAGCATGCACACTATTAACCCTGACAAATTATCGTAGCAGACTGGGGACTGAATCTGTTCCATGCTGTTTGATGTTCAGTGATTTTAACGATTAATTAATGCTGGACATATTTTATCATACATTCGTGCAACAATACAGCAAACTACTCCTTCGTACCTCGTACACTGAATATTTTTCTGCTCTGAGGCTTCCGTCATATCATACCCTATAATATAATATCAAAGTATGCTGTACCACAATGTACTGTCGTTCTTCATATACGACTTATTAACACTGGTTTCCACACGTGCCCCGAGGTCTGATGCACAAATTTCTCTTCGGCCCTTGTCAGTGCAGATGGTTTATGCACCGAGGCAAAATGTTGCTCCAACAATGCTGACAAAAATGCACAGTAAATTAACATATCTACCACGCAGACAGTTCTAAGTGACTGTATTTGTTACCATACAGAACCAAAAACTAATGCTAAATCCAACTAACCGTGGAACCAAATACCTAACTCAATTTGAACAGTCATTTCTAGTTAAACCTGGTTTCCCAGGTTCCCCTTTGGTTTTCATCCTCTAATATTTTGAGAACAGAACGTTTGGGAATGTGGTGCAGGTTTATATGGGCCAGATGTTATTCCTGTCATCTGACCAGTTCAGTGTCAAGGCCGCAAAGAAAATATGTAATTAGCGAACTGTAACAGATCAGCCAAGATGCTTCAAAAACATTAAAAAGTAATGAGCAGAAAGCAATTCACCTGTCTCGGCTTTTGTGTTGTCCACTAGAAGAGTCGTTTCGACTCGAGTGTGACTTTGAATCTTTCCGTGACCTGGAGCGGCTTCTCTCCGAGCGTCTGGAAGTGTGATCGGAATTCTTGTGGTGGTCGTGTCGGTGGTCGCGGTCATCATGCCGTCGACTTCGGTCTCTGTCGCGACTTCGCTCCCGGTCACGACTCCGGTGTCGCTCGCGGCCGTCGTCGCCACCGCGATGTCGATCATCGCGATCCCTTTCACGACGCCGCGATTCGTCGTCTCGATGCCGCCGCTCGCCATCGTGTTTGTGTTCACGATCGCGCTCCGGCCGTCGTTGTTCCGAGGAGCCGGCTTCGCGATGCTGATGCTCGCTGTCCCGTCGAGAGTCCCGGTCTTCCTTTCTCCTCTCGGCTGACTGGCTGTCATGACGCCGAGATGCATCGTCTTGCCCAACGTCGTTACTAACTGGATGAGACGTGTTGTTGACATTAGTGCCATCTCCAGTGGCGTCAGTAGACTTTTCTTCCTCCTTTCCACCATTTTCACCCTTTTCCGTCTAGTGAAAAGAAAACAGACACTGTTTATTGTTTACAGTCCATTTTTTCTAGACAATTTGGTTATGATGGTACGAGAAAAGTACATCAGTCTAGATTTTAATAAAGCAATAATGGCAAGAATGGTAATAGGCTATTAGCTGAACTACATGTAAGTCATTTGCACTTTGCTTGAGACAGATAAGCATGCTAGCACCTTAATTTTTGTCAGGCCAGATGCTCTTCCAGACATTCAACCAACACTGTCAAAAAACAGACTATGCATGCAGAAAGATGCACGTCATTTGAGAAACAGAAACCTGTGTCTCTCAGTTGACTAACCTGCTACAATGTCTCATCTTTATCCATGAATAGAATAAACAATACTCAACTAACTGTTTTCACTACATGACATGGTAACAAGAATCAATCATTACCAGCGTCATATAAACATGTACCTGTTCCCGTTTCTTCTGTCGCTCGGCAATGTACGCTCGAATACGGGCATATCCGACATGCTGCTTGCCCTGGATGTGGTCGTCTAGACGCTGCGGCGCATCGTCAATGAAAAGCATCGCCCCACAGATCTCGCACACTTCCATCGGACGTCTTTTGTACACTTCCTCGAACGGACGCAGCATTTTATCACGCGTCTGTCAACCAATCATCTAAGCACGTTACCATCTGCCACAGTCCCACACAACTCGTAGCGTGAAAATGGAGGTAGCATCTAAACAGTATGGGCACTGGTAGTGGCAGCACCACACTGCGGCAAAGCAGTGCAAGTGCAGCACTACCAGTTTGGTTCAGCACACTGCCTACTGTACTGCCAGTATTTCTCAGTATTTTTAGAAACTTGCAGATTAATCGAAGGCTGAATTTATGTTGATAAGTTGACTCGCCAAGCAATCTGAAAGTCAGAGCGGTCCAGACTAAAATTCTTCACTCACGAGAAAAGCTGGTGGAGTGGAGAAATTCAGCGCCTTTCTCTCCCGACTTCTTTGTGCATGTATCTCGTTTTGAGCATAAACACTAATTCAAGTCCAAAGTGTTGAATGTAGTTGGTACATTATTCCCTCAAAAGTTCGCGGATGAATCGAGAAGGGGTAAGGCTACTGGGTGATAACAAAGAAAGGGTAAGACCACTGGGTGATTTTTCCCAGTTACAATCAGTGCACTCTACTGTTGTTTGGGTGACAGAAAGAGCACCCAACGTGAAGAGTTGGTTAGTTGGTGTTTAACGTTCCTTTCCAGCACAAATATGGCTATATCAGGGACGAAAAGTCAGGGGTGGAGAGCTATCCCTACCCAGTATAGGAAGGCCAGCGATATATTAACTTCAACCTTGGCCGCCTTTTTGTTCAGCAGCCACCCAAAAAGTGAAAGGGATCGAGAGGTTCATTTAAATTATTAAATCAGCGACGATAACAGAGAGACAACCTTCACACCACAAGACAAAATTAAACAAATACCAACAGAAATAATCATGCATCCTAAACACAAAAATACAACAACACAAAATTGAACCCAAAAAAACTATAATCCAGATTTAGTCGCCTTCTACGACATCCGGTCTGGAAACGGAGCGGGGCTATTCCGAAGGAAAAAGATACAGAAGAAGTGAATAAGAAAGGAAAAAATAAGCAAGAAATAAAAGGAAGCAAGCTACAAGAAGCAAAAGGAAGCAAGTAATAAGGGAAACACACATATAAACAATCTATATAGCGCCTAATTTACAATGTCTTCTAGGGCACATTAGGCCCCGGCGCCCGCACTGGGTACCAACATGAAGAAACCTGCTACGATTATCCCCAGAGGTTTTTTACTACCAACAGTTGGGCTAAGAAAATCAGGGTGAAACCGCATTACCATGTAGGTTCAACTGGAAAACTGGCACTAAAACCGTGTGGTTGTGTGTGGGGTTAACAAGCAGCCAGCATCATCACAGAGCAAGGATTCTTCAATTGTATTCGCCAGATGGCACCAACACATTTGCCAAGTTCTGTTAGTCAAAAAGATGCCATAGTGCTGGAACAGTAAATGAAATCAACATTTGACATGACATCTGGAAGACAGAAAATAGCGTTATGACCATAGAAACAGCTGGAAATGTCCAGCATATGATTATTGTTAACAATCTACACAACAAGACTGACTGATACCTCTTGAAGCCTCAGACGTTCCACTCTCAGCTCGTCACATTTTGCACTTTTTATCTGCGCCTCCTCCACTTTGCCTTCATTACCTAACGACTCCGCCTGTTAATCATCAGCAGAATGCAAATATTGAACAACGAGATAATAGCACAACTTAAGAGCAGAAGTGGACTGCCATCCTACTCTGACACAGAACTTAACTCTGGGACTTTTTGTGGCTTTCAATTACAAATTTCAGGACATTATGCACTCTCATTGAAAGTTGTTAAGTGACATGAACAGTTACAGTATTGCTATAACACATAGTACGACAGTCTTTATCATCAATATTTTACAATTACTTTCAGCTGAACACATGCAGTCATTATTTCAACTACAGACACAGAAAAGCATCCTATACTATTTACATGGATACTTAATGAAACAGCTGACTAGCAATTACACATTGCAAGGAAGGATGATACCTCTAACTGCTCGGATAGAGAGTTCAGACATTTCAGACCCACACAGCTGCATTTACAAAATTTTTCCAGAATACATACAAAACGTCCGGACTTCAACAAATCTCTGTGTAGTGAAAAAAAGTCTTGAGAAATTTCTCAAGACTTTTTTTCACTCCAGTGGCAATCCTGTTACAGATTAGCAATACTGACTGCTAGCAAAATGAGCATGAATTATGATAAGTGGCAAAGGTTGTTGTAGACTGGTTTACGTGTCAGCAGCCATCTGGCGCTGATTGTACATTCATCACATGAACTGGGCAAACTCTCACGATAGCTATAGCCCTGATGAAAGGATCTTAACAATGACATTTCTACCAAGAAAAATAGCATGTTCCACATCCATTCATCAAAATCTGTCGTCTCAAGCATGATATGGATACAATGCACGTGTACAAGAATATGGCTATTCATAACATGCAAGAGAACCCTGTAATATGTCCCATAGTGATGTGGTACACAGTGCACCATAAATAACGTGACATTTTATTTTTGACTATGACTTTGGCTAATCTTAACTAAATTTTATAGTTTTTATATCGTTTTAATCGTAAAGAAACTCTACATGCGACTGTAGTAAAATTTACCACATCATCCAATTCATGTGTGCACCTTACCTGGAAAAATTAAAACCTACATTTTTGCTGCGGTACATAAAACGTAGCAGCATACATTTGAATGCAACTCTGTCAAATCTTAACCAATTTCAATAATTTTTGCACCACCGAAAACAGAAAAAAATGTGCAAAACAAGGCATGCATTTACTTATTATTTAAAGAAACTGTTGCTAATGACATAATAATTGTGTCTAATCTCTATCTCATGGACCAGTCTCTGTTGTGAACCACGCCATCAACGAGTGGAAGCATCATCTGTTGGCCTGTGTCGACGCTGAAGGTGGGCATTCTGAACTTAGGCTACTTATGATTGCTACTCTCAAAATAACCTTGGCAAAATGGCAAAACTGTAAATTTGATAATTGGAAATGACCTTTTCTGTTGTCTTTTGCTGTGAATGTAAATGAACAAAGAATAATAGCGTTTTTAACTAAAAAGTGTTGTCATTTAAATTTATGAAGTAAGGTGTGCACACAATTAAGATGATGTGGTAAATTTTACTACAGTGGCATGTAGAATTTCTTCATGATTAAAATGACATAACAAGAGACCCTAGCACTGGCTAGCATGGCGCGAGATGAGCCGCCCACAAGCAGCACGGCGAGCAGTACGGCGGCCGCAATGCGCGGTAAAGTGGGATCGGAATTTGAAACCTAAGTTAGCTATAATGCACCAATGCAATACCGTCACAGACAGACGGACAAACAGACGGACATTGACATCGCAGCATAAACCATCTCGCGCTATAAACCATAGAAATCAGTTAAAATTAACCAAAGCTATAGTCAAAAATGATATGTGACATTTTTTATGGTTCACTGTGTACAATCATATGAGTTTTGTATATGAATGGAATTATTCTCGCACCACAAGTTTTGTACTACTATCTGAAATGAATTCATGACATACATGTGACAACATAACAACTGCATGTACAGATCACTATAATACCATATACACCATCAATGCTGTGACACTGTTTGTCTGATGATAACAAGAGTCGCTGACATATAAAAACCTGCTTAAATTATCCCAGACAGTACTCTTATTGATTGCCTGGCTTAAACTGGAAAAGAAAAAGGAGGAGATAACAAAAAAGTATAGATAACAATACTGTGTACATCTGACGGATACTGACCTTAGTAAGCTGTGAGATACTAGTACCTGTGTACCAAAAATTACTCTAATACCTACTGTCGGTGATCTACAGCCATAACATCAAAGTAAATTCCCAGACTTTTCCAGATCTTCAGGCTAATTTTCCATGACTCACAACAACCTCATATATAATGCCTATAACTGTGTGATGGTGAACATACACCCTGTAATTGGATGCGAGTAAGACACGTCATATTGAATTCAAACGTGATCTACCTTTGAAAAATACCACGGCAAGCAATAAGCCAACCTGTTCACTCAAAAACTGCACCTTCAGTAAAAATGATTCCCTGACTTTCCAGACCAATGAAAATTCCCAGACTTTTTCCAGTTTTCCCAGATCTGTAGAAACCTTGCATAAACCAATATTCTGCTCATCTATACTTCACACTTCCTTGACCACAACAATAACAGCTCACCTCGGCAACAAGGTCGCTAATTTCTTTTTTGATTGCCTCAATCTTGATGTCAACCTCCAGCTGCTCGGGAGTTGGCGGCTGTCCACAAACACATTACACCGACATTGCAATGGTCAACGTGATCTAATTACAAAAAGCCAGCATAAGCAGAGCGCACTGTTTGTGACGAGTTGGATGTAAACCATACTCACTCACTCACTGTATTCTCAGAAGTAAGCAGAAGGATGTAATTTTGTGTTTTTCACTGTAAAATTGTCTCTTTCTTGTTGATATTGTGTAATGTGTATTATGCTTATTTTACCGGCATGTTAGCGGCTTGTGCCCTTTGTCACTGTAACTGATGCTCAAAAAGGAATGAGGATAAAGGTGTTTTTCTGTGGTTGGAATACTAAATGTCTCTACTACTAACTAGTAAGACTATGTTCTAAATCATGCTTTTATATGTAACTGAGTAGTACATCCTAGTAATATTAAAAATCAAAAGTGAAAACTTTCACATTATGTGTCTATAAAATACAACATGCAGCATCATGTGCACTGTTCAGTCGTAACAAGATAAAAATTTATGAACCCAAGATCTTCAAACTATATTATAAAGATTGACACGGGGATGGGGATGGCAGTAATACCGCAGTAACCGCGGTACTACCACAGTAATGAGGACAATTAATGCACTAATACTGTGGGAATGGGGACAAACGTTGCTAGAATACCGTGGAGATGGAGTTAGAGTTTGCGGTATACCCACGATAATGGGGATTTGGAACAACTACAGCATTAATAAGCAGACTCAGTGCTGTAAAGTATGTATGAAAAATACAAAAAAGGAATATTTCCATAAATAGTGCCATCAGCCAGCACAGATTCTGACAAAGTGAACATAACAGTAAGGGGAGTCCACAACCCGAGGCATACATACGATAATAATCAGAAAATTACTGTTTACAATGTGTGGATTGTTTGCAATGGAGACGGGGATGGGGAAAACGTGCGGGGATGGGGA
>Ga0209782_1001771_pt1 | contig 11607 bp, 5 predicted proteins | sample WorMetmaBAHAMAS1_FD_187390 | JGI IMG/M metagenome (GOLD analysis project Ga0209782, IMG submission 187390) | Marine gutless worms symbiont microbial communities from Max Planck institute for Marine Microbiology, Germany - Inanidrilus... | ecosystem: Host-associated > Annelida > Digestive system >... | reverse complement strand
ATAATAATATTAATGGCATGTGGTTTTTATGGGTCATATTTCCTCCTTTTACCCAACTAGCATTGGTGGAAACACAAAGTGCTGACCTAAGCGAGTCTCCTGTCCTGATATTTTTTCACCACTTGACTGCTGATGCTGATGCTGATGGTACGGACATCACTCCCTTAATGCTGTCATCTTTTTCTGACTTCTCTATCAGATGTAGTTGGCAATCTGTTAAATGGAGACACTTTTGAAATTTTGAGTAATATCTTCTCTGTGAGAAGCCAAAAGTAGTGGATTTTTACTCAGTACGGCATGCATCTAGACTCATTTCTGCATGATAATGAGTTTTCTGTATTATTTTGTGTGAAAGGCTTAAGGTTGTGTAGCGTAAACGAGGTGCTGATATGTAGTACTGAGTTCTTTATTAATGTGCCGCAGGACACAGATGGCGTACACGTTACAGAAGCTTGGCCAGAGTGAAGCTGCAATGAAACTGTACAATCAGGTGATGAAACAACGGTAAGCGGTCGTGGTTCTCTCTGCTCTGCACCATCTGTTTTATCTGTGATAAATTGACAAAAAATAATTAAATACGTATTCGGGAAATCATTACCGTCATTATTTTATATGTTGTTGATAATGGTGTGATAATGTCGAAATATAGAACAAAAGTTTTTTGCTTGTTGCGCTTTTGTAGACATTGAAAAAGCAATTGGTAGATAGTATTGCAGAGATGTGACTATAAGAGCTTTATAGTGTGAGGGTGTGCAGACAGCCGTTAGGACAGTAGAAGACCGATGCAGTATGATACAAAGTGGAATATTTATAGTACATTTAAAAGTCAACAGAAGTGTCTATTTATTCCACCACAGAAAAGCATAATGAGAAAGAACCTAAGAATAAAAAGACCTACAGCTCTGAAGAAACGATCCATGTGACAGTCCGTATTAGAGTGCATTTTGTATGAAAGTTGGACTAGACGTGGCTCTGTATTGAGCTGGGTGCTGTTGTTAAAATTTCACTAAGAGTTGCGATATGGTCAACCAGGTGTTGATGGCAGAGAATGAGGATAATCTTTGTGAAAAAAGCTTGTAATGTGAAAACTTTTTGTAAGACAAAGGTCTGAAGGTGATTACTGCGACAACAACTAAACTAATGTATTGTTGTACCAAGTCGTATAGGATGGAGGAAAAAGGTTAATGGTTTTGCAATAATTGTAAGAAAGTAGTTGGTGCAGCTGGATTTTGTGCACAGGCACAAATGTAAACAGATGCTGAAGTTGCAGATGAAGACATTTTCAGCTAGCTTGGCACATTTATGTAATAATCCAGTAATGTTAGCATAATAATCCTGCCAAATTTATAATTTCAAAAGCCAGCCATTTTAGGAATATTACTAATAAACCTTAAGGGGTCTATTGGGGCACTCAGTAGTCTAGCAATTGACATATTGAGAACATCTGCGGATGTTGTTGTCTGGATGTAGGCAGGCTGATGTCACACTGGCAGCTGTAGCGTCAAACAACATTATTACTCTCAACAAGGTCTTTTTAGTGCACTAATAATTACAACATAGCCTAACATGACATTGTAGCAGCAACAATAGCATTTGTACTGTTTTTCATGTCAGAGCTGTAATCATAGCACAGATGATGAACAGTCTGTTCTCCTTATGCTTGGTATTAGCGTGAGTGACTAGTTTCTTAACGGCACATCAGCACATTATGGGCTATTCAGTGCCATGGCTTGGTATTAGCAATGATAAAAGTAAAACGTGCCACAATTTTGAAGGAGTGTATGGAGGGTGTTGATTTCCCTATCTTAGGCCATTGAACCCAGAGGTTCAGTATACCATGGAGTCTCTGATGTATAGCCTATATGATGCCAGACTTATGGTTACCTTCCCAACTATGATACAGCACTTTCCCTTGGCTGATAAACATTTTCTGTCCTGCTGAGGGTAGCAGATTGAGCTGGTTTGAGTTTCTATAACAAGACGGTATACCTTGGAAGGGTCACCCATCTTTGTGTTAACCAGGCTCGAAATCCGCTTGATGTGGAGTAGCGTAGTTGGTGTGATCAGCAACAATGGCACTAGGTCAGGCCGCAACATTTAGCGCAGTCACCGTTAAATTGTTCGGTCTTTTTGTGAAAGCTTCCACTTGCCAGTCGGCATACAGTTATTTGCGGTTTTGTTGTCAGTTGTGATTCCGCTGATTGCGTTGCTGTTGGGTGAAATTAGTGGGCACTGTTGATGGTTTTATGGGTGATCGTTGACATGTCGTTGTATAGGACCAGAATGTATTTGACTCCAAGAAGAAAATAAAAGTGGCGACGGCGGAAAGTGTGCAGCAGAAATTGACGTCGAGTCAGCGACAAGCGATATCATTGAACGAGTGCCTGCTGTATATGTATGCTGGACAGGTGTGTGTTGTGTGTAAACATACTCAGTTATATTACTGGTGGACACTTCTACCAAACATACAGCTAGCTACCAAATTTATGGATTGCGTAATGCTATAAATGCTTCATTTGTGCTTTGATGCTATCGTTATGTGGTTAATTAGGGTGTGTTACGCCTAGAGGAGTGTGGACTAGTGTGGTACTTTTTCCTGAGTCCATTGTGTCAGTAGGTGGCTTTACTACAGAGTCATTGTGATGCCAGTGTACATTTTTAGTGCCAGCTGCGAGCACTGCTACAGCCGCTTGGCTAATACTCATTTTTTCACCCCACAGAGCATACGAGGCTGAGTTGGCTGAAGTGGCTGGTATGATAGTATACCCGTGAATGATATGCCCACCTCAGTACTAACCAGGCTTAATGTAGAGTAACATCTTATGCTACTAGGACAGGAAAGATAAATGTTCTGTTTCATCAGTCTTCCGAGGTTGATTGGGTTAAGATTTTGCATCACACTTGACACAAAATAGATAATTTTAGTACCAAGAGTCCTCCAAAGTTCCATTTGGGAAACATTCAGAATAAATTATATAACCTGGAATAACTCGTAATAAAAATTAAATAGTTCCCAAAACTAAGTAGTAATAGCAGCTGCAGTAGAAGAGGAAAAAGAACTATGTTAAATGTTGGACGGCTGATTGCATCCAGTAGTCGATGTTATTGTTGAGTGGCTGTGTTGATGGCAGACACTGTGGTATGTTGGTATTCCAGGTGGAGCAATGCCGACATCTAGCCGAGACGTTGATCTCATCTTACCCGGAATGTGACACTCCTGGACTGATCCAGGCTGCACAGTACGTACGGCAGAAGAACGTGGGACAAGCCATCGAGTGCCTTCAAGTACGTTCTCAGCTGTTTCCTCGTATTACTGGCTGTGTGTTAACAACACCAGTTAAGTTGTCATATATTTGCCAGTAAATAATGTGGTGAACGGTAACCATTTATGCTTTCATTGAAGTTTGCAACCTGTAAGAATTTGTGTAATTAAGTACTATAGTTCACTGTTTATTAAAATATCTGTCATTTTTTGCCATCTTTTTTAGACTTTATTATATAACTACGGTACCTTAAGGTGTAAGAAATGACCGTGCTTTCGTCTTTATCAGTTTGTTTATTTTATGTGTTTTTCTATTTTGCATCGAAACAGCAAAATACAGGCTATTTTATGTAGTATTTTTCGTGATATATAGAACATACCGGTACATTATGACGTATTTCAATCATGTCATATTTGTTGATTTTTGAGGTGTATTTTTGTCTAATGTGCAATGATAAAGACTAACTACTTCTTCCGTTTCATTTTTTTCTAGTTTAACGTGGGTCAGTTAGTTCCTCAGGGGTCCTTGTTTTCAACAAGTTCTGAAAGAGTGTCTCCGAGGATTAGTGGAACACAGTTTTATGGGCCAGACGTTTCTCCGTCATGCAACTTTTGGTGGTATGAAAGCATTTAAGGGAATACAAAGCACTAACCCTAACAAGTGGAATGAGTTTATTCTTTATTTGTCTGACAGAACGTGTTGCTGCCTTTATGCCAGCTATCTACAGACTGTAAACACCCAATGAAGCAATCTGACGGGATATAGTTAAAATTAACGACAAACAGCAGCCTGTAATGATTGGGTCACTGATGTGAGAAGCGTCATCGTAATAGTTTGACGCTGAAGATGTCGATGTGAATACAGGCTCAGCTGGACAACGGGGCAAGCATGCTACGACTGAAGCTGGCACTGGCACAGTTGTACCTCTACCAGGAACACATCTACAAGGCTTGTGATGTCCTGTTGTCGCTCGGCGACCTCAGCTACTCGCCCGGCGTGGTACGTTCCGTCGTCATTGTGTCCATCCATTTTTCTTCGTTTCTGCTTGTAACTTATCTGCAACGTCAGGAGAGGTCGAATGAACATTGAGCTGATGCATAATTTTCTTCTTGCAAATGGATCCATTCAGTACAGTTTTTGCTAAACATGACCACGTTATATGTGCCAAAGTGATATTTATAGTTTTGGTAGTTTTTCTTTATTAAATTAACTGAAGATGCTGATTAGTAACTGTAAGCGTAGGGGATGAGAAGATGAATGTTTTTCTTACCCGTGTTGTCACTGAGCAAGGGCAGTTGTTGTTATTGTTTCCGTAGCTTTTCATTCAGTCGTTGCTTGTTGCTGGTTCAGGTTGGTACATTGGTGACTCTGTACTCAAGCCAGGAAGACCAGACGGCAGCGGCAGACGTTCTGAGCAAAGCAATTAGCTGGTACCAAAATAGCGATGTGAGTATGGTAAAAATAGTTTTCTTTTTTTTATATAACTTAGTTGTTAAAGTGATGGACTGTCGCTTTCGACTCGAGTTCGATTGTTGCTGAAATGTATGCAAATATTTGGTGATGTTAGAAAATTGTCCAGCTAAAATTCTGTAACGTTTCATGAGAAGTCTACCATACACATGCACATGTCTCAGTTCTGATACGATATTGATGGTCGATAAATTGTATATATTATTTGCATATTTTTACTTGTTTTATTTATCACTACAGCTCGGAGGTCGATTTTTGGTGAATTTTGAATCTGCAGTAATAACAGACTTTTTACCCAGTCGGAATCGCCCACATACTATATAATACAATTGCATTTTTTTTTCTTTGTTATTGTTATATTCTGTATTACATTTCAGTTAAGTTCAGTCTGGATATTTGTGGTCAGCCCAAAGTCGATGACAGTCACAATGGCTTCGGATCGTGGGATATGAGGTGGCTGTCACCAGCATTTCTAGTTCAGTGGTGCTAGAACAGACGAGACTTGAGCTGATGTTTGAATTCACATCACATCTGTTGCTTGAAATGCCGCAGCGCCTCTGATATGGTCTCGACGTACGGCGCTATACAAATTGGTAACTAAATTGATTGATTGATGGATCATACGCAGCAAGGCTGCACTGGCCGGTAGAAGTAATGCATTTGTTAGTGCACGTCCAGACTGGTGTGCTGTGGAGCATTTGTTGACACAGTAATGCGGCAACCAACGGTAGAGTTAATTGTTGTTTACAGCCGCAGTCCGCTAGTCTTCCGATGTTAATTCGTGCCAGTGCCAAGTTTCATCTGCGGCTCGGTAGTCCGCAGGTAGCTGCCGAGTTGCTGCAGGAGCTGCACAGGTATTTCAATCACGTGTGTTATAGACTTTGGGAACATTTTGTGGGATTTTGCGTGACTTAGATATGAAAATGAGTTTTTTTGTTAATTTTTTAAATTTATATTCCAGTTCTTTTTCAAAATGTTGACTTTTTGTTGCATATATATTTAAATGTAGTTTTATTAAATGTGATTTTGTACGTTGCACCATCTGACACTGTGATGTACTTGTATGACTGAGATGTTTTTTATAAACGGTTGTGCCAAGTCGTTACTCAAGCCATTGTGAATTTGCGATGTCCACCTTCTGTATAGCAAACCATCACCGATATTTATAATTGAGTGGTCGTTTTCCAGTGGATCTAAAACACAGTAGCTAGTTACTGTCAGTTCTTGTACTCCACTTTCCACTTTTGGGATAAAGGTGACAAAGGTGTAAATAGGCAATATGCCTACACGAAAAATTGGATACTGCAGGCAGAGAGAACTAATTAAACTATGCTTCGGCTGGAAAAGTAATTGATGCTAATCGTAATTAAGTCAGTTAATAATTAGTTGGTTGAAGTTGCCAATTTACCTTGCATGATGTGCTAGTTGTATGAAATTGCAGACAGAATCCTAATGATTTAAAGACGCTGGCACAGCTGGTTGCAGCCTACTCCATGTTCGACCCGCTGAAAGCCAGCGCGTATCCTTGACAACGGCAGCCATTTAACAGCCAAGAAAGACTAAAGAGTGTGCTGAAACTGTATTAGATATTGTCGTGCTGTTTGATAGAGTTTATTATTTAGCAAGGATGAGTATTTTCTTCTGAGTAAGTGGCTTTGTAGCTGTATTTTTGTAGTAGCTTGTGCATTTTGTGTCTTCATTGCTGTACTCTTGCGCCTCACCTTTAGCTGAGTATCGTACCCGTTTACAAATTATATTTACTTGCTTACTTACAGACATTAGTTTTTCGTTTGCGCTAAGTAAGTGATTGACTGCAAAGATCTCAACATTTATGATCTATAAGTGATGTTTCAACCACATCCAGCTATTGTTTAGTGTATTCTAGTTTTCTGTGTTGAATGATAACAGCCTGTTGATAGTCTTTGACGACCTAGCAGTATAAGCCGACAGTTGCCGGCGGCAAATAAGCTTGCCCGGGATGTCGACGTCGACGGTCTTGAATCGTCACTGAGTCTTCTGAGTTCCAAACACACTAAGAAGATGACGGCTTCGTCAAAATCAGAAACGTCACCACGTGCCGTTGCCGCATCACCAAAGTTAGTTTCTTTTCATGCCTTCCTTGAGTCCTCTGATACTTTTTGTAGGATGTTTGCCCTGTAAAACATTATATTCCAGCAAGGTTGAAATTCTGTTGAGACTGTTAAAAGTAAAGAGCAGTATAAAAATGAAAGTAGGCTTTAATTTTGCTGTGCATATGTGTTATTTCTCCATTTACCAGCTGTGTGGGTTTTGAGGACCTTCAGTTCATATCCTGATAATCTATGATACCCAATTCTGTTATGTGATTTGTTAGATGCTGTTCAAGATCTTTAATATTTTGCATTTTTTTGCTATTAAATTTGTGTTACGTCACTGTTTTTTTCTTTACACCAACCAAATCAATGAGCTGGAGACACTTGGAAGTGATATTGCTTCACGTTGGACATCAAAGCCATTCTACGAGCACCTTTTGTTGAAGATATAGCTCAGTAAGAGATGATGTATTATATGATAGTTATTACCATGTTATTGTGATGTGTCTTGCTAGGTGTGTTACTGACTAAATTTTGTGTACACTTTGTTAATTATAGGCGAAACGTCAGCGACGTGGTGATGAAGAAAAAGAGAAAGAAAAAGAAAGGTTTGTTTTGGTATATTTACTGCAGATTGCTGCAAAATTCAGTTTGTATTATGGTATATCTGTTTCTATGTGCACTGCATTACAATGAGATCATATCATTTTGTCTTGCCACCAAGAATCAGCTGTCTTCTTTCATATGTTCTTGTGACAGCAAGTTTAGCGTTGGAAAATTGTTTGATACAACCGAGCGTAACATAACCACCCAGCTTGGTAGCCTTTTTTTCATTTTTCAGCTGCTGTGCCAATAATTGTATTGTACTGTGCTGTATGTTTCTTCTGTTGTAATTGTCCGTTGAGCAACCACAGTTTATGTAATACATTGTTGGTATGAGATAGGATATCTGGTACCTGGCCAAACTTACTCCATCGTCTGTATCACTTGTGGCACATGTGAACCTGAAGGACCAGGAGAGAGCACAGCGTTAATAGATGCTCTATTTTTGTTTGCAGCTAAACTGCCAAAGAATTACGAACCAAATTCAACGCCGGATCCTGAACGCTGGCTTCCACTACGAGAACGCTCGTATTATCGTGGAAAGAGGAAAAGCAAGAAGCGCGATGCGGGTTAGTTCGATACGTCGGTGAATAATGACTTTTCACAAAGTCATGGAGTTATGTCATAAGTGGCGTTTTTCATGAGCTAACAGGGTGTGTCTGGTGGGTGTTTGGTATGTAAACATGGTAGTCACGTGACTGGTATACTGAAAGCTGACTGGCCTGGCGTGCAAAATAAACAACTAACAGCCACGCCCTGTTAGGTTCTGGTAGGCGACCAAAAATGGGCCTATAATTAGTTAAGTGGCTGTTTAATCAACTTGGTGATGTGACTTTGCTTTTTAATAGTTAAGCTTTGGTTGCAGTTTTAATGTGCTTTATGGGAATTTTAATTGCATTCTGAGAATCAGGATTGTGTACCTACAGTGTGGCAGTGTAATACTTTGCGATGGTGGTTATGTTTTACGAAGTGATTAGATTAATGGTTAAAAGATAACGTAGTTTATTAAGTGGGGTCCTGAAATTGGCCAAATATAAAATCGTGGCACTGCCTTACTGCAAGTTCCGAACATTTACTCAGTGGCGGCGGGAAAAGGGGGCATGCACCCTGGGCAGGGGGTGGCATTTGGAACGGCAAATGCAAAAATATGGAATTCTGAAAAAAAGGGTCAATTTGCCTAATCGCATATACGATGAATGAAATGCGTCAGTTAACAGTCTTATTTTATTATAGCTCAGTGGCGGCATAGACACTGCCCACTGGGCCATAGTAATGATCTGTTTAAAATGCACGACATTTCATCAGCTATTTCTCAGCAAAGTTATTAAAACTGATGCCACCAGATGCCTTGATTTCAGCTCAAAATGCGTTTGGCGGCCGGGCTTCATCCAGGACACTGGGGGAGCTCAGACCACTCCCCAGACTCCTAGCTAGATTCAAGGGGTTTTACTTCCAAAGGGAAGGGAGGGGGAATAAATGCACCCAATTTTGTATCTAGATTTGGGGGGATAGAAGCCCGTACAACGTTTGCCCCGGGTGGCAAATACCCTCGTGCTGCCACTGCATTTACTTTTAGAATATCTAGCATAATTTCCTTTACTCTAGAACTTTGTCAGTGAGACCAAACTGATTGTAACAGCAGTAGTAGTAGTAGTAGTAATGTTTGTGTGTGTTTATACTGATAGTGCTAGAATATTGGCTGTAAAATGTATTTATTGTTAGTATTATATTAAACGCAGGCATAATTCATTGTCGTTAACCCATTAGCGAGAATCGCAGCTAGTAGTTGTGACGCTAATCATCGGCATGTATTGCTGTCATGTACAGTTGGCAAAGGAACTCAGGGTGCGGCAATGGCATCAGTTGATTTGTACGTATTTTGTCGGTGTTTGATCATTTGTACTATAATGGTGTCAGTAACTGCATTTTACAATGTAGAAATCATATCTGCCCATTTGTTCTGGGAGAGTACCTTTGGTGATAAATGGCATGGATTTTGTACGGGCAAAATGTACCCCGTGTGGGCACCGAGGCCTAATGCACTCTAGAAACATTGTTTGTGTTCTTGTTCACCTTATCACTTTCTTATTTTTTGTTTCTTGTAACTTGCGTCCTTTTTCTGTTGCTTATATTTTATTTTCTTATTTACTTCTTTTTTATCTTTTCCTTTGAGAATAGCCCCGCTCAATTTCCAGGCCGGATATCGTAAGAGGCAATAAACCTGGGTATACTTTGTCTCGTTTATTTATTGCTGTGGTATTATTGTGTTTGGTGATTTGTATTTCGATGACTTAGTATCTGTAGTAGGTTTAATTTTATGTTAGCCTTGGTTTATTATATATGGTTATCGTTATTTCTCGCAGCCTTAGATTTGATTTTCTTGGTACTAGCGAAGAGATTGACTGGGAAGAACATCTCCAATATGACCTATTTAGTGTTAAATGGGACATGAAACCTTAACTCAATCAATCAGTGTCATACACAAAGTATGAATATAACAAGTTGTTATCTCTCTACCGCATGACTGTGGCAGAGATGCAAGCAAGCCGTCGACATCATCGCCGCCAAGTAGTTCCGTCAGTTCACCAAAACCTGGCACATCGGCCGCGGCACAGTCATCAGTTAGTTCCGCAACGACACCATCGTCCAATGCCAGCTCTGCTGCCGGACCGCGACAGCAGAAGCCTCAGCCGGGCAAGCCGGCACGTGGTGGGAAAAAGAAAAGGGGTGCCAAGTGGTAGTGGACACTGCACTGAAGTCCGCTATATCGTTAGCTGAGTGTATGACATGCATCTTTACACGTCCATCTTGATTGCCAACTCTCAGTGGGACTGGGACTTCTTTCGTCTTAATGGCTTCAGTGTCATTTTATGGTGACTGGTCGGAAACGTTTTCGTGTGTTAACTGTATGCGTTGTTTTATCTCGTTTTCATTTATTATTTGTTTATGATGTTGAGCAAAGACAATGGTGACAGCGTTAATGCAGTAGAGTAATACAACGTTATGATATGTTACTTTCTGGTGTACCAGAGTCGGATGTTATTTAGAATTCAATAAATATAATTTACACTTACACGAAATTGTGAATACTGAGGCAACAACATACATATATCGTTGACACAAATTATATGGAGCAAATAAAAAATTAATATAGGTAAATGACATTCTGCCGACAGCATTTACTGTAACAGCATATACTGGCTGCTATGAACGTTTTTACAGCAGCTACGTCCATGCAAGGGTAAGCATAATTAGGTCGGTCTGTTGCACTAGTTGTATATTGAAACTTGCTCACCAGGGGACAGCACCTGATGCGACCTCCGTACGTTTCGTCCATTCGTCCAATGGCGAACACTCGCTTGGTCATGTCTAGCTGTGTCGGATAGCTGAAAGCTCATAAGTCACTCAGTGATAAACAGAAGAAAGTACATGTGTGATGTCCATCGAGTGAGTTCACTGATCGGTTTAAGACCGAGCATACTGGACGAGAAATGTTGGCACACATCCCAATGTGACTCGCCCGATCTTGTGTTGTTGGCATCACCTGGCGAATGCAGTTGAATGGTCAGATGTGTGCTCAGGCTGGCTGTAGCTGTACATTATCGACACAACAACAGTCCATTTGGAGCACACAACTGAAGAAGAAAACTTAAGACAAATGCAGTGATTAGCGCTTCAAGTTTTACAGTTATAGTGTGCCAGCATCTTGTAGGTATGATTGGTTCTACTGTAGGCTGTCTATCAGAAGCAGCAGTTTCGGAAACAGGTATGTTCAATACTACATTGATTCCATATTGATGAATAGAAAGTATCAGATGATGTTAGAACGAGAAGCAGTGCTTGAAGCAGAATATTGTGGTATGCATCCTGCCTGTATATCTCCAGAACCGCCGAACTTTTCTGTCATGTTGTCTGTGGCCGTATCTCAGTCGTGCTGTGATTGATTTGCGATGAAGTGCCGTATGTACTTCCGGGTTTGTGAATTAATCAATGTAGTAAGTTGAACAAAAGTCCGCTTCCAAAACAAGAAGCATTTGAAAAATGTTGGGCCCATTCGCTACTGTGAGCCACCTCACGCCCACTCACCAGATGTCGCTAGCGGTACTGTCACGCGCCGCCTGCGCATCGATGTCCACAACGACGACAACGACAACGCGTGACAGAGGGGACCGCTATGGCCCAATTACTAGATGTGGTAT
>Ga0209782_1001770_pt1 | contig 11611 bp, 7 predicted proteins | sample WorMetmaBAHAMAS1_FD_187390 | JGI IMG/M metagenome (GOLD analysis project Ga0209782, IMG submission 187390) | Marine gutless worms symbiont microbial communities from Max Planck institute for Marine Microbiology, Germany - Inanidrilus... | ecosystem: Host-associated > Annelida > Digestive system >... | reverse complement strand
GAATAAGCACAATATTATACAGTGAAATATAATTTTCACACAGTTCACACAAACATAGATAATTCTATAGACCCTAGATAAATTATCTCATTCAACTATTTACTTCCGGCCCGGTACGCAATGCGTGCCGGGCACGCAGCCACTTTCATAATTTAAGATGTCACAGAAACATCTGAATTAATTAACGTGATTCTACTACGTTAATAGCGCCTTAGCAGCCGCTATTTATATACATTGATGCAATAGCGGTAAATGACGTCCTGACTCATGACGTAATTTTGTTTCGTGGCCGTTAATGTTCACACAGCCGAGTTTGGGTTAACGCGTTTTACTTTTTGTCACATAGCCTCTCCTTGATGTTTTTGTGAATAAGTGAAAATAAATGTTGCGAAATAAAACACAAATTTTGGTACAAAATACAAAAAAAAGATATGAAATAGATAAAGAATTACCCGCCGGGATGCGATCCCACAAAACGCAGCATGTCTAGTTATTTAGGGTTAGCCCTCTTGTGTTTAGGGGGTGTTCCCTCCCTAGCCGACTAAGGGGTCTGGGAGAGCATCAAAAGCACCGAGTGAAGATCTTTTTTGTCACGGGCAAGCGAAAAAGTGTCTGCCATTCTACCATGGGCGATCGCTCTTTCTCTGTGGCTGCTGCACGCGTCTGGAACAGTTTGACAGTTTGCCTTCCGACATCACCTCGGCCACGTCACTGTTGGCTTTCAGACGGGTGTTGAAGACAGAGCTGTTCTGTCGCAGCTTTTCTGATAATTAACTTGTGTTTCTGCACTGTAGGTCTACATTCTGATGTTGTCTGAACCACGACTCTGACAACCTTTGTTAGGTGTCCTTGTAGTCGTTTTTGACTTTATGCCGCCTTAATCTTTTCGTTTATAATAATAATAATAATAATAATTAACTAGTGGGTGTGTCTGTTGATTGTGCCGAAAGGGCGAATAAAATAATAACGCTACCATATGGCTATCGAAGCCCATCGTGCGACAGTAAGGTACGCACTTTTTGTAATTTAATGCACTGGAATATAATGTGAATTGATGCAAAAGGCAAGCAAAATTGTGTGAGCACTGAGCAGGGGTGCCAATTTACGTTCAACATTGGGGGACAAGATCACTGAGCTGTATATTCTGTGTCATTATTGTCATTGTAGATTTAAAATAAATCTCATAATCTTATCAATGCTTTATTTTGTAGACTACATGAATTGGTAGTCTCAGTCATATTCACTGCATACTAGTCATACTCAACAGAGCCCTTGAGTGGAATTTATATTATGTTATGGAGGCTGAATCCGCTGAGGCAGCAGATATACCGATTCATGTTCTTGGGAGATACGAGTGTGCTGATGGTGGCGTTATAAATCCAGTCGGGGTGCTGGACTCCAGTCTTGATGCTGAGGTACTCGAAGGGCATGATGTTACTGGTGAGAGTTTGGGCCAAGAAGCGGACAATGATGCCGATGATGCAGTTGCCAGAACTGATTCTAGTTTGCCTCAGTCGTTATCACCTGCTGCATTAAATTCTAGCACAGACGGAGATGTGCAGCCACGTTTCAGTTGTCTATCGTGCTGTGTCACATTTGTTCGCGGCTTACGAGGTGAGTTGAATTCTTTATGACAAGTAAAGCATGTTCTTATAGCAGTAATGTTGATGAATATGTTCGATGGCCTTAATACGAATTCTGTTGTACTGACGTTATTATGTGCTGTGTTTCAGCATTGTGGTCGACCCGAGAGATCGAAAACACGTTAGAGAACAGAGAATTGCAGATGAAAGTCACACTGCGTGAACTGTTGATTTATCTCGTTTTTCTTGTTGACATCTGCATATGTGAGTGGTGCTAGTTGACTTCATAATGTCAGTTGTATGCTCACTGTTTGTTTTCAACTATTTATGTTAATGTTAGAGACCATGTGACCAGTGACCAATAGTTTGTAGAACGTTGAGAATCTGGAGAAGTTGGGAATTAGTGAGATATTAGAGCAAAGTCAGACGTTTGAAGAAACAAGAAAAAGTTCAACAGAGCATTGGGAAAATGCGTATAGGTTGTTGGGATTGTGTTTGTTGAATTCCACTATTTGGACCAGACTTGTGTTTTTGTGGACTTGCCACCTTTAACAGCATCTTAGAGTTGTCATTCGCTGATGGGTTATGACCATTATTAATTAGCTTCTTCCTTTGTTGTTTTTGCTCGTAACTGGAAAGGCTGTGGAAATCGTGCTGTTTGGCATTGTACACTCTATAGAAATAGAAATGGCTGAAGTGCAGTTGCTGTGTGGTTTGACCATAGTTGATCTCATTGTCCTCTTTGGATGCATGGACATATTTCTTTCTATCTTTGGCAGTAGATTTGAATGTTGGATGAGTAAGCGTACATGGCTTTCTTGCAAAAGTTGGACCTTCCTCACACAACCCAATGTGCATCAGAAAATGGACCAAAGTAATAGTTCCCTTTGCTTAAATTCTGGCAGGTAAAATTGCATGTTGTAAATAATTTGCTAATTAATACTAACTTTTGTTTATTTGATGAAAGTAAAAATAGAGATACTGGAAACATATTCACAGCGGTTTCTTTAAAGCTGTAGCATGTCAGCTTTTGTTTTGGACTGTTTTAATTACATTTCAGTAACTTTCAATACATAAGTTAAGCTAGCTAACCATCAGCTTTCTTGCTCACAAGTCACAATAGACATTTCTGTGTCACGTATCACAAAATAGCTGTCTTATTTGTTTTGTGTCATTATTTGCAGTGACGTTTGGCATGATGGACTCAATGGCGTACTATTTCACTGATGCTGTTACAGAAGCATTTATCGACGAACGTGCTGATGCACGTCATCCTGATTCGTCATTCAGGGAAATTGATTGTGCCGATGATTGGTATAATGTAAGCACAGAACAGCATATTTATGTCAGGGTACCCCCTGATCCTTGAATTTAAATGCTGCAAAATCAAGGCATTGAAAGTACTTGAAAATGAAGGTGGTCCTTGAAAGTCCTTGAAAATGTTTAGTTTGGTCTGGAAAATTTTAATTGCATAATTGGACGGCTGAAGTGCTACTGTGAATTATACACTGTGTCTCAAAAAATGACACTGATGTGGCATACTATAACTTCAACGCACATCAACCGATTTTCGTAATTTTTGGCAGAGATGTTGCTGAGAGAGTATGCTAGCGAACGATAATTTGTTCTACCTCTCCTAACTAATGTCTCTGCACTACCTGGGGAAACATGAACCCCAGAAATTGGGTATCTTCAGTCATGCTGTATACTGAAAATGACACTGCTTAGGTAGGAGAGGTGGGATAGCAAATCACCATTTGATAGCGTACTCAGCAATATCTGTGCAAAAAAAAATTAGCGAAATCGGTTGATGTGCATTGAAGTTATAGTGTGCAACGTCACTGTCGTTTTTTTAGACACAGTGTAGTCACATTGCCATTCAGTTGATTACTTACTTATGTCTAGATGGTTGAATAGCCACTGCCATCTTGTAAATATTCTTTGGTGACTTAGAAAGGACCTTGCAAAGGTACATTAAAGTCCTTGAATTCTAAAGCCTCAGAAGAAGGGGTACCCTGTTATGTGTTTAAAGTGGTTGTTGTCATGTTGTTGTTACTGCTTTTTGTCTGTTTAATTTGTACACATAATATTGGTAATAGATACAGTACACTACAATAGTAAATGCATGAAAAGCTGATTTGTATTCAGCCTAATAGATCAAGTTACCAGGGTGACCACTCCTCCTGGAAAGTCATGGAATTTACTAAAACCATTTTCCAGGCATGGAAAGTCATGGAAAACAGCCAAAGTCATGGAAAGTCCTGGAAAATAATGATATGAAAAATGCCGAGACCCGTGTTCATCGCGCTACCTAAATTAGGATAACCTAGGATTATGATAACCACTGTTGATTTTACTTACTGTCTGATTTCCCAGGGCAGCCAGTATCTATGCCATAGCATAGATACTGTGCCGATAGATCATGTAAATTCATCTTTTGGTCATGAAAAAGTCATGGAAAATCATTTTTGAAAAAGAGTGGTCACCCTGAGTTACATGTCGTATGTGGCTATATGATACGGTAACAGCTAGTGATTGGGTGTATACTTGTCTGTAGTCACACTTATCTGGAGTCTTTTAAAACGGTTTAAAATGATTTTAATTTGCAGTATGCAAGTGGACCATTGCTCCGTGGTTTTTATGGCAAAGCCGGTGAGCAGTCGAAGTCGAATTCAGCCGATGGAATTTATGTACTGGAAGAGAATCGGCTTATTGGATTGCCACGACTACGAACCCTGCGTGTGCGAAATGATTCGTGCAGTATTCACCTCGATTTTCGTGAGCACATCAAGGTCTGCTATGACGTTTACTCTACGGAGAGTGAAGACACAGATCCATTTGGTCTTGCCAGCGGATCTGCGTAAGTTACATAGTATATTGTTATTTATTGTTTTTTTTAACTGCTTTGTTCCCAGTAAATAATATGATTGAATTAATATGATTAGTATGACCTGTTTATATTATAAACACTGTATGTACACTGTGCTTTCAAAATTACTAGCGTATTATTTCTGGAAAAAAATTATTTAAAAAACGACCAATTTTAATATTTTGATGCCCAGAATTCTGGGGAAAAACTTGTCCACCATGCACTAAAATGAGCTACAGTACCTTGAAAAATTGAAAAAGTCATTTTCAGCCAGAACTACAAGTTACAAGTTTTGAGGGCATGAAATCGGGTTTATTATATTCACTGATGAGTAATTGTTTATTGTTGCTCTGTGGAAAACTCACAAAGTGATAAGGTATATATGCCAGTTGCAATCAGACAGCACAGTATTGATCGTTGCTGGTTGCCTCAGCAGTTAGTTGAGACGGACTAAATGCCAGCAGAGCATAGTTGATAATGTGATAAATCAGTGTGAAAAAATGCCCAGAAAGGTGTGTTAATACAGGTGATACTAACTTTTGACAGTCTATGCGTTACTGCTTGTTTGAAAATACAAGTTTCTTTACAAAATTACCATTGAATAGCTGCTTTCTTTCAAAGTCATTCATTTTCGGAACAGACAATATAATTTTGATTAAGTGATGAGTTTTGCATTTTGTGAGGTAGTGTGATGACATGGACAAATTCATACTCACTTGTGTCAAATTTCTTATGTATCAAAGATCGCCAAATTACTTTAGTTTTAACTGAGTTATTCAAGAAGTGATAGTCTGGCATATTTCGGACCACAGTGTATATGTAGTATACAATATAAACTCATCTATTTTCACAGCCCATTTTGAAGTTTATATAGGTTTGGTCTTCAAAATATCTTCAAGAACACCTCCAGAATTACCGTTGGTTTCGCCAGGTATCCTAGAAGAGAACCACTGAACGTAATTAGAGCAGTTTATTACAGGGCAGATAAACATAGCTGACTCATGGAACCATTTTTCGTCAAAGGACGGGATGGAACTCACACCTCTGATGCTGGCTGTGGGAGACTATGCACTGATTCACTGACCGATTCCTGAAAGAATGGACATTTCTGCCTTGATTACAGTGCCAAATATAAGTATGTTGGCTTTCCGACAGAAGGGCTGAAACATATGCTAGCAGCATATGTGCACTGAGGAGAGCCAGTGTGTGGGCGCCACCGGTATAACATGGGACAGTGAGAGAGACATATAGATTGACACCGAACTGATGCATTACGCTCACCAGTATGGATGCAGCCGGTCTTACGGCATATAACAGTAATATACTAAAAGTATGTATTGTAGTATATACAACGTTTATCCAAAATTTCTAACGAATTAGAGTTTGCAAGTTTGAGCACTTTGTGAAATTTTGCAGAATGAATGTTTTAAATATTTAATGTCAATATCTAGGCTGGCTTATAGCTGTGATGTTTTAGTTGTATTGGACTGATGTGTGATTAGATGGAGTTTTCACACCGCCGAGGAGCTAGGAGGCTCAGCGCAGCGAGGCAAACTGGCAGTATACCATGGCGGGGGCTACAAGCAGGACCTGGTCGGTGGAAATAGTTCGGCACTGGAGCTTATCAACGAGTTACGAGAGAACGGATGGCTCGACCGTGGCACGCGCGTTGCATTGATTGACTTTAGTCTGTACAATGCTAATCTCAACCTGTTTTGCATTGTCAGGTTGGTACAGCACTCGACTTTGTTGCTGTTGTACTAGATTGTATATTTACCTGTATTGAATGTTTGTAGCATCGAGTTGTTTTTCTGTACATTTGCTTTGGAAAAACTCGAACATTGCACAGAAATTGAACTAAATCACGTTTCGTTGACTTGATAGGATTTTTATGTTACTGTATTATTGCAACTCTTATACTAGACATCAGCTGTCCTTTGCTGGTCGACGTTGAGCTAAACATGTTGATTTTTAGGCATCTGCGACTGGTGGTCATATTTATTTATAATTAAGTTACAGTATGTCGCAGACTGATGCGGTAGCATGCTGTCAGAGGCGGGAGTTCACCCGGCAGTGAACAGAAATGAATGAGTGGAGAATCTTAATGGTTGCACACAGGACAGGAGTTCAGAGAAGACGAAGACATTATGTTTGACAGTTTTGCCTTTTAATCATACCCTCATGCTTTACTTACAGTGACACTGTTTGTTTGATGTCAGAAATGGCATACATGCCAGAGAACAAGCCTGCTTTAGTTACACCCAAAGAGCGTGGTTTGGGAACGTGGCCGAACTTAGAGTAACTCCTGAAAAGAAGACTGGTTAACAAAAACTGCATGCGAGAATGCCATCCTTAAATTTGGCAGATTTGATTGTTTTTGGCTCATAGGCTGTAGGGTTGGATGATTTTGAGCACTAGAGCAGTTTTAGCTGGTATTACTCATATGGGTCTTGATGTAGCATGTAGTTAATATGCATTTGTTGGGCCCATTCCATGGGGCCTTAGCGGTCCCCTCTGTCACGCGTTGTCGTTGTTGATGTCGTGGACATCGCACGCCGCTTGCGCTATAGCTATAGCTGGCGTGCGACTAGCGACACCTGGTGACTGGCAATGTAACGGCGGCTCACAGTAGCGAATGGGCCCAACATTTTAAAAATGCTTTTTGTTAACACATCTTTGACTTGTTTTAATGAGAATGTGTACCCCGGTGCTGTAACTTGATGCAGCTTACTGTGCGAGTTTCCTGCCACTGGTGGTGCTGTGACGTCTTGGAATATTCACGCTCTCAAACTACTCAGATATGCAACAACAATGGACTACTTTGTGCTTGCCTGCGAATGTCTTTTCATCTTGTTTGTTCTCTACTACATCGTCGAAGAATCACTGGAGGTTGATTGCACAGTTTGCTCTGAATAACGCAACCATTTTGTGGCAGATTAACCTCTTTTAACCAACGCCTCGGTTAAAAGCTGTGGGATTTTGTTCGAGAAGAGTTTCACTGCTCACATGCTCATGCATTCAGATTTGGGAGAAGATGTTAGAGTTGTCAGTAGCATTGAGTGGACTATTTCTTATTTTTCTTTCGCACTGGCATACCCTGATGAAGTATTGCCATGGCAATGACATGTAGCCAGAGCACAAAATCATTGGCATTTCTCCATTAGCCGATCGGACATCAGCGTCAGTCCATCGAACCCGGCCCAGTTCTGGAGTAATTCTGGACAAGAAAATCAGTCAAACATGAAATGAAAGTGCACAGTGGTATTACTGTTCCTGGAATAACTGAAAAGATTTCAGCTTTCCTTTCGGCACACGGTGGATGTTTGTAATGTGTGGATAAGTTGGACAGTAAGCCCAGCTGTCATTAGTTGAGTCATTCAGTCAAACATAAAATTCTATCTGTAACTGTTTCTATCATCATTACATTTGGATATACAAAAGTTATTATACTCACACGATATTTACTTATACGATACATGTAATGTATTTTTGTAATGCTGGCCATGTACATAGCAGTAAGCGTAAAGCAACGGTCTGATCACTGTCCATCTGTCTTATTTTTTCCCAAATTTTTTGGTGATTAATGCAATTAAAATGGCAACAGTCGCAACTGCAACAGTTTTACTGCAGTTTTGTGCACAGGCTAACGCTTCTGCTGTATTTCATTGGCTGTGTCCTGATTTAAATGATGACGGGTGCCAAGACTAGATGAGCCTTTCATGCAAAGGGTACTGGGGACAGAGTCCGAGTGTCCCATGTGGCCAGCATATGTTATGGTCCGTCTCGCCCAAGGCCAATGCTCTTGTTTTGACTGTAGATAAAGCACAATGGTTGGTCGTATTTCACGAAATTCTTCGGTGTCCTAGACCTGCTGATTGTTGGGTGCTCGGTATGCTGCGTATCATTTGGTATACATCAAGCAGTGATTGTCGAACAGTCGCTGCACAATATATTTGACGAGCCTGACAGATACGTCAATCTTGCCGAAGTTGCCCACTGGCAAATACTCTTCAACTCGACGCTCGCCATTACTTTGTTCTTCGTTTGGATCAAGGTATGGCCGATTGCCGATATATCTGTCCACTCTCGGAACTGTGCTGAGCTAACGTTACCTGGTGTTTTTAATACAGCAGAAACCGTTTTACCATTGTTGCTGGTGGGTTTTGCTACTGTTCTGTTTCAGCAGCAATTACAACGGTGCTTTGATACTGACATACTGTTGTTGAGTGATCGGAAAGGCATCCAATTCGTACAGTGTACAAACCTTTAACAGTTGCGTTTTAAACATTTTTTTTGGAGAGACCCACCCCAACGTGCAGTAAGCAAGAAAAAGAAGTCCAGCTAAGTAAAGACTTAAAGTAGTAATAGGGATATTAGTTGTTCTAACAGTGTGTTTGGATTCTTGGAAAATAATGTCGGAAAATCTATTGTTAATGTAGTTGTATTTGGGTTTTCAGATTCAATCAGTTTAGCATGTTTTATATTGGTGTTAGATAGTAAGGTCCGGTTTTTCCACAGCAAATTAATCTCCCGTTAAGTTAATCCGACATTAAATCCGGCAGGACGATTTAATTGACGAACTGCCGGTGGAAAAACGACATCTGAGTAAATTGATCATTATCTGCCGGATTAAATTAACGGGAGATTAATTTTTTTGTGGAAAAACCGGACCTTAATCTTTTTCTTCGGTCAGATAACGTTGTGATCATACCAGTGTGAAATATCTGCTATTTTCCATTACATTCACCATTCCAGCTTAGACAGTTCTAGGGGAATTTTCGTTAGTTACACTTTATTGCACTGTGTTTACCAAAGTGTACTGAAGCTGCACAGTTTAGCGCGGTTGCGTTTGACTTCTGAACTCGTTTGTGCTGTGTTCCGCGCAGCTGTTTAAGTTTATCAGCTTCAACAGAACAATGACGCAGCTGTCGGCGACAATGTCGTCGTGTGCCAAAGATCTACTGGCATTTACTGTTATATTTATCATCGTCTTCATATCGTTTGCCCAGTTTGGATATCTCGTGTTTGGCACACAAGTTGAATCGTACAGTGCATTTAGCCTTGCCCTGTGAGTAGAAACATTTTCCGTATATTTAAATATTTGTTTGAAACTAACTTGCACTGATAATGGCTGTTCATTTATTAATGATGTAATATACCAGTGCAGAGTTACCTGTAGAAATTTGCATATATTTGCATTTAAAGCATAATTACACTGTGGCTTTGTAAATATTATTGTTAATATGCATATGCATAATAATAATAATCGTTAAAGAGTTTGTTGGTGATGTAATGTACAAAGTCCAATATTTGATGAAGTGTTATATTTGGCTTTACTTTTGTCATGGACAGGCTTTCACAGTTCCGTATTCTGCTTGGCGATTTCAAGTATGCGGACTTGCAACAGGCGAACTACATCCTTGGCCTTGCCTACTTTGTTTTTTATGTCTTTTTTATCTTCTTCATTCTTCTGAATATGTTCTTGGCAATCGTCAATGATGCGTACTCGGAAGTTAAGGCGGAGATGTCACGGCAGAAACACGAGTTTGAGATGATCGACTTTTTCAAGAAGGTGTGTTAATCGTGTTTGCTATTGTATGATGTCACTGTCAATAAATCATTTCCATTAGCATGTAGTTAAAATGTAATGCTATTTCTCTGTTTTGGAATCATTTAAAGCATTGTTGTTATGGATATGTATGCTAACTTATACCTTCCTGTAAGGTAAAGTTCTCCTATACTCGTTACCAAGCATTGGGCCAAGAGCTGATACTGGTAGACAGGCATCCAGCAGATGACTAAGTCATCCACTTGGCGGTAGGCTGCCATTACTTTTCGCCAGGCCGGCGGTTACCTTCCCAGCCAAAGAGTGTGACTGCCCTTCGTGTGGTACCAAATTATACTGCTTGGTGACAGAGGCGGATAGGTGTGAACAACTTGCCCAAGGTTTTTACTCGACAGCATGGCGGCTGGGGATCGAACTCATGACCACTGAGTCACCAGTCCGATGCCTTAGCCACTAGACTATCGAGTCACTCTCCTGTATGACTTTCATATTTGTGCAGCCGACAAAAATGCACATATAACAATTGTGTTGATGTAATTCTGGATATTGTCGTGAACAGCATATATCTGTTTTACTCTTTTGTGTCCTAAACACACAACACTTTTATAGCCACTTTTTAGGTGTACTAGAGTTATCCAGTTTCCGTGCGTGAATTTCTTCCTGCACTTTATATCTAGTTATTTAATTACAACCAAAAATCGACATACTGTTCAGCTGTCTGCATTTATTCCGAAAGAGAATGTTTGGGAGATAATTGATACCGATTTTTTCTTGGTCATTGGCCGTTTCCCAACCATGTCATAGCTCTGTATGAAACTTACACTACTGTCTCCAGTTAGGGACAATCACCCACTTGCCATTATCCTTTTTTCCATCTACTCCTGCACTGGCTGTCTTCCCTTTTAATTTTCCCAATATTTTTAAATTCAGCGGTGTAAGATATGCTTAAACAAATTGTTGATAACTGCATTCATATTTCACTATTTCGTTTAAATTGTTTTAAGATGTATTTGCTGCCAGGGACATAAAACCTTGCACAGTATACTGTGACAAATTGTCCATGCAACACAATTGTCCATGCTGCCATAGTGGGGAAAGAGTTTTTGATTTTTTTAACAGCGAAACCATACCCATTTTCAGCCATGGATGCAACTGATGTATTAAATTGGTTGACTGTGGTCAGTGCGACCTTGAGCAAGGGCATTCTGGCATGTTGCTCGATTTGCCTCCTACAGAACCTTGATGTGATGAAACTTTCAGAGTTTGCATCATGCATTAGATCTGTGCATTCAGATAGTAGTTATTGATGTTCTAGTACACCAGAATTATATGCAGTTTGCCCGTTGCCGACAAACTGACGTGAATTTCATTGCAGAGTTGTCGAAATGTGCTGGCCAAGCTGCGGTTGAAACGTGACAAGACGTCTGCCGGTCAGAGTTCGTCGTCAGATTCAACAAGTGGCCGAACATACGACTTTAACAAGTGGCGCAATGACCGCCTTCGGTCTGTCCAATGTCAGCTTTGGCTTTTGTAGGAACCTTTAGGCTCACACACAGGACATAGCCAGCTCTGAATCAGTTGGGGGGATAGGGG
>Ga0209782_1001769_pt1 | contig 11617 bp, 5 predicted proteins | sample WorMetmaBAHAMAS1_FD_187390 | JGI IMG/M metagenome (GOLD analysis project Ga0209782, IMG submission 187390) | Marine gutless worms symbiont microbial communities from Max Planck institute for Marine Microbiology, Germany - Inanidrilus... | ecosystem: Host-associated > Annelida > Digestive system >... | reverse complement strand
CCTGTGCCGGCTGGATTCGCCCATCCGCCACACGGGCGTTGCCCTGTCGGAATGGCGCAGGGCTTAGTCAGCATAGGCATCCACGGCTAGCCGCCCGTCTGGCTGGTAGGCCAGGTCGACCTTGTATATAAAGCCCTGCACAGCCATGTGCAGGGGCGCGCTGTTGTCGTCTTGCGACCGTCGTCTTCCGGTTGAGTATCCGTGAACGTCGGTAATCGGTTGGTGATTTGTGATTCGGTTAGTTTGATGGTTTGATAAGAGAGAATAAAGGAGAGTCTGACAGAGCCAGACTTATGACTCCGATGGCACAGACACTAGCTCTGTAGCACCATCACAGCCCAGTCGGCAGGTTTGCTGAGCGGGCTAAATAAAGTTAAACGGGCTACAGTTTGCTGTCATAGGCTATGCTTGGACGTGTATTCGTATAGGTGAAGTGTGTTTTTTTAGCACGAGATGTAACGCTTATGCTACGATGTCAGTGTCCGTCTGTCTGTCCGTCTGTCTGTGACTGAAGTGCATTGGCGCATTATAGGCTTAGACCTATAGCTAATTTAGGTTTCAAATTCCGATCCAAATTTACCGCGCATTGTGGTCGCGGGGAGGGATAATCTAAACATCAACATCTCGCGCTATGCTAGCCACTGCTAGGCCCTCTTGTTATATGTAGCCGTCGTCGCATATGTGTTATGTTTGAATGCAATTTGTTGATTGTAGGCCTATGTATTCATGTATAGATGAAACAATGTCGTAATGAAGTTTATAGGTAACTACGGACGTCAGTAAAAAAATAAACGATGTATACAAGAATGGAGTGAAAGCAAAAGTGAGCCTTTCTCAGCAAATTGTTCTAAGTAAGCGTGTGCCAGTAAATATTGTTTGTTAGATTTGAGTTTAATGCACGTAATCATGTAGGTCTACAAGAATATTATAGTCTTATGGCAGGCTGATTATAGGCCTAGACATTGTTTATGTGATATTAGGCTTATATGCTTACTTGAGACTTGCTACAGTAGGCCTATAATGTTCACGAATACACCAAAATACCTGCAAAATTTAAAAGACCATTCACACTGCGCACGCATGCGCGGATCCGTGCGCATATAGTGTGAACGACGTTGTTTTCAGTGAGTTGACTAAGCTTATACAGCGAACACGCGCGTATCTGGTCTACACCGCCCTATGTCAATGGACATTCAGTGTTATTATAGATGATCAAAGTAAAAAAAAAAGATGGAGTACCATTTTTTTGCGTACCCTGTACTTGGGAGGGGGGGCAACGTAACGTAAGCCACTGCAAAGATAGACAGACCCGCACACAGACAGTCTAGACAGACACACGTCACAATACGAGTTCCGCTTCCGATTGGAAGCAAGGCTGGGCAGAGTTGCAAGCTGTAGCCGAACAGAGAAAGTTAGCCTATATGATATGAATTAGGGGAGTAAGAGGGTTAACAGTTCACGATGAATAGTAATTTTCAACCTGCTTTTTGTAACGAATAGCGAACCCCTACAGCGTACTGGCACCTTTTCCACGTTGTTTCAAAAATCTATTTAGCCTAAAGGTACTTTCATGGGCGGATCGCGGCACGGCATGGCACCGTACGGCACCGGATTTGATGTAAAATCGGCGACTCAGGTGGCAGCATACCGTACCGTAAACCGTGCCGTGCCGGATCCGGTGTGAAAGAACCTTAAAATGCAGTCGCAGTGGCAGTCAGTACGTGCCCATGCACAGGTGCACTATCGCTGTTTGTTCGGAAAGCAACTGAACTAATGCAGTATGTGGCGAAAATCTTTCTCATTATTGGCGCTAGGATCAGACAAAGTGGTCTTGACCTCGTGAGGTATTACCTAGGCGGTATTTCAGGTGGCCACACTGGCGCCATGAAACTTACGGCCCCACATCGGGCGTCGATATGACGGTCAGTGCGGACATGTAGGCCTATATAAGTCGCTTAATTTCTATGCCTTGCCGAATCGGATGGTTGAGCACAAGCTGAAATCGAGGAATTCACTTCCTGCGGAGCCTGAAGTGGAAGTATATAGAACTGGATCAGTGACGGAAGCACCAACTGGGGTACCATATGGGAGAGGAGTTCCCGGAACGACCGACCGGAAGCACGCGTCAGCTAGGCCTAATCGGCAACTGATTGAGGTAACATTTCAGATAACGTCACTGTTAACAGCGTTTTATTTGCGGCCCCAGTCAAGGCCGCAGAAACGGCTAGCGATTTTGTTCTTTCGGTAGTCTGGTTTGCCAAAAGGCCGAAAGAATGACCAAAATGCGCAGAAGGAACGACCAACGGAGAACGTTCGGCCTGCGCCGTTATTTACGGTGGCTTTAGATTTATTCATATATGATCCCTTACTTTTTATTCAGTGATGAAATAACGAATGCTCCCTGCAATGCTGCGCATGCTCACTGCAGTGATGACGCATTTCTTCTGTACTCACTGTCGGATTTTGTTTTTTTGTTGGAGTTGTTTTAGAGAATATGGGTCCTATGTATGGGAATCTGGAAGGAATTCATTTGCGAACGGTAACTGACGGTATTATGTAATTACTGTCGTCATAAAGTGAATATTTAGTTTTTGTATGTATCATATTTCGAGTTGCATGGTCATGTGATGTCGCGTGGCGGCCATATTGTTATGGCCTTTGTGCTTATTATGCCTCTGTTTTAAGAGCTGTTTAATTTTAGTTCTAGTCTAGGTAGGTTCAGACTGTTAATACTTTTCCGTCTGTGTGAGGATATCACTCAACGTAAGGTACGATAATGATTTATGTGTGTTAAATGCTAAAAAACCGCCGGTCCAAAACTAAAGTCTTGCCGACGGTTAATATCACCTATATGACCGGTGCTGGAAACCAGCATTTTTGCGACTTAATTAGTTTATTAATTAATTTATGCCGCTAACGATACTCATATCGTAACACGGCTGAAGAGTCAAGGACCTTAACTCTCAGCGAGATTATGTGGATCAAAAAACTCTATAAAGCACGTAAATAATATCTTATTAAACTGTCACCGTGGTGTATCGTAAACATTATTTCCAAAATTGAAACAAAATGCGCAGTGACATACGAAATACGAATAAAAACAAAAATGAAAAATGCCCAACAAACTCAAATTAGGTCAAGGCGGGTCAGGCTCACACAGCATAGAATCGATAAAAATATTAAGATCATTCTAGTGCCGCCGCACTGCCGCGTGAGGGGCACATGTTGGAAATGCCTAGAATGGACCTGGCGCGATGAAACGTTAAACAACAACGCGATCACGTGATCAGCCCTGACCACAAGCTTGTTGTTTGTAAACTAAAAAGTTTCCTTTGCTTTTTGGAGTTCTATATCACTTTTAAAAGATGTATAACGGAATATTAACAAGTTTAGAGCCTTTGTCTTCAGCACATATGTGGATTCGCTTTTGCATAGCAAGTCATATGCATTCGTGTTTTTTATTGCTTACTGGTACTTGCGTGCAATGTGGTAGTGATGCATGCTTGAGATCATTATATTTAAAATTCGATAATCGAATAAGAACGATTTTTTCATTTCGATAATCGAATATCAAAAAATTCGAGTTTAACATCCCTAGTTTATTGTCTGTTCTGTTTGTCTGTTGAGTTATATTACTTGTTTTCTTCTTATGGCCAGTTTACAGCCTGTCGCATTGCAAGCAACGCAACTGAGATGCTTGCATATAATTTAACGCAAGCTCACTGCATGTGATGAGTGCGTTGCATCAGGCAGGATTAGAGTTAGAACCGCTTCTAGCTCTGACACTGATCGGGGGCCGATCTGGGTGAATCTGGACTGAACCAGATCAGCGGGTGTAGACCGCCCCGGTCTGACGGTAACCCATGTGAATGGCATCAATTTGTTGTCCGTTCACTCCGTTGTTTATGTATACTAAATTCTCGTCTCGTTGCATATAACAGTATTTAACTTAATTGCGTTAAATTCCGTCCAAATGTCATTCATATTCATCATCAACATTTATTTAACTGCGTAATTCATCGCATTTTCGGACACAAAATACGGCACAATTGGCATGTAAACAAACATTGCGTCACACGGCCGTGTCTATAGTTCAGATACCCGTGTGGTGCTTAAGCATACATCGAACCAGCGCCGGTAGGTTACGCAACCATACGTCACATATGCGATGCATCAGCTCAGGTGCCAGACGGCTAATTCGCTCATCTGGCGCCAAACGTTCACGCCGTCACGGAGGCATTTATTACGCATTTGACGCTCCGTGGTAGATTGTATTACGTTACGTTACATTGGCCTGCTTGATATTTAGGCAGACCGGAAACGACGTCACTCGGTGAATAAACAAAACAAATAAAACTTCATAAAAGTGTTTATTGAAATAAAACAAAAGAAAAGACAAATAAATGCAAATAACATTTATTTACCATTGTGCAATATGTTAAGTAACCAATTTGCAGCATATATTTAGCAAAAAATTTGTGAACTAAATGACGTTTGCAGGTGACCACGTTGTTGTATGGTATGTTTAAACACCGCCCGAGTGCCATGGTAGGCTAAATCGGGTCCTGGGTCGGCCGAAATAGAGGACGTAAAATCGGGTACTGGGTCCGATCCGTTCTTTCGTGGACCGTTCGAACTCTAGGCAGGATACCACTTTGATGCAAAGCGTACGCGTTGAATATACTGAGTTTGAAAAGAAAACAGTAAAGGAAGTTGGAAATAATAATTATAATGAACACGTCTAGTTATCATGCACACATCTGTAGCCGTGCATCCCTATACAGTCCAGGTTTAACATTCAGTGATAGTTTATTACTAGAGTTAGAACCGATTCTAGTTCTGACACTGATCGGGGGCCGGTCAGGCTGAATCGACTGAACCAGATCGGCGGGTCACGTGCCAGACGGCTAATTGACGGATCTGGCGCCAAACATTCACGTTCTCACGTAGGCATTCGACGCCCCGTGGATCGTATTACGTTACTTTATGTTACATTGGCCTGCTTGATATTTAGGCAGACCGCCGAGAGCGGAAACGATGTCACTCGGTGAATAAACAAAACAAATAAAATTTCATAATGGTGTTGTTTATTGAAATAAAACAAAAGAAAAGACAAATAAATGCAAGTAATATTTACTTACCATTGTGCAATATGTTAAGTAACCAATTTGCAGCGTGTATTCAGCAAAAAATTTGTGAACTAAATGACGTTTGCAGGTGACCGCGTTGTTGTATCATTGTACGGTATGTCTAAACACTGCGCGAGTCCCTTGGTAGCCTAAATCGAATCGGGTCCTGAGTCGGCCGAAATGGAGGACGTAAAATCGGGTACTGAGTCCGATCTGTTTTTTCGTGGACTGTTCGAACTCTATTTATTACACTGTGAACGGACGGACAAAACGTAGGCCCATGCAGGCCATTTGACAGTGCCGCGGTTTTCACGTATGACTGGAATACTTTTAAGACCACTTCTGACGGAAATTTAGTAAGCCATGTGGCGCAGATACACTGATATGATGGGCTACTTTTGGACTAGTTTGGTCGACATTTAAGCAGGATTTTACTAGTTGAACAGGCAACTGTGTGGTAGGCTTGTACGGTACTGCAGCAGCGGGCATGCAGTTTACCAGTTATTGCGACCGTGATAGGTAGTTGTGAGTTTTGATGACGTTACATTAAGTTATCGGTTATCATACACAAAAACACTGACTGACACGGTTCAGTGCTATTTTTGCAACTGAACGAGCTAAAAATTTGTTCTGTGCAATATTATTTAATTGTTGTCCTATTCCACGTACTATCCAATTTTTCTACAACATTTTAATGCATGACGAATGTAGTGAGACTTTATATTATGTTTATAGTGACCATCTGTTGTTATATATACTAGCCCTTCTCTGTCTACCAATGATGCTTATGGCCTCACTAATAAATGTCGTCATGCATAGAAACACTGCAGTAAATTACTTGTATGGTGTATTTTTTGGCCTTACTTATGTTTAACGACTTGTAGGTGATACGTGAGAGAAAAAGAAGGCACCATTTGGGTCTTGACATGGAAGATGACTTACATTTGTCCAAAAAACGTGTTCGATACTCTACAACGAGTTCTGATAGTGATTTTGTTGATCACAGAGACTCGTCAAGTTCAATATGGTAAAAGATGTTATTGTTAATAATTATAGTGCTGTAATTGCAGTTGTTGTAATATTCGTTAGTACAGTAATGTAAATTTAGGCGATGCACATCTGTTGAGAAAATGCTGTAAAAATAAAAGATACATTTGCGAAATTAAACTTAGACAACACAGTTAGTTTTAGCCATTTTTTCGTTAATAATATAAAGTCCTCAGTTGAGTCTTTTTCATGTATGCTTGAAGAATTATTTTGCAACCAGATAGCAATGCAGATAAACTGTGCAGAGTGTCTCATAACCACTTTTGTTAATGATGAACTGTAATAATAAAAGGTAAAGTTTTGTTATACTCATTACCAAGCGTTGGCCTGAAGCTGATCCTGGAGTACAGGCAGTCACCCCATAGGTGACTTAAGCCCATCTACCCGGTGGTAGACTACCGTTACTTTCTGCTAGGCCTGTGGTTACCTCCATATGTTTTCACCAGATGGTGCCACTCGTACACGGTAGCACACATCCGATTACAGCCTACTACTCATTTATCAACCCTGAAAGGAGATTAAATGGCTGAGTTGGCATGTTGGCTGACCTGTAACGGATAGTTTACCCTCTGTAGTGGTCTATAACTAAATGTTTTGCCAGAAGTACTCTGATCTTGGGAAGTTCTAAGGTTTAAATAGGTAGCTGTTACTGTGTGTTGCAGGCAGCATAAGACCTGTGATATTAGCAGACATCAGTCTCATGCGATGACATGTCATGAACATGATGGTGGCCGGCACAGGCGTCGCTGTCATTGCCGTGGTCGCTCGGACAGTGGTTATGTGATAACACATTCTGATTGCGTGAGTATTGTTCATTGTTGCTTAATTTTTCAATATACCTGTATTTTAATTGCTTAACGATTATATTGTCGGTATTACAGTAGGTATTTACGTGAAATGAGATCTTTTGACATATTCATGTCACTTGTCTGTTGTTATTGTTACTACTGTGGAGTCTGGTAATGATAAATTGCAGCATCTGTTAGTGCTTATTCACGAGCAGCCATAGGGTAGCGATTAATGCGGTAGACTTGCACCTTGGTAAACCACATTTAATCCATGCTGAACCCTTCATGAGTGAGTGGCATGTTGATATGAACTATGATGTATTTAGTGGGATTGTTAAGAATGCTCCAAATGTCAGCAGGGATGACATCCAGCTAAAAAGAGCTTGTGCTTCAGATAAGACCCAGCACTTTGTTCATCTGATCAGTGACTGATATTTTGGCGGAAAGGGAACCATTGTGTGAAGAATCTATTATGTTAACTCTGGAGTTATAGATGCTGTTAGTAGGTCATGATTATGATGTTGGTGAAATTGCAATATATCTTTTTAGTACTGGTAGTCTTGTGGTAGTCACTGTTGTTTGTAAAGTGCAAAATTTAAGTTGATCACATCGTAATCGTAGTTTGCTATTACCTTTATTTATCACATGCTGGGCTGCCTGCGAACAACAATCCGTGGGGCGTGATCGTTGTGACGCTGCTGCTGCTGTCGATCGCTTGTATGGGTCCGCGGATTCGGTTTATTGCTGCAACGTATCGTTGTCGTCCCTGTCGTTCATTTGGCAACGCCGCTGCGACCTGGTGACATCCTCCTTGTGTGGCGATGAATGATCCGTCCGACTGTGGTGCGATTGGTCGACACGTGGGCCATCAGGCGCGCAAGAGAAGGAGCAACAGAGATAGGAGAAGGAAGCAGCAGTCAACCAGCAGCGTCAACCGCAACCCCTCAGGCCTTAGCGCGAATAGGCGTAGAGCAGAGGATGACGAGAATGGACATCTTATTTACCACGACGGCGACATACTGCACTCCAGATGTACACAGTCTTTTGTTTATTTGTTGATTAGGAGATGACTTAGGATAGTGGTTTTCAGACAAGCAGGAAACACATTTGTTTTTGCACTTTAAGTAACTTGTATTTCGTAAGCATAATTTTCACGAAAGTATTTTGATTGTGATGAGTAATGCAGTGTTGTCTGCTGCTGAATAACATTTGATGTGGGAATGAACCTCTGATCTCTTTCCTATTCCTACATGCCATTTTGCCATTTCAGTTCCCCATTTGTATTTTACTTATATGGTATTTATGAGATATAATACAAGAGCGCCTAGCAGTGGCTAGCATAGTGCGAGATGTGGGAAGCTCTAGTACAAACCATTGTTCAGGTATAATGAATGTTCTACCGAGTTTACTAAAGAAAACAATTCAACATGAACGATTATAAAAATGTCAACATCGTTGTTGTTGTTGATATAACCAAAACTGTCACGTGTTTCCGGTCCGGACTCTCAGTAAGTAAAATAAGTGATATCGCTACAGTTACCAATTTTTCCATACCCCTCCCCCCTCTTCCCACAGAAATCCTGGCATCATCCCATCCGACGATCCGGGTGAGGCGCTGTCAGTAAGTAGCAAAGACATCCATCTATCCAAGCATGCAAAGATATCCGGGAAACATTGCACCCTGTGACCACAATGCACAAACGTCACAAACGGACAGATAGACGGACGCTGACATCATAGCATAAGCGCGAGATGTATATATTACATCTCGTGCTAGTAAATTACATGATGAGGTCTTGTGTGGTAGCTCATCTCCTTTATGGTGCTTTGAGTCCGCGAGGGTTTAGCAAGGATTTGAATCAAATTGAATGGTCCATTTAAACCAGCATACCAATTTCAGCTAGATGGCTGTATCAGTTCACAACCATCACCTTTAATCAACTAGATTAGTATAGAAGCAGTCCTGGTTATTGGACATACCGTTATGGAGAACTTACTGTTTCTTTCTTAGCAGTGACTAACACCTAATCCTACATATGTCTGTGTTTGATTATTTCTTATATGAACAATGAATGCTTAATGTATACTCTGGTTTACTGTCTAGTGAATTGATGTGTTTTCTTCATCATTACAGTGTGCTTATGTAACTAATGCATATCCCTGCCCTCTGCAGTACTGCTGTGACAAAGAAACCTTTAGTGCAATAGCATGAAACCACAGCATTTGGGGTAGCTACTAAGTCACAGGTTTCAAACTGGATTTGTAGAAATCTCAAATGTTACTGGTCACGACCGGGGTCTGTACCCCTAGCCAGCTATGTCCCTGATCATAAGAGAATTTTTTTTGTTGAAGCACTTTTGCTGATATCGAACATTTTCTGCCCTTATGAAAACTATGTAGATGAAAATTCCTTGAGTAGTCTGACACTGTTGGCTTAGCATCAGGAAAGACTTTAATGTATAAACATCTTAACAGTCTTCAGATGCTTCAAGACATAACAGGCTGTGGGAGATCATGAACTAATATGGTAAAAATAGGAATGACTGTATGTGTAAATAAATTTCTGAATCTGTTGCAGATGAGCTCGGTCGATTACTTGGAGAAGGTACATTTGGGAAAGTTGTTGACTGCAAAGACTTGGAATGGTAAGACAAAACTGCTTTCTTTGACTGATGATAGTATTCCTGTGTTATCTGTTAATTTTCAGTGTAAAATGATGGTCAGTACTGGGTTTTTGGAGATACTGAATGATTAGGTTCTGTGTACATCGAGTGCAGAAATGTACGTTTTAAATCTATGGGGAGTATAGGCAAATATTCTGAGGTTACCATATAAGCATTGTAATGAAAACAGCCACAGTGTATCACTTGAATGTATTCTGTGGAATTGGAATAGGCATGCATGTTGTATACATAGCGTATAATTATTAACAGGTGTTTAGGAACTGATATTGTTACTGATGTTACTTGCAGTGGTGGAAAACGTTGCGTTGTGAAGATTGTCCGCAAGATGTCTGACTATTATGACTTGGCCAAAATTGAAGTAAACATATTGGAGAAGTTAAAAGACCTCGATCCAGATTGCAAACAGTTAGTATGATTGTGTATGCTTTCAATTCAGTAGTTCACCTTTAATATTTTGTGTGTTTTTACCACACGACACTATGCTAGCACAGTTTAGGCTGTTGTCGTGTCTCTGTGTGTGTCTTTCACACTCAGTATTGCATCAAAATGGCTACACGTAGGATCATGCAAACAATGCCACATGACTCTAGAGACTCTAGTTTTCTGTTGCCAAAGATCTCGACGAAATTCGAAAGGGGTCACCCTCTATGGGGCAACAAATGCTAGTGGGGTAGGTTAAAATTAGCCACTTTCAACAAATAACTCGAAAATGGTACAAGATATATGCATAGTTTTTATTAAAGTTTATATAGGAATTCATATGTGCTCTATCGAATGGTTATGTTGATGAAGACCTTTGGTTACCCCTAACCCCCAATTTCTACATTTTGCTTTTTCTTTCATATCTTTGTAGTGGGAATGCAGTTGACGGTGGACCTCTGTTGCTCACATCCTCGACGTTATTGCTTATATACACTAAGGCTCAAGCACCATTGGTTCAATTTGTCACTGTATTTGTTGCAAGCGTGCTTATGTAATATGTTGACAAAAAATCAACTAAGTGGAGTTTGAGCCTCAGCATGCAGGTATTTACTTATAACCGACAGTGATGGTCTGTGTAGCAATGTCGTCTAAATATCGCTCGCAACACTTGCTGTCTGGTGATAACACTCGGCGTGCAGTGCGATATAGTCAATTTTGCATGAGGAAGTGTCGCACAGTTCATTGGCGTTAGCACATATACTTGTTTTTGTTCATGAATGAGGCAAGGATTTATTAAGTTTGTGATGATTTATTTAATGATATGCATTCATGTTTGTATATATTTGTTTGTCTGCAGTCATTGTATCCGTATGCTCGACTGGTTTGACTTCCATGGACATATCTGCATTGTTTTCGAAAAACTCGGTCACAGTGTTTACGAGTTCTTGGTAAAGAGACGTTTAATACTTCTAGTGTCTTTGAGAGTAATGCAAGACTGCAGTCTTAAAATGTTACTAATGGTTATTGAAAATTTTAATTGTACATGTTTTCGTTTCAATTTTTGAAAAATTTCTTTTTTAGTTCTCAAATTTTTTATCGATCTTATTTTAAATTTCAGAAAATTGATTATCGTTTCTGATATTGCGCTAGGCGAAGCTTCCTGTGAGCCCAGGTTGAGTGATGCTACATTCAGCGGTTTTAGTCTAGTTGGATTTTGTTTGTTTCAGAAACGAAACTGTTATCGTCCATTTACTATCGATCAAGTTCAGAGTATATCTTACCAGCTGTGCCAAGCAATCAAATGTAAGTCTATTTATAATGTGTTATTATTCTACAGTGCCTTTTATGAAACGTTACAGTATCATGATTACTGCTTATCAGACGTGTCTTAATAGACCTTTTATAGATGCACCACTGAGCCTTGATAGCTAGCTTCTGTCGGTTTTTCGTGCGAGATGTAATATATACATCTCGCGCTTATGCTACGATGTCAGTGTCCGTCTGTCTGTGACGGAAGTGCATTGGCACATTATAGCTAATTTAGGTT
>Ga0209782_1001768_pt1 | contig 11618 bp, 12 predicted proteins | sample WorMetmaBAHAMAS1_FD_187390 | JGI IMG/M metagenome (GOLD analysis project Ga0209782, IMG submission 187390) | Marine gutless worms symbiont microbial communities from Max Planck institute for Marine Microbiology, Germany - Inanidrilus... | ecosystem: Host-associated > Annelida > Digestive system... | reverse complement strand
CTTATCCCGTCACTTCCCCACTGTCTTCTCTATCCTTTGGTATCTTTTTCTTTTTCCCTTTCTTATTCCTGCTTTATCTATCTTATTGCTTTTCATCCCTTCCCATTCTACCAGAATAGTTCCACTCCATTTCTACGCCCGGATGTCGTAGGAGGCGACTAAACGTGGCTTTAGTTTTATTTGTGTTGACTGTTTTTGGTATTTTTAGTTAAGGATGCATGCGTATTTGTTTTATGTTTGATTGATTTTTGTCTTGTGGTGTGAAGTTGTCTCTCCCTGTTATCGGCGCTGGTGTAATTTAAATTAGCCTCTCGATCCCTTTCCCTTTTTCGGTTGCTGCTGAATAAAAAGGCGGCCAGGGTTGAGGTTAATATATCGCTGGCTTTCCTATACTGGGTATGGATAGCTCTCAACCCCTGACCTTTCGTCCCTGATATAGCCATATATTTGTGCTGAAAAGGGACGGTAAATTACCAACTAACTAACTGTTCCATGCCTAGTGGCATTAATAATGAACACACTGTTAAATCACCTTACATCATTGTCTCATGTTACTGCCATTAATGTCATCTGCATTATCTTTGCATTGTTTTTGGTTTCATATTTGATACTGTCTTCTTGTTTTATAGTTACGCTTGCCATCTTTGTGATCATACATGCACTGCTGGCGGTGTCTTAACAGAGTTGACCTGGTGCACTCTCAGATCCAAGTGGCAGAGGGCAAGTCACTTCCACAACTCGGCCTCGTCCAAGATAACATTGGACTCAACGGCACAAGCATCCAGTGCCGTATGACCACTGAAGATCCAGCCAGACAGTTCCAACCAGACAGTGGCCGCATTGAGGTTTGGTTTCTCTTTATGATGCTGATATATTAAAATAGCGGTTTTGTTGATTTACTTCGTCACACTTTTTAAAACTTTTTCATTTTATCTAACATTTATTTACTGATTAAATTATGACTTGATTAGTTTTTCTTTCAGCTTTATTACTGCCATTATTGCCATATGTTACCAGTACTGAGTACATGTATCTAAAAATTAATAGACATTAGATTAACATTTGATGGCTTGTTAGACAATAATATATTTCAAGTAGAACTTTACTGTGAAGCTACTAATAGTGTATTAATTAGTAACAATTCATGTTTGCTTAGTAATTGTTCTGCTTAGTAATTGTTCATTTCCTTGTATAGGGAAACAACATTTATTAAGATTTAATTGATCATGTGTTTATTGTGCAAAGATAAGTAGTTATGTACACCATAAACTGATGCTGCCTTATCTGTGGGACACACGTGATGCAATGGCTTTGTTTATCTTCCATCATCTTCATCTTCCTAGTTTGTTAATCTGAAATTATATTACTGTTTCCTGTATCTGGAACATCAATTACACTCTGGAGTGTGAAAAATTCACAAGTTTTCTACCAGTAGTCTTTTTCATATAAAATAAATGGCATACATATAATGGTTGTTATGGTCTGTAGTGTATATGCTTAATCAGTGTGAGTTTCAGATCGACTTACTTTAGTAGATAATGGATGATGCATACGCAGGTGTTCCGTAGTGCCGAAGGGATGGGTGTGAGACTGGACAGTGCTTCAGCGTATGCTGGCGCCATTATTGCACCTTACTATGACTCGCTGATTGTCAAGCTGATTACTCATGCGCGTGACTACCAGAGTGCCTGCCAGAAAATGCAACGAGCCTTAGCAGAGTTCAGGATCAGAGGAGTCAAGGTATTCATGGCATCAGTCAAGTATATGTTGCGTATATGATATTTTGGAGAAAAGTGTGGGCAATGATCGTAGTGATTTTTAAAAATCTCATGACAGTATGCTGTGGCTGTATGTCCATTTGTTATTTGTCTATTTGAATGTCTGTTGTCTGTCGATCCATCTTAAGCTAGTTTATCTCAAAACAGCTAAACGTTTTGTCACACAAAAAGTGCCATGTGGTAGCCCAGGGACTACATATTTTTTTAAATTAAAATGGTAAATAGAAAAAAATGTGACCTTTGACAAATAATTTGCTTTAAAATGGCATCAGTATTAAATATTAAATACCAAATTTATCTTCAGCATCACTTTAGCTATTTGCACCCTATCTAAATTTCATACCCTGGAAAATATAGAATGTGTTAGCTAAAGTGTACATGGCCTCCAATTTTAACTGATGTATCTAAGACTTTTTAAGGTGCCAGGCAGTCATGTACAATGTAAAAGTAATTCTTATAAATGGTGTAAGATGAGAGACAATATTAAAACAGACTGCTAATATGAATTGAGAAGAGAATAATGCTGTTTCAAGCTTGTTAGCTCATTGCAAGCATTCACAAATGCAATTTTTAGAGTTGTGCAAAAGTGGACGAAATTTCAACTGACTTAGAGCATTGTAGAGTCCCTCTATCAGAACTGATCCTGTATTTTAAAAGTGATAAAATCCTTTACATATATTATCACTATCAAGCATTTCAGTCCAACGTATATTTTGTGACTTCCCGCATACAGTATTTATGAAGATGTGGTGCTCTGTTTGGGTTTTAATTTTATTAGTATGAATCTGTGGCATGTAGCTCATTTTAAACTATTTTTTTTGCTTATGTGTACCAAGAGTTATGTAGTTGGATGCCGTGTGTGAATGAAACTAGCAAAAAACTGCTTTTTTATTTATTTTTGCTGACAGCATATGTTATGTTTTACTATTAACTGTTATCTTGCTACTTTAGTTATGCTAAAATTGTCTTACATGGTTATTATATGCAATTTAAATGCAATTCGCAGACTTATGCCGCACAGGCATTAGACAAATAGCCTTAAGCAAATGGCAGACTTATCACATTAGTTGAAACTTCAATGATGCCTGCTGTAAACATCATTGAAGTTTCAACTAATGTAATAAGTCTGCCATTTGCTTAAGGCTATTTGTCTAATGCCTGTGCGGAAACTGATTGATCAAGTGATTGAAAAAAGCAGGTATAAAAATAAGTGGTTGTAACTAATATTGTGTTGTGTGTGTGAAACTGTGTAGACAAACACTCCATTCTTGCTGAATGTGCTAAACAGTGAGAAGTTCTTGAGTGGAAATGTCGACACATATCTCATCGATGAAAATCCGCAGCTTTTCAAGTTTCAGCCATCACAAAACCGTGCCCAGAAGCTGCTTCATTATCTCGGCTACCTGATGGTGAATGGTTCACTGACTCCACTTTCAACAACACTCAAGCCTGCCAAACTGGTTCCAGCTCTGCCGCCAATCACCGCAGGTCACTGTGCAAATGTACACTCTTCTGTAGAACATTGGGAATCCACCACGACTGCGGTGTAGCATTTGCTATTGCTAGCGCATTAGAGGTTCCACGATTATGCGCTATACAAATTCACATTACATTACATTAGAACGTTGGTTTGTTAGTATCATATGCACTCAGTGTAGAGATGTGGGCTGTTGCTACAGATGGCTATATAGCAAGCTCTGTCTGTCTGTCTGTCTGTGTATGTTGTTGGTCAAGACATGACAAAACGAGAACTGATCCAGATGAGATGCTGTTTGTGGTGTCAACTCACATGGAATCATGTACATACTGTTGAATGATCCATGCTAGGTTTTCCTGCAAAAAGAGGCCATTAAATGAGTATATTATGCTTGCTAAGTGACTGTTAGCTGATATTGTTGGCTGCTGGATGATGGGTTTCCTTGGCTGTGTTTGCTCATGTGCATCAGCATATTTGTCAATTGCATTACAGCCGACACCAGTAGCTTGCCCTTTGACCATACCAGAACAGCTGTACTATCAGTGTTGGTGCATCAAGGCCAGTAATTCTTGTACAGCATGGATGTGTGGTTCTGGGCACATTGAATGCAGATAGTTGTGGCGTTGCTTTCATGATGCACTTCTCTGACAAGCCACGCCATGAATGCCTTGTGTGTCGACTGTCTTATCGCACCCACATTTATGTGGTTGGCACAGTTTGCAGCCTACTGTAATTCTGACTTCCTCATCAGACAGATGCATACATACTGATGTGTGGTGGGAAGCCTAGAGCCCTGAGCTGCCTACAATCTCAGCTAGCTTGATACTGTTCTGGCTTAATGTTGGCTTAGTTTCAATTTCTATGGCAGCAACTGGCCAGCTTATTGGTTTTTCGGCTTAAATATTGGCTTAATTTTACTCAACTGCATGTTTAAGTAAGTAAGTAAATGTTTTTCTAAGGCGCTTCATATCGGAGGTCACAGAACGCCGAAAAGTTTAAGGTTTTAGTAACCTGGGGCCCAATTTTCAAAGGTCCTAAGATCTTCCTGAGATCTTCCAAAGTCTGCTAATTGTATCATAAAATTATCATAGCTTAAGTACTTAGAAAATCCTAAGATTATCCTAAAATTGTCAAACTAATTTTCTAAAATCTTAGCACATAACAAATTTCTCAACTTTCTCGTGTGTTATCCTAATTAAAAATAGCAGCCAATCATGAGGCAACGGTCTTGGAGCCAGTGTCAGTTGTTTACTTACTTCATGACAAGCATTCATCATGACATAATTGTCAACCATTTTTCGTCGTTTTACGTAAATAATAAATAAAATGACAGTTTACTCAGCGACGTTTATTGTCCATAATTGTAAGTTTTATCGTGAGTTTATTGTAACTTTTACAATTTTGTCCCACTGTTTGGTCCTACGACTGCACGGTTGTTATCATAAAGTGATGGCATAATTCTTCGCAGTTTTCCAATAGTATTTTTTGAAAATCAGCATGATCAAAACTTTGTGCTAGGAATAGGATGTTAATAATTTTGGTTATTGTCATAATTTTATAATATCTTACGATGTTTTCAAAATTTGGCCCCTGTATTTGTCTACACATAAATGCAAAGCAGTAAGACTAGTATAAACCAATCACACTCACACCATGCTGCTTCATCCATACAGGAATAAAATACCATGAACATAAGAAAAGTTTGACAACAGCAAAAAAATTCCGATGAAAGTCATGTCAAGTACTAAACTGGTCCAGACCTGGCAAAAAGGAATAAAGCTGGCATATTTCGTGCACATTCACAATGCTGATTTTGTACGTAGTTTGCCGATAATCACTGCTGTGACAAAAATTTGTCGATTACTAAGACCACGTTACATGGCCAAAATCATGGTATTCATGATAACGTGACTTTCTTGCAGCGCTAATAACTGACAATGCATGGTGTGTGTTTACAGCATCCAGTGCAAGCTCCTCTGAGTCAGACTCATCGGATGAAACTGGTAAGTGTACATCTTGTATTCTCTTCCTACTATAACACTGGAGGAGCAGGAGACCACGAAATATTGCTTTGTGATGCATATTGACCTACTGAACTGTAAAGCAGCCATAATTTTAATTTTTTTTAAACTGAGACGGTTGCAGTTATTTTGAAAGCCATTAGTTACTGTGTTATTTTATAAAATAGCAAAAAGTTTTGAAAACAAAACTGGCTTTGCTTTCTTGTTGTTGTAAAAGCCACTACTTGAAAGCAAGTAATGGATAAACTTGTGACATTTGCTAAGGTTGGAAACTAGTTTATACTTTATGATAGTCTACTGACTGATATAAATGTGATAGCTGCATTTTTCATACTGAATTTATGGATGCTGTTTTAATATTTGCTGTTTAGTGATATCTTTTTGAACAAAGGGAAAATAAAGCCATGTATTGATATATAATTGATAATGGTCTAGCTCCTGTATCAACTATGACTAGCTTTTGTAATGGTACCTTGCACTACAACAAATGATTTATTTTAACGTATTTGCATATGCATCGTCAGTGCATTATAGTGATTGACTGAGAAATGCTTCTTCCTGCTAATGCCTTGTCTTGAGTGCTTGTTTGTATCAAACTGTCAGCTCGCACTATACGATATGCAATGTTTGCTGTCATTGTAGACCAGCTGCTAACAATGCCGCGCGGCTGGCGAGATATCTTGCTGGAGCAAGGTCCTGAAGGTTTGGCGAAGGCAGTGCGTCAGCACAAAGGACTATTGTTGATGGATACGACGTTCCGTGATGCGCATCAGTCACTGCTTGCAACACGTGTCAGAACTTACGATCTGAAACGCATCTCACCCTTTGTTGCACACACGCTCAGTCCACTCTTTGCACTGGAAAACTGGGGAGGTATGTTAGTCTAGTAGTTTAGATAGCACAATTTTTCTTTTACTGGAAATATGTTTGAAGCCAAATATCTTAGATGGCGACATAGGGTTACAAAATACAAGGTTTAACTCTGGCTAGTCATCTTTCCACAGTTCACATTGACTTTGATGCTGTTAACAATGTACAATAACAGCAACTTTACACTTAACATCAGTGGTCTTATAGCGTAATGTTTGATGCTGTTGATTTGCCTCATCGTGGCTCGGAGTACATAGGTGATAAGCTGTTCCTGTCTGATGCCATAGGCCTATTATTGAAACAACAGATCCTTTCCATCTGCTATAGTGATGTCATCGGGCAAATCAACTTCCAAAATACTGAAGAATAAGGTGAAGTTTGCCACTTTGCCTTCGCATTGAAGATTTCTTGTTCAGTAAAATTTCAAACGGTTCAGTCATGAATTGAACAGTTTATTATAACTTTGTAAATACCAGTAGTCGTTTTTGAAGTTGTTTTCCTTAATTTAGCCTGTGCGGCAAACTCATCAGAAGGTCTATATATTTTGCTTGCATTTATTTCTTTCTTTTTTATTTTCTTTTTTTGGAGAACAATTATCTCAGGATCCGCTGGACCGATTTTCGCAATCTTTTCACTAAATGAAAGCGCTTTGGGTGCAGATGATAGATCTGGACCTCTTTGTCTTATATTTTTATTTTATTTATTTAATAATAAAAGCAAAATGGCACAAGGGACGTTGCCATGGCAACCAATTGTGTGAAAAAATAGCAAACTCCCCTCATTCGTCACTCTGGCATTCCAAAACGGAACAGGATATTGCTACCTCCTTGTGCGCATTAACAGCATAAATGATGCCTCTATACCATGTAAAAATTTCGTGAAATTTGGTCCAGTAACTCTAAGAGTTGGCAGAGTACATATGTGAACATCTGGTACGGCACGGCCCATAAAACTAGCTTATTTAGTCGAATATCTCAGGATATACTGGACCGATTTTTGCAATCTTTTCACCGTATGCAAGCGCTTTGGGTGCAGATGTGTACCTTATTTTCCGATTTGTTAAGGGACATTGCCATGGCAAGCAAATAATGTTGAGAGGAACAAGCATCGATCAGCGATCGGGTAAGTATATCTACGTTCGTCAGATGGCAGCACGGTTATGTTTCGCTACTACCTGCTATGGGGTGACACTGCGGCACCAAGTGGGCTATACTCCAGGCTTTGCCACGGATTTCTAGTATTAATTAAACTACTGGATGTGGATAATGGCGGATGCTTATCTAGTAACACATTGTTATACTTACTGAATCTGTAATGGCAAGCATACAGCATTGGTGTGGTGTTTATCTGTCTATCTGTTTCATCTTTTCTGTCTGCCCTGAACAGTGCATACTCAGACTTACTCACCAGGTGGCAGCACTGATGCAGCTAGTGTACATTTTCATGCACTGTCTGAGAACTGGTACATTTGTTTGAATTGTGAATCTTGCATCGTCTATTCTGCCATTCAGTCTCGTCTCAGCAGAAGATTCTTGCTTGTCTTGATAGGTGCTACATTTGATGTTGCTATGCGGTTTCTTCACGAATGCCCATGGGAAAGACTGGAAGAACTGCGTAAACTCGTTCCGAACATTCCATTTCAGATGCTCTTACGAGGTGCCAATGCTGTGGGTTACACCAACTATGCAGACAATGTTGTGTATGAGTAAGTAATTTTCTTTACTTTAGTCCATGAGTCTGTCAGTGCTGTCACTAGAGACCACTAAAGAACTAATGTTAGTGGCGTAACTAACGCGGAGCAGACCTAGCAGTTGGTGCCCCTTGATGCAACAGGTGATGGGTTCAGACTCAGTTAGGACTGTGGCCATGGATGAGGTTGAGGTCACAGGAGATTTGGAAGGGCTTGAGCCCTCCCCCACTTGCCTCCAGGGCCACTTAAGTTTTAGGCCCCACACTTGGAACTTGCAGGTTGTCATGAGCACCTCGCTTGGTTAGTCCCTAGCATTTGGCCCATCTGCTAGCCTGTTCTTGTTGTATAATGCAAATATGCCACCAAACCTAAACCTGGGTTTTATGCCATCCAACCCAAAACCCGGGTTTGGAAATAGTGGCCTGGTTCTGCAGCCAAGAAGCTACTGCAGTCTTCATTCAAGAATTCTGCTTCCAGAGTTGTAACTTTTACTTTATTCTGCATATTCCTGCTGTTGTCTTAGCCGCTTCAAGTTTAGATTTTATTGCTACCTGGCTAGTTGGCAAATGCAGCAAGTTGCAAAGTCACACTTGTTTATATATATGAACAAACACGCATTTGTGGCGCTAGTTAGCATGTTACGTGATTCATTATTTGCATGCTTTGTCAGATTTTGCAAGCTTGCAGTGAGGACCGGAATGGACGTTTTCCGTGTTTTTGACTCGTTAAACTATGTTCCAAACATGGTCGTTGGAATGGAAGCAGTTGGAAAAGCAGGCAAGTCATACTGTCAGTTGTTAGCACACTGTTGAGTTTGAATGCTATGCACATTTACTGTGGTATCCATTTTATTCTGCTAATGCAGCACATTTTATAATAATATCACAGATGAAGTTAAGCATCACGAAGAAGTGTAAGATTGTTGTTGAACTGCATACAGGTGGAGTCATCGAAGCAGCAATATCGTACACTGGAGATATCTCTGACCCTGAGAGAAAGAAGTACAGTCTTCAGTACTATCTGAACGTTGCCGAACAGTTGGTTAAAGCTGGGACACACATACTCGGAATAAAGGTTTGTATCTTTACTGTAGGAGAAGAGAGAGACAGTTTGACATGCACTATTCTGACAGCCAGTGTGCGATAATATTACTGGAGTTGTGGACGTCGGCATGTTGCCTCGCATACAAAGTTGCACACTATCGATATACTTGTAAGCATGAATCACACGTGGGTGCCCAATGCAATAGATGGATCGGTATGTTTTGTAATTCTTGAAATGTGATAAAAAAACTTGTTATTTCTGCATATGTTGAGCACATAAAAGAGGAAGTTTAAATTTTGGATTTTTTTCTATAGATGTACCCAAGGTAACAACTGCGTGATGTGTTTCTCTGTCCAGACAGTTGATGTCTGATACAGAGGCATAAAATGGTTTGTTGTTGTTGTTGATTGATTACTTTTTACAATTTTATTTTTGACAGCTTCAACAGCTGACAGATAAAACCAAATGATGATGTATTCAGAATATAAGAATCTAAGGGTCATAGTTCACTTATGTCTATGACTTACATTAATCACTTTAGAAATGAATACTCATCAGTTTCTTAGTGATTTTTGAAGACCTTAAGGGGGAGGCACATCACCGTGGTCTCTAAATAAGTGAGTGGAACTGAACACCAAGCTGCTATGAGGACAGCACTGAACAGTAGAATGAGAGGAATGCAAGCATATTCAGACATGACAGACACATTTAGCACTGGTTAATATACAAATTGAACATGAATTGTCAATGGCTAGTTTAGCCCGCTCGGCTAAGTTGCCGAACGGGCTATATATTTGATATTTCTCAAAAGCAAAGACTTCTTGTAGAGTTGTATAAGCATAAGCATTTGTTGGCAAAAGCTGCAAGCATACATTTCTAATAGTCTAAACATCTTTCGTTTGGTAGCATAGCCTATGAAGAGTATTTCTATGTAGATGATACATCACCAGAGCACAACACTTGAGTGGTTCCCTATGTCAGGAGCATCAATTTTCCTTAGCCAGATGGTATGTGGGTATACTTGTGGTCTCCTCCAATGACTGGGCAGTCAAAGCGATGCACCAGTGACCCAGAGATGATCCTGTTACAAATCTGTCTGCAGAGTGAAGGAAGTGAACATGCTGTTCAAATCAACAATGTTACTAGTCTATGCCTATTTTCATTCCATTATTGCAACTGTTTGCTTGCATTCTGCCAACTTCTAATAAACGAATATGTTATGTTATGCATTCACTGTCCCTGATATTACATATAGGGTGGTCCAAAAATCCAAGGCCACTACATCTTTAAACCATAATTGCATGATGAATACATCTGTTAACTTTGTATTTATCATGCATGGCCTCCATCTTCCCCTCTTTCGATACGCTGCTTTACTTGATTTTATTCTACAGCTTGTCCAGACTGTCTTTGCTGAGTATCTTACACTGAAATTTCCATATGGTAGCATTCACTAAAAACAAAATTTGAGATAGTTGACTTTTTCCAGGTATCGCTACTATCTGCTGTACATTTTATGAATATTGAGTCAAATGATGTGTTTGAAATAAAATGTTTGAGAATAGCCTTGCTTCGTTTCCAGGCTGGATGTCGTAGAAGGTGACTAAACCTGTGTTCGAAGTACACCAAAAATTATGGAAATTACTTTAGGCATTTTGAAGATGTGATTTTGAAGATGTGAACAGAAGTCATGAGCAACTTTATATGTGTGATTATTTGGCCATGTGGACTGATACAATACTGTGGGAATGTACAAAGAGTGTGGTGTGATAGGACATGGCTGGACTGCTGAAGCCTCAAGCTGCTCATATGTTGATATCAGCACTACGTGACAAGTATCCTGACCTACCAATCCACGTGCACACTCACGACACCGCAGGCGCCGGCGTGGCGTCGATGCTTGCTGCCGCTAGTGCTGGAGCTGACATCGTCGATGTTGCTGTTGATTCCATGTCAGGCATGACAAGTCAGCCAAGCATGGGCGCAGTAGTCGCTTCTGTTGAACGAACACCACTCGACACTGGTACTCTATCATACGCCTTGTTATCTGGCTATCAGACACATTGTCTGTGTCAGTTTTTTAGTCGCGCCTCTTGCACATTGCTGCGAGGAGGCGCAACTTAAGTAGTCAGTTTCTGTCCATCCGTGACAAAAAAATGTCAGAGGCCCAATCGACTCCCCCAAAATTCACCCATAGGTGAAAGTTCAGACCAAGACGGACCAAAAAGTCCAATGTAAGGGGGGTATAAAATTGATATTTGTTGACCAAATATGGGTGCAAAGTTTCAAATTACATCGGCTCATATAAGGATTCAGGGTCAAACTTTTGACCATGTGTTGAGAGCTGACGGCAAGCTGCCATAGAGACACGACCATATACTGCTAGGCATTCTAGTTTACATTAAGCTAGGCATGTAAAATTTTGATTAAAAATTTTAAGCCATTCTGAGAAAAAAATTCACTGATATAATACACTGTATATGTTGTACAGTCATGTCTTGGTTGTAGAGATAAAGACTCCCTACAGGATTTGGTGTCTAATGCACCCTAGAAACGTTGTAGATGTTGGCACTATATAGATTGTTTGTATGTTTGTTTCGTTTATCACTTGCTAGCTTTTGCTTCTTGTAATTTGCATGCTTTTTTCTTGTTTATATTTTCCTTTCTTATTTACTTCTCCTTTATCTTTTCCTTTGAGAATAGCCCCGCTTACGTTTCTTAAGAGATGACCCCCACTC
>Ga0209782_1001767_pt1 | contig 11618 bp, 9 predicted proteins | sample WorMetmaBAHAMAS1_FD_187390 | JGI IMG/M metagenome (GOLD analysis project Ga0209782, IMG submission 187390) | Marine gutless worms symbiont microbial communities from Max Planck institute for Marine Microbiology, Germany - Inanidrilus... | ecosystem: Host-associated > Annelida > Digestive system >... | reverse complement strand
TTACAAACCTGGGCGATCCCCGATCCCGATTCGTAACTTCGTGAATAGCTGATTAATCGCCGGGCGGCTCCACTCGGCTCAGCGATTTTCGAGGCCGGCAAATCGGGCGCGAAATAGCGTATAATTGCTCTGAATCTAGCTTCCAAATGTGTGAACGCCTGAAATACCTGCTTTTCCTTGCATAACATAACTCTAGAATACCCTAAAGGGGTGCTTAACGGTAGAATGCGATGAAATGTGGTCTTTTGTCGGACTCAAGCGCAACAAGCAATGGATTTGGTTGGCAATTGACAGCGATTCCAGAGAGATTGTCGGGATGCATGTTGGATGCATGTTGGGAGTCGCGATCGTGCCGGTGCCGAGGCATTATGGAAATCATTGCCACCAGTCTACCGTCGATGCGCCGTTTGTTACACCGATTTTCGGTCTGCATATGAGCAGGTTCTTCCCCAAAACAGACTCGAGAAGTTGGTAAAGAAAGCGGAGAAAGCGGAAAAACGAACCACATTGAAAGGTTCAATCTTACATTAAGACAGCGAATTTCTCGGTTAGTAAGAAAGATGCTATTCTTTTCCAAGAAGATCGAAAATCATTTCGGAGCTATCTGGAATTTTATTCACTATTATAACGCTGAGATTGCTCCCAAATTTGCGATCACTACAGATTAAGCACTACCCGATTTTTTTAGGCTCTTTATGGATTCCAGGCTGATCGAAGGGGACGGCGGTCCGTAGCACTCTGACTGACGACAGAACAGGCAGTCTTTTCTCAACGGGCGGAGTATACCTAATCAGCGGTCGGCGTCGAGGGCGTAGGGTGAGGGGTCGAGGACAGGAGTACGCTCGAGCAGCAAATCGGCCGCCAAACGCGCGGAAGCCGGACCCGTCACCAGGCCATTGCGGTAGTGGCCGGCATTGAAGTAAAGGCCCCGGACACCCGGATAGGCCCCGATATAGGGGATGCCTCCGGGAGAGCCGGGGCGCAGCCCCGCCCAGTGGTCTTCGATGGGCGCGCGCCCGAGCGACGGGAGGAGTTCCACGGCGGCTCGATAGAGGTCCTCCTTGGCCTCGGCGGTAGTGGCCTTTACGAATCCTTCACGTTCTAGGGTGCTGCCGATGAGGATACGGCCGTCTTGGCGCGGGATCAGATAACGGTCCCGGAAGAGGACGATCCGGTTGAGCTGTCCCGGCTCGGCGTGGAACAGGAGCATCTGCCCACGCACAGGTTCGATGGCAGGCCGCTTGCCCAACTGCTCGAACAACTGGGCGGTCCAGGCGCCGGAGCAGACGACGACCTGGCCCGCGGCGATCGGGCCCTTGCGGGTACGGGCACCGACAGCGCGATCGGAGTCCACCAGGAGCTCGACTGCCTCTTCCTGCTCGCGGATTTGCACCCGCCTTTCGATCGAGCGGCGCAGGGCCCTGACAAGCCGTGGATTCCGGATTTGGGCGATCTCCGGCATCCAGAGAGCGGTGGGGGGGGTAAGTCCCAGTCCGGGTGCCATCTCGCGTAGGGTGCCGGTCGTCAATGACTCGATCCGCACCTGGTGTTGCCGGCTCCACGGCAGGGCCTGGTCCTGCCCCTGTGGATCCAGGATCAAAAGACCGCTACGGATGAGCTCGGAGTCGATACCGGTCTCTTCCTGCAGGGTAGCGCACAACTGCGGATAGTACCGCTGGCTCCGGAGCGACAAGGCGGTCACCGAATCGGCGTAACGCCAAGGGTAGAGCGGCGAGATGATGCCGCCGCCGGCCCAGGAGGCCTCGCGCCCGGTCGCTCCCATCTCCACGAGGGTAACGCCGGCACCGGACCGGACCAACTCCCGGGCGGTGAGCAGGCCGATCGCACCGCCACCGATGACAAGAATGTCGTTCATGGGCGTTCGAGACCTCGCTCGACGAGTAAATCCCTCAACCCCCCCAGGTATCACTCCACCAGGGTTCGTTGTCGCCATCGGACCCGATGTCGGTCACCGGCCGCCGCTGCTTGATCCGGGTACGGATATCCCCGATATCCCAACCGGTCAGATGAGCAAGGTTCTTGGCCTCTTCATCGAGGCGCCGCGGCAGCGTCTCATTAAGATAGCGCCTGGCCGCCTCGCAATCGGCATCACCCTGCCACGGGTGGCGGATTATGTAACGCCCCTGAAAATTCTCACGGTCACCGGTCACCTGAAATTTGAGGTCCTTCGGGAAGCGTTCGCGGTCATAGCGCAAGTGGAGACGGGTGATATAGACATCCTTCGCCCCCGGCCCCGGAGGCACGATGCGCGGGGTCGGTCGGGGCCTCGGAACCGGGCGGTCGTCCTTGAGCCAGAACACGCCCAGTTCCCGCAATTCCTTGTTGCTCAGAGGATCGGCGGCACAAGGATCGCACCAGTTCATGTCCCAGGCGTATTCGAGAAAGACCGCGCGGCCGCGTTGCCTGGCGACCTGGGTGCGGAACATGTCGCGGTAGAAATCGGCGAGCCGGTCCTCCTTTTTGATATAAACGGGGAGCTCGATGTCCGTCGGCAGCTTGACGGTGCGATAGTTGGTCGTCTCCACGCGCCCCTTGCGGGTCAAGGCATAGACGAACAACTCCTGGGGGCCGGCGGCATTGACGGTGCCGAGCCGGATCAGCAACATGAATTTGCGGTGGGCATAGGCGATCTGTAGTGGTTTCAGGTAGCTGTATTTCCCCTTGCGGTAGCTTTCCAGGTTGATCTTGGCGACGAAGAATTTCATACCTTGCTTCAAATAGCTGCCGACCACCAGCTTCGCGCCCGGCGGCAACCTGTAGCCGTTCTCCGTGAGCCAGGTGACCAGACCGCCGCTCTCCCTGGCCGACAGGATCAGGATGTCGTATTCGCCGACCTGGTATTCGGTCTCGGTGGTGACGCCGAGACTCTGTGCGCGCCGACGGGCAAGGGTACTCTTCTCCGCCGTCGGCGCAGCGGCCATCATGTCAAACTTGAGTCCTCGGTGGACCTGGCAGGGGTCCTCGTCGAAGTACTCGACTAGCCGGGGTGACGAATAGGCGTCCAGATGCTCCAGGATCGCCTCCTCCATGACATGGATCTGGCCTTTCTGCAGCACCCTGGGTACCGGCACCACCATTGCGAATTCATCGACATCGCCTTGAAAATCGCTCGCCATGGTGACCACGTTCTTGTCGCTGTCACGCACTATCACCACCTGAGATGCGCGGTTGAAAAGCTTGGTGTCCGCCTTGGCGACATAGAAGCCGCAAAAGGCGGAGGCGAGGTTTGGCGCCGTCAGGAGGCACAGCAGTAACCAATGGATCGGTTTCATGCTCATGGGTGGCCCCCCGCGCCGAGCCAGACGAAGGTCTTGCCCGGCAGATACCGGTTGATCGGTAGGGTCAGAGGCGAAGAAAGAATCAGTGCGTAGAGAAAGGCGTTCGGGGTAGAAAACAGATAGTGCAGAGTCCAGCCGAGCAGTGCAACCCAGGTGCCGTAGAGGAGGCAACCGGCCAGCGACGCGGGCACGGTCTTCGGGTCCGACAGCATGAAGAAGGCAAAGATCAGCAAGGCGCCGTTCTGGATCTGGTGCAGCGGGGTCTGCCAGGGGTCGCCGAGCCAGGCAGCGTATGCGAACAGGGTGAGCGCATAGACGGTGCCGAACGCGAGGGTCGTCGCCATCCGAGTCGGACCGATCAGTAGGATAAGGCCGCTGCCTGCCGTCAGCAGTAGCAACCAGATATCCCGGCCCCACTGACCCGGTGTGACCCAGGCCGCGTCGCCGATCAGAATCACCACCACAATACCCAGGACCGATGGGTTGAACAGATGGCGGCGGCGAACCGTCAGCACAAACTTGCTCGCAATCGCAATCAGAACGGCAAGCAGCAGCCAACCAAGCTCGTTCGAGCGCAGCAGCAGGATCGACAGAGCGCTGTTTGCCGCACTGGGGAAATTGGCCGTCAGCTGATAGCTGATAGAGGTGAGTGAAAAAAAGCTGCAGCAGCCAGGCGATCGGCACCACCGCGGTGATACGCATCGGCGAGATTTCGAACTGCAGCCGCAGGATGCCGAACAGCAACGGAGTGATCTGCACTACCAGCTGGTAGTAGCGTGGGTCGATATGCAAAGACTCAGCCCCGGTCTTCGGCGCCTGGAAAAAGCATGGACTCTTGACGGATGCCGAGTTGTCGTCTTTCAGCGCTGAGACACAAGAGGCCCTCGCCGGCCCTTGAGAAAGGGGCCGGACGCAATGACCGGTCGATCCGACCGGGGGACAGCTTCTCAAGCTGAGGCGTTACGGACCGGGTTGTCCAGGACTCCGATAGACTCGATCTCGATCCGCACCAGGTCTCCGTCCGAGAGAAAGACCGGGGGGGTACGTGCAAAGCCGACGCCCGGCGGGGTTCCGGTCAGGATCAGGGTGCCTGGCAACAGGGTGGTATCCCGACTGAGGTGGGCAATGAGCTGGGCGACGGAGAAGATCATGTCGCTGGTATGACCGGTCTGCATGGTCTCGCCGTTGAGTAGACAGCGGACGTCCAGGGCTTGAGGGTCCGGGATCTCCTCGGCGGTGACCAGCACCGGGCCGAGGGGGCAGAAGCCGTCGAAGCTCTTGCCGCGTACCCACTGGCGAGCGCCGCCATGCTTCTGCCAACGGCGGGCCGAAACGTCGTTCGAGCAGGTGTAGCCGAGGACGTACTCCAGGGCCTGTGCCTCCGATACGTCCTTGGCGGTACGCCCGACGACGACCGCCAACTCCGCCTCGAAATCGACCTCCGGGCCATGGGTACAGGATGCCGGCAGGACGATGGCTCCCCCCGGATCGGTGGCCGTCGTCGTGGGTTTCATGAAGAGGATAGGATGCTCGGGGATCTGAGCACCGGTCTCCTGCGCATGGGCACGGTAGTTGAGTCCGATGCCGAAGATATTGACCGGGGCGACCGGGGCCAGCCACTTACTCACAGCAATCCGGTCTCCGGTCTCGTTCAGACCCGTGTAGAGGTCGCCCGCCAGCCGAAGTGCGTGCCCTTCATCAGTGGGGGTCCCGTAGTGGACTGCCCCGGCGGCATCCTGAAAACGTGCAATACGCATGGTGGTTACTCCCGGTTGATGAATGACGAGTGATGAACCTGATCCGCATTCGTCATTCCGTACTCATCATGGTGGTGACTCAAGAACTTGCGGTTCGGTAATGTTACGTGAATTTACCGGCTGTGCGGTGGGTTTCGGCAGCGCCGCCGGCAACCACAGGATCCGCGCGCGCTCACCAGCCGATCCGACAACGACTTGTCTTTACTCAACAGACGGTCGAGCTCGAGCTTGGGGACCATCACCTCCATTTCCCAATCACCCTGGTTCGTTGTCCGCTCCGACAGCACCTGGGCGTGAGTAAAGAACCAAGCCCGCAATGCCCCCTCCTCCGGACCGACCAGGATCCACCGGTGCAGGTGCTTTTTATGGAAATGCTCGCCCAAGGCACCATGCAACAAATCGATCCCGGCCCCGCTGCGGGCCGAGATCCAAACCCGACACACCCGCCCTCCGGCGTCCCGTTCCAGGCGCGGTTCGGTGTCGGGCACCAGATCGATCTTATTGAAAACCTGGATTTGCGGTATGTCGCCCGCCCCGATCTCCGACAGCACCTCCTCTACATCCCGAATACATTCGACACGCCGCGCATCGGACGCATCCACGACGTGGAGTAACAGATCCGCGGTCCGCGTCTCCTCCAGAGTGGAACGGAAGGCCGCCACCAGCTCGTGCGGAAGATGACTGATGAAGCCGACCGTATCGGCGAGGATCAGAGTCGCCCCCGGCAGGGGCAGCCGGCGCAGCGTCAGATCCAGGGTCGCGAACAGCTGATCGACCTGATAGACGGTGGCCCGGGTCAGCCGGTTGAAGAGAGTCGATTTTCCGGTATTCGTGTAACCGACCAGCGAGACCGTCGTCAGCTCGGCCCGCGCCCGGCGGCCCTGGGCGCGCCGGGAGGTGATACGTTCCAACCGTTGATTGAGCTGGGAGATGCGTTTGCCGATCAGGCGACGATCCGACTCCAGCTGGGTCTCGCCCGGTCCGCGCAGGCCGATGCCGCCTTTCTGGCGCTCGAGGTGGGTCCATCCGCGCACCAGGCGCGTCGAGAGATGGCGCAGCTGCGCCAGCTCCACCTGCAGCTTGCCCTCGAAGGAGCGTGCGCGTTGCGCAAAGATATCCAGGATGAGTCCGGTCCGATCCACCACCCGGCACCGGAGGTGATGCTCCAGATTGCGCTCCTGCGCGGGGGAGAGCGCATGGTTGAAGATCACCAGCTCCGCTCCGTGCGTTTTGATCAGAACCCTGAGCTCATCCGCCTTGCCGCAGCCGATGAACAGACGCGGATCGGGGGTCCGACGGAAACCGCCTACGCAACCCGTAACTTGCGCTCCCGCTGCTTCCGCAAGCAGGCGGAACTCGGCCTGCTCTTCGGGATCGCCGGCGGTGCCGATATCCAAATGAACGAGCACTGCTCGCTCACCGGTGCCGGGGCGCTCGAACATAGTCGCTTAAGGAGGTAAGGTCCGAAAAATTCGGCTGCGGTGGGACGTCAGATCACCTGGGCGCCGCAGGCGCACCCGCCACGGATGCACCTGGGGCGATCAACCCTCGTCGAGCTCCGGTTGGCTCTCGGACAAAAACGATGCCAGCGGGACGTTGCGTGCAGGAACTACGGTGGAGATGGCATGTTTGTAGATCATCTGGCTTACGGTGTTCCTCAGCAGGAGGACAAACTGGTCGAATGATTCGATCTGCCCCTGGAGTTTGATTCCGTTCATGAGAAAGACGGACACGGGTATGCGCTCCTTACGCAAGGCGTTGAGAAGGTGACGTGGGTCTGAAGGTGAGGGAGCCGATTCGCCAAACCGGACTTTCAGTCCGTAATACTAATCCACCGGCTTTAGCTGGTGGTTGTTAAATCTAAAGCGATCCCCACTCTCTATCTATCAGGCACAACGCTTGCTCGAGCGGTGCCCCCCGATCGAAGATCCAGTGAACGTTGGACTCGGACCGCAGCCAGGTGAGTTGCCGTTTCGCAAGTTGCCGTGTGGCGATAATGCTGCGTTGCAGCATATCCCTAAAAACATATTCAGTAAATAAGTATTTTAACATTTGCCGATAGCCAACACAACGCATGGACGGCAGCTCCAACGTCAAATCCCCACGCGCCCACAGAGCGCGTACCTCGGCCTCGAACCCGAGTTCAAGCATGTTCAGAAACCGCTGTTCGATGCGTCGGTGGAGGGTGGTCCGCTCTTCTGGCACGCGCGCCAGCTTCAGGATGCGATAGGGCAACCCGCGGCGCTGCCGGGTGGCGATCAGTCGGCTCAAGGGACGGCCGGTAATCTCATAGACCTCGAGCGCGCGCTGGATGCGCTGCGGGTCGTTGGGATGAATCCGCCGCGCTGCTGCCGGGTCGATCGCCGCGAGGCGCCGATGAAGTGCGGCCCAACCTTCCGCTCGCGCCTCGGCGGCGAGCCGGGCACGTACCGCGTCGTCCGCGTCCGGAAGGCGGGACAGACCTTGCTGCAGGGCGCGGAAATAAAGCATGGTTCCGCCCACCAGGAGGGGAATCCTGCCCCTCGCCACAATCTCCGCCAGCTCGCGCTCAGCGTCCGCACAAAAGCGGGCGGCCGAATAAGACTCGCTCGGATCACAAATGTCCAGCAGCCGGTGGGGAGCCCGGCGCAAGACTTCGGGGCCGGGCTTGGCAGTACCTATATCCATGCCCTTGTAGACCTGGGCCGAATCTACGCTGATGATGTCACAGGGCAGGCGTGTGGCCAGGTCCACCGCCAGCTCCGTCTTGCCCGCGGCGGTAGGCCCCATGAGCGCGATGACCAACTGGTGACTTTTACTTTCGGATGCTATGCGGCTCACGGTATTGCTGGGAAGGCAATTTTTCTTGGCTCTTTATGGATTCCAGACTGATCGAAGGGGGCGGCGGCCCGTAGCACTCTGACTGGACGACAGAACAGGCAGTCTTCTCTCAATAACAACAGCAAGTTATACGATGCCACTTTGGCTTGCTGAGAAGGCGGATTTGCGCAAAATATCCTACCCGTCTGGAATCCATAAAGAGCCCTTTTTTTGGTCCCCGTAAACACCGACCGCTCCTGCGGACTCATTTGTCGGATGTGTTGGATTCTCACCGTTACGTCAGGTAAACTGCTGTAGTTTTAGGAGCTTGCATTACCACAACAAAAAATGAGAATGGCAGAGGAGGTCATAGATCTTGGATATCACTGCAAGAGTTGTCGAAGAAGCCCCTCAATCCATCCCTTCCTACCTAGAACGCCATTACTGGTGGGCCTATGTGCATCCCAATGCGGTACGGGTGTTCGAGCGCCAGTGGCTCGTCAACCTGATCCTCTGGGGAAATTTTGCGCGTCTGCGCGATCTTGCCTTGGAGAGCCTCGGCAATCCGATCGGTGGCCGCACGCTCCAGGTAGCCTGCGTCTACGGCAATCTCACCCCACGCCTGGTGGATCGCCTCGCCGGAGATGCCTGCCTGGACGTAGTGGATATTCTGCCTGTCCAGCTGGAAAACCTGGCGCGGAAATTGGGTCCGGCACCCGGAACCAAACTTGTGCTCAGCGATTCGGCGGACCTGAAGGTGCCGGATGCCCACTACGATCAAGTCCTGGTCTTTTTCCTGTTGCACGAGCAGCCCTTGGAAACGCGTAAGCGGACGTTGGCGGAGGCGTTGCGGGTCACCAAGCCGGGAGGACGGGTCCTGTTGGTCGATTACCACTGTCCCCACCCGGCGAATCCTCTACGCCTGATTATGACCCCGGTGCTGCGGCTGCTCGAGCCCTTCGCACTCGATCTATGGCGTGATGAAATTTCGACTTGGCTGCCGAAAGGGGTGCCGGATCTACAGGTATACAAACAGACCTTCTTCGGCGGGCTGTATCAGATGGTGGAAATCAGGCGGGTCGAGGATACCTGACGCTAGGATTCCTTGGGGGACCCGAATCTTTACCGATGAATCGAGTTTGTGCACTCCCAAGGGGACAGTTGTCAGCTATTCAGTTGTCAGGGGGCAGGTAATATCAATTGTCTGCCCCTGAAAACTGCCCCCTTGGGAGTGCGCAAATCGGGATCGGGATTCCGATTGCGATTTCGACCTACCTTGGCTCTTCAACGGCTGGTTGGGCGTAGGCGGTGGAGCCCTGCGGGAGAGAGGCTTTTGGGGTCTTCCTGCTTCGTCGGTCTGAGGCGAAGCCTCGCCAGAGGTTGTTGACATTCATTCTTGAGCACGGGCGATTGCAAGGTATTCTGCATGCTGACCAAGCGCGGTGAGGAGGTGTAGCCGACCTCTTGTGTGACGAGACGCAGTGCCGCCAGCGCGGAAAAGGGCCACAATCGGACCTGAGAATGATGAATGTCAACAGCTCCTTAAATACTCCATATCGCATTACTCATGAGGAACCCGACATGACCCGAGACGAACAGATCAAGGCCCTCGAAAAAGACTGGTCGGAGAACCCCCGTTGGACCGATGTCAAGCGCGGCTATTCCGCCGCAGATGTCGTCCGCCTGCGTGGCTCTGTCCAACCCGAGTATACCTACGCCCGGCGCGGAGCCGAGAAGCTGTGGGACCTGGTCCGCGGGGGCGCCAAGAAGGGCTATGTGAACTGCATGGGGGCCATCACGGCCGGTCAGGCCATACAGCAGGCCAAGGCCGGTGTCGAGGCCATCTATCTGTCCGGCTGGCAGGTAGCGGCCGACGGCAACACCTCCGAGACCATGTATCCGGACCAGTCCCTCTATGCCTACGACTCGGTCCCCACCATGGTGCGGCGCATCAACAATACCTTCAAGCGGGCAGACGAGATCCAATGGTCACGCGCAATTGAGCCCGGCACTGCAGACTACATGGATTACTTCCTGCCCATCGTGGCGGACGCGGAGGCCGGATTCGGCGGCGTGCTCAACGCATTCGAACTCATGAAAAATATGATCGCTGCCGGCGCCGCCGGTGTGCACTACGAGGATCAGCTCGCCGCACTCAAAAAGTGCGGTCACATGGGGGGTAAGGTACTAGTCCCCACCCGAGAAGCGATCGAGAAGCTGATCGCCGCCCGCCTGGCCGCGGATGTCTGCAGCGTGCCCACCTTGGTACTGGCCCGTACCGACTCCGAAGCGGCCAACCTGTTGACCAACGACGTAGATGCCAACGACCAGCCCTTCCTCACCGGCGAGCGCACCAGCGAAGGTTTTTACCGGGTCCGCAATGGACTCGAACAGGCCATCAGCCGCGGCTTGGCCTACGCCCCCTATACGGATCTGGTGTGGTGTGAGACCGGTACCCCGGACCTGGGCTTTGCCCGTGAGTTCGCCACGGCGGTGTTGGAGAAGAACCCCAACAAGCTGTTGGCCTACAACTGCTCGCCATCCTTCAACTGGAAAAAGAACCTGGATGATACGACCATCGCCAGGTTCCAGGATGTGCTCTCCGACATGGGCTACAAGTACCAGTTCATCACCCTGGCCGGTATCCACAACATGTGGTTCAACATGTTCGATCTGGCCTATGACTATGCCCGCGGAGAGGGCATGAAGCACTATGTCGAGAAGGTCCAGGAGCCGGAATTCGCTGCCCGCGAGCGGGGTTACACCTTCGTTTCCCACCAGCAGGAAGTGGGCGCGGGCTACTTCGACGATGTCACCACTACTATCCAGGGCGGCACCTCCTCGGTCACGGCCCTGACCGGCTCCACGGAGGAGGCACAGTTCTAACAAGGCTATGTCTCAGCCCGAGGAAGCGTGAGTTTTTTGTCCTGTACTGTGTGGGCGAATACCCGAAGGCGAATACAAGATTCGCCCCTGCAATTGCGTTCCCCGCACCTGTGGAGGGCGTCGCAAAAGTGCAGGCGGGGACGCTTGCGCTACGCCCCACGGATGGGCTTTTGCGACACCCTCTACAGGCTCGGAGCCTGACTTCCCACGTTGCCTTGAGTATCGATCATCATGGAGCTCATCATGCTAGGGTAGTAGTGATTTTCGGTAACTATTCAGGCCCCCTTGCCAAAGCGAGAGCTACCTGTGTAGCCTAATCCCATGCCTGAACCGCACGCCCCCAAGCCGTTTTCCGGAAAGCCCCGTCCAGGAACGTGAATGGCTGCGTGCGCTGGTTGTGGAGCAAGCCGCGGATCGAGCAACTGCGCGAGCGCATCCAGGAACTAGAAGCACGCCTGGCCCAGGATAGCCACAACTCCAGCAAGCCGCCCTCCTCGGACCCACCGTTCCGGAAACCACCGCCGCGCTCGCAGCGCCAGCCGGGAGGTCAAGCGGGTCGCCGCGGCGTTACCTGCCGCTTGGTCGAGGACCCTGACCAGCGTGTCAACATCCCGCTGAGCGGCACTTGCGCGTGGGGGCGTTGCTGTGCGGAGATTGGCGCTGAGGTGCTGCTGCCGGAGCGCCGCCAAGTGGTCGAGGTGGTGATCCAACGCGCGGTCACCGAGTACCGCTTCGTGGGCGGAACCTGTATACCTGTGGGCGGGTACAGCGCAGTGCCTTCCCCGAAGGGGTCACGGCCACCGTCCAGTACGGTCCGGGGGTGTCGGCGCTCGCGGTGTACCTGACCCAATCCCAACTTCTGCCCTACCAGGGTACC
>Ga0209782_1001766_pt1 | contig 11618 bp, 10 predicted proteins | sample WorMetmaBAHAMAS1_FD_187390 | JGI IMG/M metagenome (GOLD analysis project Ga0209782, IMG submission 187390) | Marine gutless worms symbiont microbial communities from Max Planck institute for Marine Microbiology, Germany - Inanidrilus... | ecosystem: Host-associated > Annelida > Digestive system... | reverse complement strand
TTAAAAACAGTGAAGTTATATGTAAAAAAACCGGGCCAATAGGAATGTATCCCAATGCTTAGCTCCCCTCGAACTCTTTGCTCGCTGATCTTTACCTAGACCTATATTGTTTACGCAACAGCTGTTGTTTGACGTTGCATTAATTTGGTTAGATCATACGTGAAGTTAACAACGTTCACCATTCTAAACATAAACTATTTACCACTGGTAAGTCGTCAACGGGTTTGATCACTCATGAAATGTAGAATATTTGTGGCTGACTGGACGGTTGTTGCAGTTGTTCCAGTGTGTCAGCATCATGAATTCACTTGTGACGATGGAACCTGTATTGACTTGAGACGCCAGTGTGATCATCATTACGACTGTCCTGATCAGTCTGATGAACTGTACTGTGGTAAATATTCAGACTTTTCTATTCTAACTGTTGATTACAATAGGTCATAAGTCAGTGACTTAAGACACATGTCATAAATCATTTAGTTCAGACGTTTTGTCCAGACACACAGACACACATACACAGGATCAATTGCTCTACCTCAACGGGACCTCTAAAGTAGCCTGTAAAGATCATTGCGTGTGTGGTAGCCGTACAGTGGCAGTCCAGAAGAGAGATTCATGGACTGCTGCTAGGTTAACTTACAGCAGAACTTAGACAGACAGATGACGATTATTTAAGTGAATTCCACTTTTTTGGCAGCGCTTTATCTCATATTCTGTTGCTTTTTGTTGTCTAAAACAGGGACACATCTAATTTTTGCTAGTAGGGGGTACTTATGAGTCTTACGTGCAACATGCTGTCACTGAAGTGTGTCCAAACTCAAGAGGCATGCTGCCTGGGAAAATTTTAAAAATTCAATTTAAAATGGAGCAAGAGAGCGAAAAGATGGAAAATAGTAATTTATACATGAAGGGGATGTATCCCTATCCCTCCCTTTGATCCGTCCTTGTCAAAATATCTATATATTTAAGAATACAACAATAATGCTGTAGGCAGCTAGCTACTTTAGTTGCACTGCCCACTGCCCAGCCCAACACGTACTTGCTTGACTTCAGGCCTATACAGGACGGATGCAATTTAGCCGAGGCTACAAGACAGCATGCATGGTCTCATAGTGGCAACAGACTGGAGTTCCACCAAGCTTTGATGCAGCTGCATTTTCCGGCTCAGAATATATGTACGGCATATGCTCACATGGCTACAGTGACAGCTACAGGTTGCAAACGCCATAGGCGCGAGCTGCAGGCTAGAGCGCAGCTGTAGTAAACGTGATGTCGATAATGTCAGTGAATAAGAACGAGAGATGTGACTGGGACACTACATTGACATTGACATTGACGTGTGTGTGTGTGTGTGTGTGTGTGCGTGTGACAGAGCCGACAGCGAGTCCTAGGACGTTGCCGCCGCCATCACGTTGTGACAGTGGCTCCTCGTTCATCTGTGACGACGGTACGTGTGTTGATGCCAGTCTACACTGCGATGGTCACTATGATTGTGTCGACGGCAGCGACGAGCTCAACTGTGGTACGTACGTCATGATTGCGGTGTCATGCGGTGCAGTGCAGTGCCATGTGGTGCCGTGCAACCTGCATGTATGAAAATCATCAGCTGTGAGTGGTTTTGTAAGATGGGATGGGATCCGATATAGTCACTGGGAAGCAGAACGTAGTCCTACTGTAAGGGAAGATGTTACAGACACTGTTTGGGAGTGCTACTGTACATGTGTATTTCATATCTCAATATATATTATTATTTATATTATTTGTTATAGGCCTGTTGTTTATTTATTTATTCTTTCTAGTGTTCTACATACAGCTGCATTTTTTTATTTGATATGTGAATGAACTTGAAATTAAACTTGAAATTGAATTTCTGAACTCAATGACTTATGAGATAGGTCATAAGTCAGTGACTTAAGACACATGTCATAAATCATTTAGTTCAGAAATTTTATCCAGACACACAGACACACATACACAGGATCAATTGCTCTACCTCAATGGGACCTCTAAAGTAGCCTGTAAAGATCATTTGATTAAAGCAATGTCTGTCTTCAGCTGGTGCCTCTGAAGGTGACGTTGTTTGCGTGCAGCTGTGTACACGCCTCGTCCGCCAGAGGTGTGCGGTGAGAGGGAATTCACGTGTGAAGATGGTTCGTGCATCTCTTCAGAGTTGGTCTGTGATCGAAAGTATGACTGTAGCGATGGCACCGATGAATTCAATTGCGGTCAGTCACGTGTAGTTGTTCCAAATGTTCAAAGCAGAAACTAACAAAACATTAAAAACGCCATTTTCCTCAAAAATAAAGCTTTTTAAAAGTTTGGAACACCTATGGTGCATAGTAAATTGGTTTTATATCATAATTATATTGTAGCATGTACACTGTACATTATATATGTGTAAGTATTACTACTTACTTACTTACTTAAATAAATGTGCAACTGTCGTTGTTCAGTAAAAAATTGGTAAGTTGATTACTTTCACTGCTTTTTTATACCGGTAACGTACGTAGTAATTACTGAATTACTGAAGAGATAAATGTAATAGAGAATTGATGAGACCTAATGCAGTTATTGAAATATTTGTATTCATTTTAAGTGTAGGACTGTGTAGGCCTATTTATTAATACAGTTGATAATGTTCGTCCCTTGCCCGGTCTATGTCTAAGCAAAGGCTGAATGGCAGTGATCTTCATGTTTGGGTCAACATTCAACCAAGTATTATAATTATAGGGTTTGACACTGGATCATCATTCATCTAGCAAAATAACCAGATTGTTAGAATTACTATGCTACACCTATCAGTAACAGAGTTTGCTTGGGTTAATTTGACTATAGGTTATGTTGTACAGTCTGGAGATGGATTTAGCAAAGTCCTTACTCGATTTATCTCAACCACTTGAGCATAAAAGATGAAAATTTTTTCATTATATGTGACCTTAGCCTTTGATGCGTGACCTCAACCATTTAACTTGACCTATAGAGAGTTGAAGATGAACCGGCATCTCAGATATTTACGTCAGAGCTGTGTTAGTTCAAAGTTATTGTGGAAGCACACACGCAGGCAACACACACCAGTCTGATTGTTCTACCTGGACTGGACCACTTGTGTTTGGTAAATGGCGGTCAAGGCCACAGAAGTCTGTATAAAGCATGATCTGTTTGTATTCATCTGTGTGTTGGACACCTTGGTGAGCTGCGCAAAAACGGCTAAACTGATCCAGTTGTCCTTTTTTTTGGGGGGGGGGGCAGACTCGCATGCATAGGGAAGCATGTGTTAGACGGGTGTACAATACATATGTTGGTGTGACAGTGGAGCCATCTGTCATCGTGTGCACGGATGAGCAGTTTACTTGTCTAGACGGCAAGTGTGTCGACGCTCGTCGACGTTGTGACGGAACCTACGACTGTCTCGATGGCAGCGACGAACTCGAATGCTGTTAGTGATGGTTTTACCTCTCAAACTCGCCACAGCCAAGGGTTTATCTAACTACCCCATAGGGGGAGTATTCCCCCCTGAAAAATCCTACTCCCCTAACCACGTACTGTTTTGTTAACTCCCCCCTCAGGGGTGGTGTAGCAAGAGATATGCAGGTCATGTGCAGTACCTAGACCTACAATGGCACATTGCAAAATGAGTTTCGTCTGCTACCCCCTCCCTAACATTGTGACCATCCCCCCGGTCAGAAAGTCTAGATAAACCCCTGGCCACAGCTCAGCCAATAATAGCCAATTCACTCCAAGCTTGTATGTGACTGGATTAGAAACATCAAGTCAGTGTAATTCGTTGAAATTAATGTAATGAGACCATCAGTTGGTGCGATATGAACGCTCCTAAAGACAGAAATGCAAGGAATTTGTGGTGTGCAGTTGTAGCGGTGACACTGGCGCCATCTGGCGAGTGTGATCACTCCGAGTTCAGATGCAGTGATGCAACTTGCATATCTTCATATCTGGTCTGTGATGGTCGCTATGACTGCCCGGACGGCTCAGACGAACACGACTGTGGTCCGTTTCTCTTCTCTTTTTTGCTGAAGTTGCACTCTTTTCGCTTCAGCATCTAATGTAGTATTCTAACACAAGCAACTTGAATGGTCTGTGTGTCTGTCTGTCTGTGTGTGGTGGTCATGACTGAGAGCCGTGCAAAAATGGCTGAACTGATCGAGATGTCATTCAAGGGCCCATTTGCATGGGCACGAAGAACATAAGTTAAGCCTTCATATTGATATCATCTGGTGAATAAGATTGATGATGTGTACTTGGAGGCAAATTGGGCTATCACTATCATTCTTGTAGCAACTTGTTTGGTTTGATGTCCAGATTACTATATTTACTAACATTCTTGATAATTCCATTCCTTGTACTTAAAAAGATGCAAAAATGTACGCCATTTTATTATCTGGTTTACTGAGATTTCTGTACATGCTGTCATTTAATGATTGCATCTTATGATTACTAGTTTTAGCAAATTGCTTTTAAGTAATAAAAAATTATAAGCTTATCAATTGTTAAAAATATTTTCATTTTATTTCAGTTAGATTATATTCAATTTTGTTGTTTATTTTTAATCTTACCAAGTTACCTTACAACACTTGCATCAACGTTGGCATAAATTAGGATTGAATACGAATAACATGAATAACAGATGTTCAAAGTAATGTGGCAACAGGCCGCATTGCTGCCATACAGCTAGTCGATGCGACTCAGTGATAAAATCCTGATGCCAGTGGCCAGCCTGTGGGAGTGCTTGTCGGCAGCATATGGGAAAATCCCGAGCCTTCCCACATAAAACTTCCCCTTCCTGAAAAATGATTTGGAGCCCCATGCAATTCTGGTTCATGACCATTTTTGACCAGCTTACCCGTGTGCTCAGTACATACACATAGACACACAGACGATATCTGCAGTGGTAGGCGCGGCATCTATGCATGCAGTGCGTGCGATGCGGCCCAATGAAGCATGTGGTACGTGTTGGCTGGCTGGTGCAGACGGCGGTGATGAGTGCACGGCGTCTCAGTTCACGTGTGAAGATGGAACGTGCATCGACGCCACACTTCGATGTGACCAGCGCTTTCACTGTCCCGACGGATCCGACGAATTCGACTGCAGTACGAACATTCTCATTTTAGCTCACGGGCGTTAGAAACAGCTGCGTGTTTCGTCACGTTTGTGATATGCATAATTAAGTCACGTTGTCGTTTATGCATTAGCTGTTTGATGTCAATATTTCGACTTGTTTAACTTAGCTGTCAGAATTATATGTTGACAAATATCAGCGGACGCAGATGGACACGTTTGATGCTGCATTAAGGTTAAATTGCACAGGACCATTTTCCACGTAGCATCCTCATGACATCCTCACGAGGATATCGCTAACATGTCACGAGAAAATCGGACGTGTCATAATTGTCAGAGGAGGATGCTACGAGGAAAACTGCTTTTGTGGAATTTAAGCTTTATGCCCAATCGCCCATCATGTTGTAGGCCTACAGAAAGCTGCACGCTGAGTGTGATCAATGAGTGATGGTCGTCGGTCGACTGTTGATAGCACTTGGCCGTATCCATCATCGAAAATTTAGAAACTTTTGCCACGGTTTGTCCACCGTCTACAAGCGCAATTATAAACAATGATAGCTATCAGCTTATTATTGACACCTACTGACGATGGAGGATGTGGCCAGGTATACCTTGCCACGTCCTCCATCATCGGTCGATGTAGACTGACAATTGTAGCTTGTTTATAACACACAGCGTCTAGCTCTGAATACAACATGGAACAGACAGACTGACGGACAACTTTACTTAATACCTGCAGTTTGGTGGCGATAATTTTATCCTATTTTATTTGACACCATTGTCAATGTCAATGACAATGTCAATGACCATTACAACATCTGATGGCTCAAACCATGCACATACAATTGGATCATCATGTGGAGTGGCAAACATGTTCTTTTTGTGTTAATTTTGAACGTTGTTTTGGAAAATTGTTGTATGAACGCTGACGCAGTGATTCATGGCTGTACGTTGTTACTGGTTGATCAGCTGTTACGTCCTGTTCTGATGCGGAGTTTGCATGCATTGACGGCAGTTGCATTCAACTCCATCAGCTCTGCGACGGCATACCTCAGTGTCCTGATGCTTCAGACGAACATACATGCCGTACGTTTTGCAGACTGAGTGATTTAACACAATTTGCAGCCGGAACTGTTTTGCACAGAACCCAGACCAGACCGGTTCCGAAGTTTCTAGATACTTGTAAAAATTAGTTAGTTTTCCGCCGTGATCATACAAAATACCCATACCACCAGTATTTTTGGCCTGTATTTGCATTTGTTCATCAATTTCATAGAGCTCAGTTCTGTTTGATACTCTCTTGAACTGAGGTTTTTATAGCATCCTGTCTGTGTTCAACTTTGTATCTCAGTCTGCTCTTAGGTTGTTAGGATGTACCACCACAGAAATTGGCCATGGCTTTCATCGGGGAAGGGTAGTGGGTGTGGGAGACCCACCTCAATTTCAAAATTTGGTAAAAATCGCGATATTATGGCAGTTTTCACCCAGCAGAAGCGATAGCAGGGCTATAGTGCTATGCCAATTAAGGTGAAATTTGGCGTGGAATAGCACGTTACAGGTTTATGGTAGTGTGCCATATTTTTCCCAATCAGTGAATGGGGTGTGTATGAGATCCTATTGCAGTGACTGGGTGATGTTTAGCATATTTAGTTTTATCAATGTAATTTACATTATGACTACAGTATGAAATAGATTTTGTGGAAATTGTTAGTGTTTTACTGTGAAAATAAATAGACATGTTTTTAATAAGTATTTTTATGACTTAGTCCGTTGCCACAATCTACTAGTATCGGTTTACCGTGAATGCAAACTTCATGACCAATATTCATTGGTCAAGAAGTTGACATCAGCTCAGAAGCTAGTTAACCAGTAACCAAAAGTAGTAAACTGTGGATATCGTACAGTACGGCAGTATATATTTCTTAGCAGTAGTCTTCTTTTCAGTTTGTCGTTGTCACCTTTTTTTGACTAACTAGTATTTTCCTTATTGCTTTTCGGCTTTTGACATGCTACATAGCTCTGATGGTCAGCCACTGTAACAAATATGATCGATGACTGACTGATTAATTGATTGATTGATTGATTGATTGACTGTCTTTTTACTTGTCATTTCCCAGTAATTAAAGTTAATTGTGTGTTGCAGCATCTGGTTGTTCATCCGTACAGTTCCAGTGTGAAGATGGCAGTTGCATAGACTCAGCACTGCGATGTGACGGCCAGTATCATTGTCTCGACGGCACCGACGAGTTTGACTGCTGTTAGTATAGTAACTAATGTGTGTACGTATATACATGTAGACAGGCAGTCCGTTCAGTACTTTAATACTGTTGGTTGGAACTTGGGTGACAGAAAGCCATCTGGCCATTAGAAACCTACACCAGTTACCCTGTTCCTGCAAAGGTTCGAATTCAGGATGAGTGAGGAAAAAATCAAGGGATGTAAGGGTAACCAACTCACCCATTCATCTGGCAAACATCACTAAAACAGTGCATGCATTTATGTATGTAGGGATGTCTGACCAGTTTATTTCTTGGTCAGCAGTATTGTATCTACACATAATGATTGTTAATATTTCGAAATTTCAATAAATTGATGGTTACAAAGAGATGTGCCTTTGGTACATAGGATTGTATTTTTCAGTAAGACTAAGAGATAGCCTAAGTGACTGCAATCAGTGAGAATCAATGTATAGTTTGTGCTTTTTGTGGTCTGCATTATGTGTTGATCAGTAGATGGTACGACTACGACTGCAGCTCCAGATGACAAGTGCAGCAGTGATGAGTTCACGTGTGGTGATGGGACGTGTATTCCATTGTCTCAGCGCTGTGACTGGACTGAATATCATTGTGCTGACGGCACTGACGAGTTTGACTGCCGTACGTTGTTGAATACTCTAGAATTGCTTTACTCTCATGCATGCTTTTAGACAGTGATTTCGACATTTTGTAATAGAGACTTTTTTTGTTATGCGTGTAAGTACACCCAAATTGTGGTGTCTGTATGTGGACAGCGGCTCCAACAAGGCCTCCACCCAGAGAGTGTACAGCTGATGAGTTCAGATGTGAGGATGGAACGTGCATTGAACAGAGATATCGTTGTGACCGTGAATATCATTGTCCTGATGGCACTGACGAGTTTGACTGCCGTATGTTGAGTCTAAATTGCTATATTTTTATGCAGTCTTTGCCAGTCTCTTTGTAGTCATGTAGAGCAGTTGCGTGTCTGTTTGTCTGTGTGTCTGGATCATAGCTCTTGAACTAAATTATCTTTGAGGTAGATATGGCATTGTGATTTAACTTAATACTGTCTGTGTCAAGTTTATAGGCAAAGGTCATAGTTCAATCAAGATCACATGTCAAAATGTTTTTTGGTTAAAGGCGACAGTGAAACTATGTACGTCACTATGTCACAGTGAAGCATGGCTAGCCAGCGTAGAAGAAAACAGATCTGAACTGGAAACTAGATAAGTATCACCAGCGATGAACTAGTGGGCGTAACTTTAGGTAGGGGTTTTTCTTCTTTCATTAGCACCACATCTGTGCTACAGTACTGCACACTGGCCTAGAGTGCAATCATTGGGCCCATTCTATGGGGCAATAGCGGTCCCCTCTGTCACGCGTTGTCGTTGTCGTTGTTGTTGGCGTTGTCGTTGGCATTGTCGTTGTGGACATAGATTTTACATTGCTATTTACCAGGTGTCGTTACTGTCGCACGCCGCCTGCACTATAGCTATAGCTGGCTTCGGCTCATCTTGGTAGTGGTGTCGACAGTAGCGACACCTGGTGAATGGCAATGTAAAATTAGAACAGGCGGCAGCGGCGGCTCGCAGTGGCGAATGGGCCCAACATTTTTCAAATGCTTCTTGTTGTACATTTATCTTGCATGCATTTTTTTTTGTTTTTTTAGTGAACAGTCATTATATGAATGTTCAGAAATGCAAGTTACAAATCAGTATACCTTTTAATGCCAAGCTTGATGTTATATATATTTATTAGGCCTATCTATTTTGTTTTGACACTTTTGATTTTAACAATCAGTTGACGTTATGCTTTGTAAGTAACCAGAGTGTATTATGGGACTGAATATGCTTCAATCGGTCTGTACTCGTGCGTGCATGCTCATGTTGTAAAGCGGCTCCAACAAGGCCTCCACCCAGAGAGTGTACTGCTGATGAGTTCAGATGTGATGATGGAACGTGCATTGAGCAGAGATATCATTGTGATCGTGAATATCATTGTCCTGATGGCACCGATGAGTTCCACTGTGGTCAGTCGCTTTGCTATTGTTTATACTCTTTTGGGAAATACAGTCATTTAAAGTAAAGTAAACATAAAGTAAATGCATATAGCAGTTCGCAGACGTTTCACTGCTATGGGACACTCACGTCCCATATGGGATCACACAGTGTTACCTGCCACCCGGCAAAGGTGATATTCCCGCCATTACCCCAGCCAATTAAAGCTGGTACTCAACTTATCGACCTTGAAAGATGAAAGGCTGAGTTGGTATGGTTGTCTGACCTGTAGCAGACCACGATAGTAGTCAGCCATCAGCTACAGGTCAAGCGGAAGGACAGAGAATGTTCGCCAGCCAGAGAGCATCGTTTTACCACCGTGCCACAAAAAAGTGATACCGGTACATATTATGCTGATGGACAGACAAATGTATGTTGTAACCATATGAGTACACAAAGAATGAGAGCAAGTGGCCAGATTATTCAGAATTGATAACCTGACCAGATGTTTCTTTGCGAAACCGTCACTATTGTTGGTTATGTCTTATATAGAAGTTTCGTTTACACCTGTGACATTGCAGTACAAGTTTTATGACACTGACTATCATCATTATCATCATCTGGCTCGTTCAGTGTACTTTGATGTTCCTATGAGTGCCGTCCAAGCATGTTGATTATGTGCGCAATAATAGACAGTTGCCAACCAATGTTGAGTTGAGTGAAATTGGATTCAACTGTCTTTTTGTTTGACATGGTCGGAAAAGGGGCCACACTGGACCTGAGGGCTTAATTGTGGTCTGTAGATGGACCAGCACGTGCAATGTGGCCAAAGAACTTGAGACGAGTGGTACAGATGATGTATGTGAGTGGTGGCTAGTCGGTATGTCTGCGGACCTCTATGTTTGAAATGCAGTCCTTCCAGGAAATTTATAGTATGCAACACAGACACCACTGGTCAAATGCGTTGATGTTCCTTGACAGTTGTCAAGTGGGTGACCATGTTTTTGCTCCATAGAGAATGACAGGAAGGATAAAACTCGGTATAGTCATAGCTTTGTAGAGAAAAGGATGGAAGAGTGCCAGATATTGCGATCTAGGTAAACCATACAGTTGCGTGGTATTGCAATGCATTGCAGTGATATCATGTTTAGTGGACTCAGTGTTAAGAATTTCAGCACCAACATATGTAACTAACAACTACTTTAAATTTCTCACTAGGGCAATGAATGTTCATATTAGCCTAATTTCACTTGCTTAGGCAATTTCAACAACTGTTACCATAATTGCCTGCAGTACTGGCCGTTGATATACAGCCCATGAATCTCATTGCTCTCATGTTAGTGGTAACAGAATTTGTTACTGACACTCCACTGAATGAATAATTACATCACATCAATATCTTTGTGACATGTTGCACTGGCCAGTTGTCACTTAGCACATTGTTCAGGTGATCATCACAATTTGTTAGCTTTACCTACAACGTCATCTGAGTTTGGTATACATGCCACCTAGCGACCACCAGTGCCTCAGATTTAAGCCTTTGTGCTTGACCACTGTGCACATTATAAATGTATGTATGTATGTATGTATGTATATATAAAAACAAACTTACACTGATGACTTTTAGTTGTATAATACTACAAGCCCTCTTTATTTGCAATTTTGCATGACATCCATCATTAATCTCGATTCTGTCAAGAACCATGACTATGAGAGCCAACTATGAAGAAATCACTGCATGAGGGAAAACTGTTTCCCTGTGGTTCACAAAATTTTTGTGTTGCTGCATTAACTGGAACAATTTGCCTACTAGACACTTACATATGGATGACATTAATTGTGATTAATTCATTCGTGCACTGAATGCGTTTTTTATGCATACCTACTCGTCAGACACGCCTTTGACAATGTTTTAGAAGGGCACTTTAAAAATGGATTTACTTACTTACTTACTTACAGTGTCCTCCAGTTCTTCGATTGTGCTATACATATACTACACATTCTTTACAGCAGACAAATGCAGACAGTATGTGTAGTCTGGATGAAAGTTCTTGATGCACACTGCACAGTCACAGTGAATTGTGGCATGGTCTGTGTTGTGCGTTGATCATTAGATGGTACGACTACGACTGCAGCTCCAGATGACAAGTGCAGCAGTGATGAGTTCACGTGTGGTGATGGAACGTGTATTCCATTGTCTCAGCGCTGTGACTGGACTGAGTATCATTGTCCTGATGGCACTGACGAGTTTGACTGCCGTACGTCGTTGAATACTCTAAATTTCTGTTTTTACATGAATGCTTTTTTAACA
>Ga0209782_1001765_pt1 | contig 11619 bp, 6 predicted proteins | sample WorMetmaBAHAMAS1_FD_187390 | JGI IMG/M metagenome (GOLD analysis project Ga0209782, IMG submission 187390) | Marine gutless worms symbiont microbial communities from Max Planck institute for Marine Microbiology, Germany - Inanidrilus... | ecosystem: Host-associated > Annelida > Digestive system >... | reverse complement strand
TACTGAGTTACAAAGACGGAAGATTGTTAAGGAAGTACAACAAAATAGTACTTACAAGTTACAAGTTACAATACAGTACTGTCAGTGTCTATAGCAAATAACTCAAAAGCATCTCTTTCTGCATTTGCGAGGCCCCCCTAGCTCAGAGGCCCTGGCGCAGGTGCGCCACCTGCGCCATGGTTAATCCGGCACTGCCTCTGCCTAGTGGCAGGTGACACTGTATGATCCCATACGGAACGTATCCCGTAGCGGTGCGGTGCTTGTAGCACAAACTGCCATATGCTTCCTTACCTTACCTTACCTTACTACTCTACTATCAAGTTCTGGTCTTTGTTCCAAGATGCCCAGTTTACTGCAGTCACTCCAACAAGACCCAACTGCAGGTAATAGTTGTGTTGCTGAGATATCAAGAGCAGAAGTCAGTAGGTGAACGAAGGCAATTTTGGCCACTTCCAGTCATCACAACAGCATGCTGATTGATAGCTGACAGGAATGACTTCCTATTGGTGTTCTATAATGGTCTCAGTTCTAGGCGGAGCCACTGCCGGGTTACAAGTGCTAAAGTTAGCAGAATCATAATCCCAACAAGAGAAAAAGTAGAACGAGAAAAACTTTCTGAAGTATGTAAGGAGCCAGTTTGCCATGTGATGTGGCTAAAAATGTCAAACATCTGCTGGATTGGTGCAATCAGTCAATCAACTGAATGGCTTGTTCAAAATCAATTATTAGTTACCAACCACGTGTTTCTACTCTTAAATTTTGAACGGAGTGACCTTTGCATGCGTATGGGTCATAGACCTTCTTTAATTTTCACCAAGTGTCTGAAAATGTCCCGTTGTCCAATACACCTAAACTGTTAACATCCTTGTGAAATGCATCTGCAACGCACTTCAATAGAGCTGCGCAACTGCAATTTCACACTTCTCACATAGCCACAGTTTACAGACTATACAGGCAAACTTAACATTTCGGAATGAAAATTCTACACGTCGCATACCAAAAAATGATTAAAGTTGACTGTTTTGGAACTTATTTGTGGTCTGATAAACTTACTGATTTATTTACTTTGCAAATAAAAGTCAGCTAAAATTAAAGTTAAAATTACAAAAGGTTCGATGTGCAGTTCCATATCAAAGTAAGAAAGTAGAGAAACATACCAACTGATCTACTTTAGCCTTCATGTCGCTGGCGAGGATGCGCTTCGGCAACAGATCGTCATCTTCTACGAACAAAGACCAGAGCAACTGATGCAACGTTATCAATGGATCATCAAAAACGTTCTTTGCTAGAGAACTTCAGTGTTTCAGGACTGTTGCTTGGGTGATAGGAAGGGTATGATCCAGCCTGTGAACAACCTGTTCCTATTATCCTCAAATGTTTACCTTTCTGAATGAGTGGATCGATAAAATCAACGGACGACCACCCTACGATGACACACCTGAAAAACAGCCGTTACAATGTTGCATGTATGTTCATTCACTCTCACAATGGCACTGCATTGTCAGCAATATGCTGATGACTCAACATCAGTTCAGTACAGATCTCTCATTATTTGTGGTAACTATTACAGCATGTCAGCAGTAATGACAAGTAGCTGCAGTAACAACTGCCCACATCGCTGACACGCACGAATCGTTAAATCATATTCACCAGGTGGCGTCCATAGGCGGTGGAAGCATCTAAAAAGTGGGCAGGCCAGTCACGCTCGGTGCCAAGGCACCGAGCCTTGATGCCAAAGGCATCGATGGAGGTGGGGAATGACGAGAGAGTATCCCCCTCCCCAGCCGATTAGGGGACCTGGGGGAGCGTCATAAGCTTCCCCAGTGGAGTCTGGTGCTGAGCCCGGCCGAAATTGAATTTTGTAATAACTGAATGCCAAAGAAGCCATCTGCTGGGTTGTATTTCACTGAATACCCGTTAACCCTTCGGGCTGGCGGGTATCCATCTAGTGAAATTATAACTGTGTCCTTTACAGATTACCTCGGCCCTCGGCTGTCAAAAGCGGGCGGGCTAGAGATAGGAGCGGCCCACAGGGGCCAAAAAGTGAGCAGGCCACGGCCCGCACGGCCCAATAGCTTCCACCACCTATGGTGGCGTCCATATGTACCCCATCTAATACAAGGTGCACACTATTACTATGCACGTTTTGACGTAGCATGGTCTGTGTGTTGGTCACACAGGTAAGCTTTTGCACCTTTTAGTACTGGATACGCGGAGTAACAACTATATGACAGTTGTAAATGTTACCAGATTTCATCTTCTTGACTGGAACCTGCTCCTCTACATAGTCCATCTCAGCCTTCCTTTTCACTGCCGCTTCAGCAGCCACAGGACCAGACTGCGACGTGACGAGTTTATGGGTTGAGAAGTTCTGGTCACTCCCGGACTCAGCAACACCCTGCAACCAACATCAAAACAGTACAACTATTAACGGTACAACTATTATTGCTTCATACTCCATGGTCTTCTATTTTCATAGTGATCTTAACCGTACTTGCGTTATTTCCATCTAAGAGCAGAGGCAAATAATTGTTATGCAAACGATTACGAATGAACAAAATTGTTTCACTGAATCTGTTTACCCTCGTTTTCCTTTTACCTAATCCAAGGGTTGACTGATGACATTGGTTTATTTGCCGATGTTCAACTGCTAGTAAACTGACAGAGAACTAAACCTGAGCAATCATATCGACCTAAATACCCATACTGGTAGCACATTTTGATAACTGTCACAACCATACGACTCTGACCTATGACCTCTTGACCTCAGGGTCAATGCATGCCAAGGTCCTGCCATAGAGTATATATGTATCAAGTTTGGTGTTAATAGCTCAAGTTGGTTTTCTTTTAGAGCGTGGACAGATTGACACACACAGCCCCACACATGCCGTCACAGACTCCACAGATCAGCTACCCATGCACTGGCTACCGTCGGCATTGTTAATGAGTGTAACTCACTTGTTGACGTTCCAGAGCCATTTCCAGCTGTTTGTCAATGTCTTCCACGTCAATCTCCATCTCCTCCACCGTCGTCTCCGGACCAATTTCATCGCCATCGTAACGTCTGTTGGTGTATTCAAACCGTACAAATATCTGCTCATCTGACGTTGGCACGGTTTCCTCTCTCGCCACCTCGCCTCCTTCCACAGTGCAGCTTGCTACCTCGGGAAAGTTGTCTGCCGTATGCACTACTTCGTTTGACACCAATGCAGGACTTGCCTCTGTCAAGTCAGGGTCTTTTAATTCAGAATGTTTCGAGTGCTGAGATCGCTTCTGATATTTCTCCTGCAGTGCCTTCAGTTTCTGTATTTCATCGTCAAATGCTGCTCCTTTCCTTGGAACATCTGCCTTCTTTTTAAATTGCTCATCAGTTTCGGCTTTCGGTCCAGCACCAGGGCCAACTGTCTGCTCCACTTGGCTAGCTGAGCTGGTGGAAGGTTCAGTAGAAGATGGTGTTGTGTCCTGAGATGGTAGGAAAGGTCCAAATACAGGTTGGGTTGGCTGTGGATGTGATTCGTCGTCATCTTCTGCCAACTGGTAAGATACGAGTGGCGCTACGACATTGGACGTTGGCTGCTTACGCAAACGTTTCTTCTCTTTTCTGTTTGTTCACACAACAAGTTCGCTCAGAAAACACAACATACACACAACTCACAATACCAGTTGTTTCTCTGTCCTTCCTGCATCTCAAGCAACAGTGACAAATAACTAAATAGAACAGAAAGCACTGACACCAACGAGTGGCCTGGCATCAACTAGAAATGGAAATCAAACCCAACAATAAAGGTACGGGTTCTGCTCGGTTTGGTCATTATTGCAGTTTGGGTTTGGTTCGAGTTCGGCTGATTCTCAGTTCTGGTTTGGTTCGGTTCAACTGGCTTTATGGTTCGGTTCGAGTTCAGCTAATAATGTGTTCATGATTGCAATTTTGGATTTGGTTCAGTCACAGTTGTAAATGCGAGAATCTTGGTGCACTACAGAAATCCAACACATGTAACAAAAAAAAAAACAAACCAATCACACAAACTGTGCAACTGTGCCACGCATCAATGATAAAAACAGTTAAAAAATTTCACATGCAATTCTGTGGTAACTGGTAACTAAACACACTATGATAGAAAGTACAGTTTGTTCAACTCGATAGCTCAGTTTGGTTCGGTTTTCATATTTTTGAGGTTCATTCGGTTCAGTGTGAAATGACCTAAAACAGGGCTCGATTTCAGAGTGTTCGGTTCGATTCCTATGTCTAGCCTCAACCCATTAATTACTGGACTGCTGATTGAAGAGCAACTGCATGCACCCTCATGCACCACTGCATGCACCTAGATAGGTAAACAAAACAACTAAAGTGGTCCTATCGACATGCAAACACACCAACTTGACCTTGACAGTTGACCTTTGTACCTCAGGGTCAATGCATGGAGTATATGAGTAGTGTACTTGGTAGTGATATATCAAGACGTTCTTGCAGTTACACCCACACAGACAAAGTCACAGATGCCAGTGATCAGCCTACTCACGCCACAGCTACTGCCAGTGGCGACGATAATAAATCAGCGTTAGGTGTAAATCAAATCGGTGAACACACTTCCTGCGATGTCGCGCCTTCCTCCAATCGGCATATTTGCGCTCGTAGTTGGCGTGCACGTGCTCATACTCCTGGTAGAGCAGCAGGTATTGTGAGAACTCGGCCGGGATGTCCCACGTCACTTCGTTGGTCTCGTAGTTCCAGTAATAGTAGCATTGCGTCTCCTCGTCCAGGCACTGCTGCCAGACCGTCGTCGGCTCTGCACACACCAAAACAGAGGTAACTAGACAGATGGCAATTATTCAGTTGTACTGACATGACAGCCGTCCACCGCATAATACGCACTTATAGCAGTATAGCTGATCCGGTATAGGGTAACTTCTTTGGCTTTACTGGGTTAGGGTTTAGCATTAGGGTTTACAGTTACGATTTAGTATGATTAGGATTAGAGTTAGGCGGTTTTCCTCTCAACAGATCCATACATCTGCATTTCACCTGTACCCTCTGCTGTGAATTACATGGCAGCTACAAAAGCAACCAATTGCAGTGAAAAACTGCGAACATAAACCATTTGTCAACAGTTTTCGTCAACTTTACTACTGGAAATACCGTAATCACACCACACTAAGCCAATGTGCCACACCCACTTAGCCATGTGCTAACGTAACATAACACACAGATAAACAAACTACAGCTGTGCAACATTCAACGATTCATACCCATCTACCACACAATGCTAGATCTGAGGTTTTACCCGCCAAATTTTTGGGTGGGGGAAAATTTAAAAATAGCTTTTAAGGCTTGACCCCACATCAAATGTGAGCAAATTTTGTGGCACAGCATTATGGGATGGCTTAGATCCATTGTCGAGAGAGATAAGTATAAAAGACATTCCTGGTGAGCTAGTGGGTGGCTTATAAATAAAGTTAAGTAAGTAGCTGAACCAAATCTGCATATCATGCAACAAAAGATTATTTTTTATACAACTAGCATACTTTAATAATGAAGAAAATAACAAAAAATATAAGTAAATAAAATAAAAGCTCAGAAGACAAGGACTCTCCGCTCGGACTGTCACTATCAAATTCTCTACGGAGGCAAGTGCTGTGTTCTAGGTGGTTGTGGACAAGACCATCATAATTCATCTAACAACATGGCTGGACAGCAATCATTGGGTGAGGTCGACTTCCACTAAGTCTAAAGGCTAAAAAAATTACAGGTTTAAACCACACTTGGGTTTAAGTCAAAAGTTAAGACCGAATTTAACCTCATACTGGCAATTTGGTATAAGATCAGACTTAAGACCAAACTTTGGTCTAAGCCTAAAGGCTACGACCAATCTTAAGTCAACATTTCGACTAAGACCAAAGCTAAGCTGAACTAAACAGTATTAACTTGGAAATTCCCTATGTTAAATGTGTATCTTTTGGTCTTAAGCCCCAGGGCTTAGCCATGGTCATAGACCAAATGCAGGTCAAATTTAGTCTTAACAAAAGTCTAATGTTTTAGCTGCATTTACAAGTATGCTGTTGTTGCTGACTAGTTTTAACATTTTACATCAGTGATGTCGTCGTATAGTGCGTTGTAACTAATAACCAAACGAACAGCATGCCAAATCAGTCAATTAGTTAACGTGATGACAGGAAATGTCAATCTTTGGTCTTAGCCTAATGTCTAAACTGGACAACAAACTTAGTGTGTTCAGCTAAGACTTTAGTCTTAGCAGTAACTGACCTCACCCATTGATTGAAACCAATAATGGCATAGCTTACATCAGTAAACTAAATACCAGATTGTTGACGACCTGAATTAAGCTGTGAACAATGTTGTTAATCAAGATCAGTGTATCTATGGTCCCAACCTAACCTACTGATCCTAAACGCCACATAGTATCATCTCACCACCAACAGGTGGTAGCAGCCACAGTGTAGAAGACTGCATTGGCCCAAATTCTGTTAATTCTGCTAGTACTAGTTCACTTCTACTTATATGCTGACTGCTGAGTTGCTGACCCACTGCCACAGGTATGATCGCTCAGGTGACCAAGTGAAATCTCTAATGCACTCAAAAAATCATCTGCTGATGGATTATGCCTTCGACAACGGGTCCAGCACTTCCGATATCTCTCTTAACAATGTTAACAGATATTAACCAACAATCCTGATTGGCTGTTGGTAGCGGCAGCAGCAACAGCACAACAGACCTTGTGGTGGGACAGGTTTCAGCTCGTCCTCATCACCAGAGTCAACATCATTCGCCGCCGCCACCGGCTGTGACGACGTCTTTCGCGACACCTTCGCCAACATCGTCTTCTCACTGTCAACAGCTGCTGTCACAACTGCCGGCATGTCGCTGTCAGTCGTGACGGGAATGCCGTCAATTCCATCATCTGCAGGCAGCTCGGCAGCAGCAGCAGCATTGCTCACCTCTATTGAGTCTATCTCCTACCACACACAGCTCACTTCCATTCAGTCTGATACACAGCATTCTCAGAACACAGCTACCTGCTTTCTTTCTCTCAACCAAGTCCCCTAAAAACAAAACCTTTGTGGACAACTGGGACAGGTTTTTTTAAAACCCAGATAATGCTATGCTAGCATGGGTATTACTTGTCATCGTGTGTCTGTCTGTCTGTCTATAACATGCCAGTACTGTATCAAAACGGCTGCACAGATCAAGCTTATTTATTTGTGTGCATATTTCTCTTGACCCATGCTACACTGTATTTCAGAGAAATTAGTGTATCTAAAAAAATAATGGTACTTCTCTCTAGAACTATGTCCCAAACTGTGGACTTATAAAATTTGGCCATGAGGCATGCCGACTATCGGCAAGCGTTAGAGTTAGAATGATCCACAAAAAAACTGGACCAGACCGATTCAGTAATTTATGCGACTAGGACCGGCCGATTCAGTACCTGGTCCAGTAGTGGCAAATGGCAATGAAATGTGCAAGGTTTCCTGCAGCTGGTGGTGGTAATTAGCTAGTAATCCAATCCAACAGTAGTGTGCATGATGGCATCAGCACTGGTTCACTTAGGTATTGATCAAACTCACCATGTACAGCAACCATCTATGTTGATAACAGTGAGCCAATGTCAAAGGAGACCCACTGCAAACACTAATTACTGGTACTGTTGGACCAGTGCCAATCTAGAAAAACAGACCAGGACCGATTCAACCTACAGTTGACCGGATGTGGTTCAGAATCAGTACCAAGATCTGTTCTAACTCTAGCGAGTGTGATAGAAACAGCAACCGTGGCTGCTGGTCTATAGCTGATAACAACTGGTGGCAATGGCACACAGGAACATCGCCAACTGTTGATCGCACTTGACTTCCAGCGCTGTATATAGCAACTGGACATTAGGCACCATCATGCAGTTCCAGGTCCTATCGGCATTTGCTGGTATGCTTGTCAATAGCTGAATGCATTTCCAGCTACCAAAAGCTACTTCACTGAAGCACTGAAGTAATGTCAATGTACGATGTAAATTCATCCACTATGAAATCCTCTCTTAATTCTAATAGCTCACACCTGCAGAAATAGAAATGCATATCTATTCGGTTTCACAACATCAGGCGTTAATATGCACATTAAAGTTCAATAGTTCAGGCATATATTCTCCAGGGGAAAAACATATTCAGTCAGACAATGCATTCTTTAACTTTAGTTTTAAAACAAGGCTTTAAACAATAACTAAATTTAAAATAAGTAAGTAATCAACGTGAGAAGTGACAAGACATATTGGAATTAATCCAAAATTCAAATATCGATATGTACTTCACTGACATTAATATTAAAGACTACATAAATGAGAGTGAAATGTAAACACTGCTTCACACGATGGCTGACTAATCACATGCTCACTTGATGAATGCTTGCAAACAACAAGCATCAACTTCAAGGCAATGCAACACTGGAACAACTACCAGCCAAACACCCATTATCATCAGAAACAAGCACTTTCTCCCACGTACATGCACAGAAAAAAGTCACAGAAAATCAGTGCCAAAAATAGTGACACAACCTGGAGGTTGCACATGAATGAACATGGATGCAGAACTAAAACCATGTATCTATATGAAAGCAGCATGTTTTTGACAATAACACTAAAATATAGTTAATATTATATTTCCCAGGCAACTGAGGTAAGCTGGTACCAAGTTCATCGACAGCTACCAGTCACAGAATTACTACAATTCACTAATAACCTCCACTTATCTGTGCCTCTTTAGGAGACCCCACATCTTGCAGAAAACTCACAGCGAGAAAGTCCTGCAGTTTCATGTCAATTTCATCTCCAACAGGTGCATCAGACACTGGTTCTGCTGCTACGGAAGATGTTGTCGTGGTGATTTTATCGTCATCGTCAGCTGTCGGTGCTGGCGGCGACGGTGGTGGTGGCTGGCGTGGGACGGCTGTATCGGTAGCAGCGACAAATTTCTGCCATTGTTTTGTCGCCGGCTTTGTGCTGACAACTGTAACAATGTCACGCTAACAGTGTATGTAAGTAAGAAATGACAAACTTATGCCACTGCTTTTATCACCAGCTTTGCAATCATTGCTGTGATGTCATCACACTGGCCACTTCTAGCAGTGAAGCATCAGTCTGGTAACCATCAAGGTAAACAAGATGCATAAAACAATCAACAGTTTTGCCTGTAACTCGGCCAAGTTTTCACCAAGTATACTTGACCATCAATTACCAGTTTCTTTCACTACCAAACTTAATTCATAGTGAATGGAGAGCAGAATAGCCTACCACTACTTAAATGCCTTCAGTGCTTTGACACTGCTGGTTCGGCAGCAGGAAGAACATCCAGCCCGTAAAAAAATTGAGTGTAAGATGCTGGTATGGTTATCTGTCTGGAGAAAAATGCAAATGATTTGCAATTTTGCATATGGTCCAGCTGATAATGCCACTGCCACCCCATCCAGAATGGTTCTGCCTTTCTGGTGCCGGCTTACCGAGATTGTCCTGGAAAAGATGCCGTTAAATGGGTTTAGCAGACTAGTAGCAGTACTTAAATGCATAGCTACATTACCCTGTACAGGTTTCAGATTGTTTATATTTTCTGACAAGGTATGGTAGTGTAGCTACACATTTAAGGTAAGGTGGTTTATTCAATGACAACCCTATTGCAAATTTATCTGTGCGTCTACCAGTGAAAGAACTTTTTAAATCGGTTAGCATTTGATTAAGTTACGGACAAAAGCATAGTGCCTTGTCTTTTTTGATACACTGCATATACTGCCTTAATTTGCTGAGGTAAAGGTGGAAATGTCACCTCCTCCGGATCGCAGGTCTGTGTGAAGCCTTATAGTGTGTGACTTCCTGCAGCAGTAAGGCATGTTTGCAAACTGCTATACTCTATTAACATTCCTTTATTTCACAGTTACAATTAATGACCTGCTTCGACATTGTACGTAGATGTGTCTACTTCTTCCTCCGAGTCTTCTGTGTCTGAGTCCTGTGCATACTGACTCATCAGGCCTGACAAGCCCTTCACATTGTTACCTGACACACCACATACTGCAGCTGTTACTTACTTGCATACACAATGCCACAAATCATACATGGCTCATAAAATTAACTATGACAACCAAGCCGAGTGATCATACAGACATTCATGTTCACTAAACTTGACTTGGTAACACTTAAGAAATGTCACATTACATAAGTCATGTATGACCACTTCCATTTTCCAGTGACCTTGAGTTACCTACTGTAAACGTTATCAAATGTAATTTCTTGTCTGACTGTCACTGTTGCAGACTGAGACAATAATGTCATAGACAACTGTTTAATTGTGTTTAAGTTATTAACCTAAAATTAATTTTAACAGATTTTCAACTGACAACCAGCAAATCACATGGTCACTCTCTAAAGCCATCCACATACGTAAATAAATGCTGTCATAAAATACATCAAAAAAATGTTGCAACAAACTTGCGATAGTTTGCAAAAACCCTAAACTTTCCCTTTTACCTTAATGTTGAGCCTTCTTGGAATCTTGGTCATCATCTACATTCACATTTTGAGCAGAAATCTTCAGTATTATTGCTCTTATTACGATTATTAGTATTAATACCATGATAATCAAATCTACCATCAGGCTTGGCTGGTTCCTCACTTGAAGCTCTATAACCAAGACCATAAGTTGGCTGCTTTCTGGATCCGTCATCCAACTGCAGAACAGTGCGCCTCTTTCCACCGAAGCCGCCTCTCTTACCCATTTCCTGTAAACATATAACAGAAAACTAAATTCATCTATTTACGTAAGTTTTTCATCCACATAATCTCGCTGAGAGTAAAGGTCCTTGACTCTTCAGCCGCGTACGGTATGAGTATCATTAGCGGCTGAATGTTTAGCTATGGCATGGGGAGGCCTATATATGCAACTTTTGCAGAAACTTGCAATTAGCCATTACAGCAGTCTGATGAGCTACATTCAAATGACCGGTCACTACGCGCGCCGCCAACTACATACGGTAAGTACGACCACAGTACGCTGACGTCCAATGCGCTCGATGCGGTGTTTCGTCGGACCCGCTTACGGGTGCCGCTGTCGTCGCAGATCCTGTGACTTCGGTATCAAACAAAATGATTATCGAGTTTTTTTAATCCTCAAAACTGTTAAATGTATCTATTAAACTCTATAAATCCAGCAGTTAACGCAAAAAAACGTTAATAAAACAAGAAAAGCAAAAACAGACCAACGTTAAAAAAATCCGGAAGTACGATCCCGTGGTACGATCTGGTACTTGGTAGACTGGTACGATCTCGGACTGGTACGTACGATCACGGGGTACGATCACTGTGGGTCCGATTACGCTCGTCGCTCAAGTTCAACCAGCCCGTGGCTCAACGTAAGGAGTAACGAAACGTCGTAATCATTACCATACGAGATCAGTGGCGTAACAAGGTTGCATTGGGCCCGCGTGCAAGTATTCCAAAAGGGCCCCTTCTTCCCCCAAAAAAAATTAAAAAACAGCGTCGGGCAAATTTTGGGCCCCCCACAGCGCTGGGCCCGCGTGCACTGCAGTGCACGCCTTGCACGCCCTATTGTTACGCCACTGTACCAGTG
>Ga0209782_1001764_pt1 | contig 11621 bp, 13 predicted proteins | sample WorMetmaBAHAMAS1_FD_187390 | JGI IMG/M metagenome (GOLD analysis project Ga0209782, IMG submission 187390) | Marine gutless worms symbiont microbial communities from Max Planck institute for Marine Microbiology, Germany - Inanidrilus... | ecosystem: Host-associated > Annelida > Digestive system... | reverse complement strand
GTATTTGTACCCCCCACTTTCAAATTTGTGGCGCCGCCCTTGTATCCATATTGCGATATTCAACTCCATTTTAAAATGCCAGGGTGCTGAATGAATGTCATTTCGCCAATTTTGCTCAATTTTGCCATAGCAACGTCCCTTGAGGAATCGGAATAACTGGCCCGGATTGACAACATTCATGCATTTTGTGGTGTTTTGTGGACGTTTTCGGCGAAAATTAAAGAAAATATCTATGTTTTATCTATGGTTTTATCTATGTTTTTCTATGTTGACGTCACACGTTAGGCTACTAGGCCTAGTAGGCCTAGGCTTAGGGCTAGGGCTGTTAGGCCTATTAGGCTATGGCTAGGGCTATGGCTAGTGGGCGTGGCCAATTTTAGTGGGCTAGGGCTAGGTCTACTAGGCCTATTAGGCTAGCGCTAGAGCTAGTGGGTGTGGCTAGGCTAGAGCCAGGCTAGCCCTAGCCCTAGCCCTAGTCCTAGCTCTAGGTCTATGGCTAGGGTCAGGTCTATGTTTATGTCTATGGCTAGGGCTATGGCTAGGGCTAGTGGGCTGGCTAGGCTAGAGCCAGGCTATAGTCTTACCCCTAGCCCTAGCTCTGGGTCTATGGCTTGGGTTAGGTCTATGGCTATGGCTAGGGCTAGAGCTAGGGATAGTAGGCCTACTAGGCTAGCCTAGTAGGCTATTAACCCTATCCCTAGCCTAGTAGGCCTAGGTCTATGGCTATGGTTACTAGATCTAGCCTAGAGGTTGGTGTTAGGCTTAGTAGGCCTACTAGGCTAGGCTAGTAAGCCTAGGCTAGTTGAGGTTAATATCTATGTTTTGTGACGTCAGACGATAGACCCTAGGGCTATTAGGCCTACTAGCCTAGCCTAGCCTAGCATAGCCCTATCGACGTTAGTGCCAATGCTTGCCACAGCAGCTGGGTGGGATTAGGCCTAGCCTAAGCATTTATAATAGCCTAAGTCGTGATTGGTTGGTTGTTATTACGTCGCAGTTGAAATCCAGTGAGACGTTATCATTCCCATTTAGCGCAAGTTTAAATCTAGGATAAGATAAGTCGGAATATCATCTTACTATGCCGTCAACCACAACGATTGCAACGACGATGGCGTCGAACGATCAACCTAGTAGGCCTACCAACGAAGTGGTGGGAGCTGCAGCGACGGGTGACGCTGGAGCGACATCGTTACCATCACCAGCACCATGGTCATTCTTCGTTCTTGGTGAGAAGAAAGATCGTGTGTTGGAGGTCTTTTCGGATATGGGTATTGTGAGAATAAAAACGTTGACTGTGCCGAATAACTTTGTCGTTGACAACGGAACGTTGGTCGCGGCTCATGTCGGTTCGTGATGAGATTAACGCTGTGATTGAAGACATCAAACGCTACAACTCACAATTTCCGTCGGTTAAGGTATGTCGATTTGTGGGGGGTCAAAAATGACTGGTTCCTAAGGCTTCCCATTGACTAAGCCGATGGCTGTTAACACAGGGCTGGTGCGACTGCGCCGCCTGTGATTGTGGATTCCTTGGCTTTTTACCGCGCGAGGCTATGCTAAGCGCGGTATTTGCCGTCGTCGTGTGTCTGTCTGTGTGTGTGTGTCTGTCACACTCCGGTATTGTATCAAAACGGCTAAACGTAGGATCACGCAAACAACGCCGCATGATAGCCCCATGATTCTAGTTTTCGCAATAAAAACACCTATAGGCCTAAGCCTTAGGCTTGGCAAATGCTTGCATGTCATCCGGTGTGACGACGAGAAATGTTAAATAGACCTAGACTATGCTTGTATTCTAAATCTATTCGGTTCACTTGAGTTGATAAGAGTTTTCTGCAGTGTCTGCGGGAATTTTTTCTTTCAAAACGTCGTATCCGCAGGGATACGTTTAGCATGTGATGCGAATTTGTCAGTGTTGGACGTTGTGGCTTAAAATTAATCCAATCGAGCGCATAGCGTACGGTTCGACGGTGGTGAGTTTTTGCCAAGAATTAGGCCTATCGTGCCAACATAGTGTTATTTTCTAAATAATAATAATAATAATACGGTTGCTTCAATACTTAGCGAACTGCGTGTTTTAGCCTATATTTTCCTTAGACATTGTACATATATTAATTGAATACCCCTTTGAAATAACTTTATCACATAGTTTAGGATAGCCAATTGCATAGGCTAGACTACAAGAGGCTCTGCTATGGCAGAGGGACTGTGTGACACGCTTGTTAGTAGAAATTCTGCAACTTAACATCACATTTTAAAATAACCAGAGTCCCGAGCTTTTCGTGTAGCATTATTTGCAGACAGACAGACGGACAGACGACGGCATGTACCACGCTTAGCATAGCGTCGTGCGGAAAAACCATATTAATAGGCATAGTTTCATATAGGCTAGCGTATATGTTGTTCTTAAGCTGTAATTCTTGCAGATATACGATATAGATTGCCGCGTACCGAGGCTATTCTAGCTCGCTTGTCGTTGGTGTTATTTGTGAGATGTTTTTATTATGGCTATTATCATTATGACATTGTTCCGCGTAACTCTATCCTAGATATTATAATAACGCGATAAAAAATGTATTTTCGAGTAGATTTAATTCTTCCTGTCTATACTATAGCTATAATAGTAATAGGAATAGCGTTAGGCTACTCTGCGACTATAACATCAACATCAACATAATCGAATGAGGCAAAACAGAGGTACGTATAGACCTACGATAAGCCGTCGTTAACAATTTGTCATCCGTCGTCGCCGTCGTCCTATTGAGTATAACCGAGTGCAGCTTTGACAGCTCTAATCACACCACTCGCTTGCTCGCTCGCTTGTTCATTCGACAGACTTCTTTGGTGACATGGGAGCGGTTCTCGGCTCGATCTTGCCGTTGCGACTGGTTCTGACAGCGGTGTTCCATGTCGTATGGCATCAGTTGTCGGTCTTGTCCTCGTCAGTTGTTGCGCGCATTCCTCCAATGCGTGCAGCTCTTCCATGCCGTCGTCATCCTGATGCTACCGCCGACCTGCTGCACTGGAATGTGTGCATCCAGTTAATGTGTGATCCATGCCCGCCATATCACCATCGGTGGATGTCTCTAACGGCATCACCGTACTGTCTGTTTTGTGTATCCGACAGTGACGAGGCATGCATGCGTGGGATGATTGAGGTCACTCTAGTTTGGGGTGGTGAGGAATCGTTATCGGAAGTTGCGTTGCTGCGACGAGGGCGAGTCAGTTTATACCGTCCAATTTTTAGATCAGACGAAATGTGCGTGGCTACACGCTTCCTACTTAGTGGTTGTATATGCTACACGAGTATGGAGCTTATAGCGGCCCGTTTCGCCTACCTGTGGTTCGTTGGAGGTGCCAATAGACTAGGGCTCTGTAGAGGCGTTGCCTGCTTCGTCCGAGAGATGCGAGTCATTGGTGACGTCTCCACCGGGTCGACAAGTGGCGAGGGCGATTCCGCAACGCCCAATGCCCGGATGTGGAACGCCACTAATCAGTCAGTTGCTCCAACAGGAGCCTGGACCGCCCGGACCACATCCACCATCATCATCGTCGAGTGAGTCGGACAAGGGGGGCTGCCCTGTACCGGTCATTGGTATGAAAGTGAGTGGTGGTCGTACGATGATATCAATGGCAATGGCGACGGCGACGGCAATCGCGCTGCCGGCGGTGCTGTCAGCGGCGCCACTGGAGGCGGCGGTGGCATGTACGAGGAAGGTTGAATAATGCACATTGTATTCTTACTTGCATAGGCCTATAGTGTTTATATGTGTGTGTGTGTTCTAATTGATACATGTTGAATATGTTTAGTATGGGGTTGACTATCATCACGACATTGACGCCGACGGCGAGACGTTTCCTTCTTTCTCCTTCTTTTCAGGTAATCCATAGTTTTGCTTAAGATAGCTTGCAGCTTATACATATAGCACAGTTTTGACATGTGTTCCATGCATATTGACGTTATTATGCTATTGGTGATTGGAATACGTTGGGTTTTTCCCCATAGCCGCAACCGTGTAGGTCTATGCTATGTTTGATTGACTGATTGATTGCATGACATCTAGTCTATTGTTGTGATGGAAAGCAAGAGTATAGGCTAGTTCTACTAGCCTATTACAGTTTGTATAGCTTAATTAATGACAACGATTGTCCACCAGTCTGCGACTTTGTTTGCATTTTGTTGCAAATTTGAGCGTATATTATAAGTTTTAGTTGTCACACTATGTATGATGGTATTGGCTTCAAAAGAAACAATACGGGTGACACGTAATTTATTTCAGTCTTTGAAGTCGCTGCATTGACAGTCATAATATACAATTGCCTAAGTACCGATCGATAGGTCTAATGGTCGGTGTTGGCATGTGCCAATGTCAGCAATTCAGGCATGTCCGATCATGCCCATCGGTTGTAACTTTAGCATTAGGTCTAGTTTATTTCTAGACATAGGCGGCCTAGTTTATGTCGCTTTTCTGTCACGTTTGCTAACATTCATCACATTTAGCATTTGTTGAGAACAAAAAATAACTATTTGTTCGAACGTTGGTGTTTTGCTTGTTTGGTGGCATTATGTACTATTTATATAAACTTTAACTTTCTAAAGGCGACTGTTTCTTGGTGTATATTAATTAATTTGTAATGTTAGTCGACGCTTAGTGCCAGCAAGCGACAGCGTCAGCAACAAGATGGACTTTGTAACAATATGTTCACTTCATTGTTGCCACGTCTGTTTTCTATATGCCACGTTAGGCTAGGTTAGGCTATGCTACTTGGGTTTTTTCCATTCACACCCATAGTCGCGCATACTGCGGCATTTCATTTTCCGTCAGTTAGGACCTACCATGCGGAATAGGCCTACATAAATGCTTAATGTACGTGTTAATATCATACACATAGTAGTCTACTCACAGGCAACCGACTGCTACAGTATAACCTAGGCTGCTAAGGTGGTGACGATGAAGAGTGTAATGAAACGTCAAATCGCAGAAGAAACGACGGAGAAAAATGGTAGGTTAAGTCTAACTGAATTGAAGTTGATGATGATGATTATTGTAATATTAAGTATGTTTCTATATATTGTTGCGAGTAAGTTAATTAATTGATTTCATGTGTGCGCATACGTGTTTAGCGATCGAAGCCATTGTCGAGTATCCGTTCATATTCGCAGCAACTTACTTTTCACCTCCACCATTGACCTACTCCTATCCACCGCTTTCGAGTTAACAGTTTTCGAAAGATTTTGATAAACTAAACATTTAAGTTTGTGTTTTCATGTACGTCGTCAATATTTACATGATGTTTGAGACGAAGCTGGTGTATAGCTTGTAGCTTCACTGTTGTTGAGGAAGTAGGTTATTGTTGACGTTTAATGTAACGAGTTAATAGTTTGAGACTAATTATTTGACATGTGTTTGCTACTACATCGTCCATAGAATAATCTATAAGTAACGGTGTAATTTGTAAAATGTTTGCAGCACCACCGCACGGAGACGATCGTGTTATAACGTCATTTCCGTGTTCCGTCATATCACCGCAAAGATCATTATGCCCACAGTATGACAGTTGCATCGACAACGACGACGTCAACGATGGCGGCGACGATATTTCGTCATCGCAGTGGTCTATGAGTCCTGGTCCACCAACTCCACGTTCCATTACATCATTGCAGGGATCGTTGAGTCCACCACACCACTGCAACAGCATCAACAGTGTCAATGGTGGATGCGACGATTGTAATTCACAGCTTCACAGTCGCCTATGAGTTCCGATCCCCACCTCCGTTGTCCGTTGCTACTGAAGCACAGCACTCATCATCACACGAGACTATGAGCTCCAATCTTTCATCCCAAAAGTCCGTGGATTTAGCAGCACATGGACCATCGTCTCCTACTTCATCACCGTACGACAGTAGCACTGACGATAGTGATGACTGCATCTGCACCTGTGGCTGTGTTGCCTCTGAGTGGCCTATGAGCTCCGATCAGTCATCACGAAAGTCCGATGATATAACGGGACCAACGTGTCCTGCTCCATCACCGTACGATAGCAAGACCAATGACAGTGATGAGGACAACGACTACAACAGCGATGGTTTTCCATTATCACGGTGGACTATTAGCCTCAATTATGCATCTCGAAAGTGCGATGATGTAGTCGCACAGGGGTCAATATGTCCTGCTTCTACACCCTATGACAGCAGCGCAACCGATGACAACACCGGCGGTGATGCCTCGTCACAGTGGTCTATGAGCCCCGGTCTACCTTCCGATGCTATATCACAGCAGCAGCAGCAGCAGCAGGCGTATGATCTGACTATAATGGCATACAGTGATGACGACTATGTTGCAACAGCACAACCATCTTCAACAGGTTAGCCACGATATACTTGTGCAAAAGCATTATTAATTTAATCTTGTTGTTAAACGGAATAGTGTCGTAAACTGACAAAAATTCTAGTATTTTGCTATATCTTCGAAAGGTTAGTTGCTCGTGTGGATATTCCTATTACTATTAATGTTGACGATGTTGTAATTTTGCTTAATTTCTAAGTTAGTCTACTTTCATTCTTCGCGAGTCGGACATTCGTGAGGTTTGCAGCCACTAGACTTGAATGGAACCGCATTGAAATAATATGAGAAATACACTGGCCGATAATGATGATTATTGTAAATGTTTTAGTGAACAACGATGAACGAACTATCGTGACGGAAGCCAGACACAGCGGTCTACCCCTGTTGTCATCCGTCGTCATTCTTTCATCGGGCTAACGCTTTCCCGTCAACAACAACAACATCAGCAAAGTCCCGCAGGTTAGGGTAATTCATTGTATCTAAGTCGCATTAGTGGACAAGATCGGACATTGCTGATGTCATCACTGATGGTGGTAGGTAAATGTAGTTAGACCTCACATGTAGGCTATGCATTGTTACAGTGATGACTAGTTTTGATTTATGACCGTCAAAGCGGCTACTTCAAGGAGTGAAATAAAACAGACTTCCGTCTAACTAGCTTACATGTCAACCGTTTTGTTTATTTTGAAGTTGCCATTATACTGCGCACTGCTGTCAAGAAAATGTCGAGGGTTGTAGGAGAAACCATTATAGTCCAATCGTTGAATCTAAGTCGACTATAATTATACAACAAAATGTAATAATATCCTTATATTTAATGGTAGTTATATTGCTATAAGCATTACTAAAGCAGAAAGAAGATCACATTTCTATAAGTCAATGGAGTTTGTCGGTGCCTGACATCAGCTGCTGCTAATGACTAATCTGATTAATGACTATCATTTGCGGCGACTTCAAAGAATGAAATATACAACGCATCAACCGTATTGTTTCTTTTGAAGTTGCCGCCATCCTGCGCGCTGTAGCTCCCGGTCATCATCGAGGGTGAAACGCATAGATCTAGGCTTAAACTAATCGTTGAATCTAAGTTGCCTAATGCACGAAGTTAGGCTTAATTCTCATTTATAACATCATCTCAAATTGTCAGTATAGGCTATAGGCCTATTGCAACGGTGTGAATAAAGTAGAAAATCATTCGCGTTTACATCCTAGTCTACAAATGAAAATCAGACTCGCATTCGATTTAAGTCTAGGACAAGATCGAACATGTCTTCATTGCTGCTGCTGACTTCACGTGGTAGCACGAAACGTCACGAGCTTATGACTAATGATTGTCAATGCGGCAACTTCAAACATTGAAATAAAACAGACTTCTGACATGTTAACCGTATTGTTTAGCTTGCTCGCAAAGTTGTCGGAAGGGCTATATATTTTCTTTTGAAGTTGCCGCCGTTCAGCGTGTAGCAGCAGCAGTATGGTAGCCGTCGGGGTCGAGGATGAACCGTATAGCATTCGCTTACGATATTAATTTACAACAAGATGACTATAATAATGATAAACATGTTGTGCAACTGTGTATGTAGAATCGTTGAAGGCAACTGCGGCAGTGTCTCGGTCAACATCATCGCCAGCATCATCATTGATGAAGGATTCATTTTCACCTTGCGTTGGACTACTCGACGAAAGCTGCGGCGACAATGAAGTTTTTCTACCTAACGACGATGAAGAGAGATGCACCTTCAAAAAGGAATGTGAAGCGATGGATGCACTCGTTCGGATCAGTGGAATGCTTCTCAATGTTGCGCAAATCCTGCGTGATTGTCACGAAATGAGACAGCGTCATATTTATGGTCGGTCCGCTGCACTCGTTAGACCTAGTCCTAAACCGAATGCTAAACGTAAACTCACTTTTTAAGTTTACAATGTCTTCACAAACATCTTGTTGACTTTCTCCAAATAGCATTTTCTCTTCAACGTGAACTCTGGAAAGCGTTTTAAGACTTCTTTATACTATTAATCGAAAGAAAAAAACATTACTTTGTCATTTTTTACATTGAATTCAAACTAACAACAATAGAGCTTCATTCATCATGATTCCAAAGAAGGCGCTACTAGCTTCAGCAGTAGCAGTAGACTAACAGCAGCAGCAGCAGCAGCAGCTGTAGTTGTATATCGTACGGGTTTTCGCTCGTTACCATTTGACTACGAAAAACGATAATAACATTTTTCTACTTATTATCGCGAAATATGGTACGTTTAAAAAAAAGTTTATTGTTTCATGCGACTTTTAAACACCTTAATTATTTCCAATTTCATTCTCATAAAATGCGCTTGGTTTATGTTTCTTGTACCAGTAACTTACTGATTGACTTGGCTGCTGTTGCAAGCAACGAATTTCTTAATGAGAAAACGTATTATTTCGTTTTCACTCGTAAACTCTACAAGTAAAACTAATATTTCCACTTTCATTGACACTTGGATGTTTATTTGTAAATAGTTACAATCATGTAAACCTATCTATGACAATTGGCTTAGTCTATTCTCATGTCCTGACAGTCAAAACCAAATCCTTCCACTTTGACGCGTCGCAACGGTGCTAGACTAGCCTAAACCTATTCCTAGTCTTAGCCCTAGTTCCAGATCAATGGCTAGGGCTAGGACTAGCCTAGCCCTAGCCATAGCCCTAGCCATAACTCTAGCCATTCTATAGACTTCAAGGCATACATCAGCCCGACTGCTTCTAAATCCTCTGCTGAGTAATTAGTCTGGGCAGGTGTGGTGGCATATGAGCCATACCTCACTGCGTGCAACATGCCATCATTGTCTGCTTGTATTATCACAAAACCGATACCATAAATACTCGCATCACATGAAATGACAAGATCACGATTCAGGTCGATCGGTTTGAGTATTGAGTCAGAGGCCAGGCAGTTTTTTAGATACTCTAACTCCTTTTGGCATTCTGGCATCCATTTAAACTCTGTGTCCTTTTTCAGCAGTTGGCGCATGTGATAAGTATTCTTAGAATAATCCCTAAGATACTTTTTCCAATAATTGAACATGCCCAACACTCTTTGTAAGGCTTTTAAGTTCTTTGGCGCTTGTATTTTACCGATCGCTTCTACTCGCTTCTTGGAAATGCGCACTGACTCAGCACTACGCCGGTGGCCGAGGTATTCAACCTCTGCGAAGCCGATTTTAGTTTTCATAGGGCTGCACGAAATACGGTTTTCTTGCAAGGTTTTCAGTGAAAGCTCTAACTGCTGGATATGATCATTCCAGTTATTACTATACACCAAAATGTCATCCACATAACACACTAAGCTGTGGAAACGTGATTTATCACTAAAAATGTTAGGTAATAGCAGATTTAATGCACTCTGGGTATTTGACATGCCCATGGCAGCGCGCGTATATCTCCAACATCTCCCATCAGGACCAGTAAATGACGTCAAGTCATGTGACTCCTCATGTAGGCCTATCTGATAAAAAGCACTGAGTATATCGAATGTCGTTAAATACCGAGGCTTGGATGAAGACACAGTCTCCAATAGTTCCTCTATTTGTGGCAGTTGAACTAGCTTAGGTATGATCAAGCTATTAACACCACGGAGGTCCACGACCATCCGCTTCTGGCCATTCTTTTCATGACCAATTACTCAAGGCTCAATTACTCCAGACTTCTCCATTTGTTGTATTTGTCGGTTCATCTCGACCATGTCGGGTTCACTTAAACGATATTGACGTTTAAACATTTTACGATTAGAGTGCAACTCTACTCTCATAGGCTCACCTTTACTCAATTTCGGTCATATCACATGCGAATACAGATTTATAACAATGTTAACATCTCTTATATTTGATAGCGCTGTGCATCATCGAGTTGCGGACTGAGTTTAAAGCCACACTCTGTATGAAAGCGGTCCAGGTCATTTTGATTGACAGCTTTGGCCACGCCCACGTCTGTGACTTTGCCGGGTCAGCCTCTGCTAGTGACCTGATTGCCGGATTTATCAATGACTCGTGCTTGCGCTGTGGCCTTAGAGCGATCTAGAGCTATAACAGAAGTACTTTTAAAGTTTTTAGCAGGATGTACAGTCCTAGCAGCTCGATGAAGCGGCGCTGACCTTCACTGAGACTGCTGCTGCTGCTGCAGTCTCGCTGTTGTACGGCAAATATGCACGAAGTGACCCTTTCGGCCACAACCACAGCAAGTATCATTCACGGCCAGGAAAATGTTTGGGTGTGGGTGTGGGGCACATCCACATTTGCCACACTGCATTGTTATCGGCGTCCCTTGTCCATCGTTCCATCCAGTCTCCATGTTGGGAGGTGGCGGGGTATAAGCTGGTTGGTTCATAGGCATCGGCTGTGGTGCAAAGTTTTGAGGTCCATAGTTTGGAACCAGGCCATAATTTTGCATTTGGCCATAGTTCAGTGGCGGGCTGTAGTTCTGTGGAGCGAAGTTTTGGGGTGAAAATTCTGTGGGCCCTGTTGCCTGGAGAACCTGCGCCCTCCAGACCCACGTGGTCGGCGCGTGCCCTTAGACTCGCGGTTAGAGTCGGCATCCCATTCCCGGCGTCCGGGTTCGGTAGAACGAGATCAACGTTCCTCGCATTGTCCGCAATCGGCATTGCGGTACTCCTGGACGCCACGATCCGCTGATCGATCGTATGGTCCTGTATGGCTTCTAGTTTGACAGCAAGGGTTGGATCTATGGGTGGCGCAACCGGTAGACACATCTCGCCAATTTTGGCATGATGAACCAGTTCACTCCATGTGGTGGGTTGTGTGCGCGTTACATGGTTACGAATTTCGGGTTTTAACCCATTGATAACCACAAAATAAAACATCTCTTAATTTGCGCTCACTTCCCTAGCCAACCTTTGCATTTTCACACAGAAATCGTCGACAGACGAGTCCCCCTGTTTTGTGTTAAACAGGTCATTTGCACACTTGTATTTCATGAAGCCAAGTGAGTTGTAACGGGTTTCAAACGCCATTTTCATGTGCTCCCAGGTATCAGTATCGGTTGCTAACAAGCTGTCGTACCAGGCAGCAGCGGACTCCACCAAAAGGACCTTGAAAAGGGCCATAGGACGCATCAGTTATATAAGAATATATCTATGTTATTTCTGTTTCCGGTAAAAGACGGTAAGCTTAGTACAGGCGTCACTGCAATATTTAATGCATCATGTTACGGTTAGTCTTCAACAATCTAAAATTACCTTACAAAACAATTGTATAAATAATACCTCGATAACTCAGCCCACT
>Ga0209782_1001763_pt1 | contig 11622 bp, 11 predicted proteins | sample WorMetmaBAHAMAS1_FD_187390 | JGI IMG/M metagenome (GOLD analysis project Ga0209782, IMG submission 187390) | Marine gutless worms symbiont microbial communities from Max Planck institute for Marine Microbiology, Germany - Inanidrilus... | ecosystem: Host-associated > Annelida > Digestive system... | reverse complement strand
CGGCACAACAGCTCCTGAGTCATCTGACTGCTAAAATTGGTCCCATTATCACTAATGATTTTAGACGGCACACCCACATTTGAAAACAAATCAAGCAAAGCATCACACACAGCTCGGGCCGTCAACGACTTCAACGCATACAGTCGGCCAACGTGTACAGCTGTCAACAACACACAGGCAATACCGATGACCCTGAGCCGACGGTGGATCAATTGGACGAATATAATCCATATTTAACGCTTGAAATGGAACCTCCGCTTGAGTGATGGGTGCAATTGGCACACGGTCCAAGGTTTTTGGACGCGAACTGAGTTGGCACTCCTGGCAAGTGTTTATATATTGTTTTACATCTTTCTGTAATTTGGGCCAATAGAACGAGAGTCGAATACGTTCGCGAGTTTTCTTCTCTGCCAAATGACCACTAAAAACGGAGTCATGTGCCATCTGCATTACAACATTCCGCTTTACACTAGGTACACACTGACATATTCTTTGACCCTCAACTTAATCAATGTGGTACAATAAACCATCATCAATAATACAATCTCCCTTGCCTGCCTTAGCCATCTCCCAACAAGCACTAAGGCTATCATCCTTCTCTTGTAGTTCTCTCAAGCCAGTATCACTACTCACACAATCACCTGCAGGCAACTGATCAGCATTCAGAACATCATTGTCATCATTACTATTATCACAAGTCTCACCAACAGCCACTCCAGTCACATCACTAGTAAATACACTCACACTCATAACATTCAACACTGGCAGATGCTGCAAATCAGTGACCACATGAATTGGTAACACCACGTCATGGGTGACCTCTTTAAGGGGTGCTATCACACACACAACTAGCAAGCCATCTGCCACATTCTCACAATTAGCATCCCCACACATCTTCACCAGGGACACCCATCGAGGATCATGCCCCTTATATTAATGTGTTCACAGGTTTCAACATCCAATTTCTCAGCCACTGCCTCACTCAATACTCCTATCTCAACACCCGAATCAACCAATGCAATACAGTTCACATCATTCACCTGCACATTCACATACTTTAAACTAGACAATTTGACTCCAGTACCACTCTTATCCCGACAATTTGCCACTAAGGCCTCGACTTGAGAATGTTCACCAAACTCCCATGGCATGGTCACAGTGTCCTTGCACTCCTCCTCATGGCCTGACACAACAGGGACACAACCATCTGACTCGACACTCTGATAATTACACATCACATCACAGTCAGTCATTAAATCACCATCACCAAAACAAACATTGACTTTGGCCTCCTCTTCCTCTGTATCAGAGGTAGCATGCTGCTCATTAACACGGCTTGGGCAATCCCTAACCAAATGCCTGGACGAATTGCATGCATAACACCGACGGACCCCAACTGAGGGCCTCTGCCCTGCCTGAGCTGGTTTGGCACTTGGACGAGACTCCCTAGTCCCTTTCTTTGGGCAAAACTTAACCACGTGCCCCTTTTCATTACACAGAAAACAGGTTATGTCACGGGCAGGCTGCATGCCCCGATCACCGTCCTGGGGACGGTCAGTACGCCCTTGCCGCCTGTCGGTCCTGGGAGACCTGGCCTCTGCACTACCCTTCACTTGTGCAACATGGACAGTATGCTTCGGCTTATCCTTCTCACCATGATGACTCATGTATGTATTAGCCAGCTCAGCTATTTTCCCTGGGCCAAAGCAATCTCTCCCTTCTAACGACAACACATAATTCAAGGCCCCCTCAGGTAAACAACTCTTTAACTTGTCAGCTATCAACAATGCAAATAAATGGTTAAATCATCCATACAATCACGGCTCTTTAAATAATACCGCAAACTACTTCTCAAGCACGCTGCAAACAGTGTGAATGTCTCCTCATTTCGTTTCACAGCAGAGTCAAATTTCGTTTTATATTCTCTTGGAGTCAGCTTAAATTCGGCCAAAATGAAATCACACATAGCACCATAATCCTCTAACTCACCAGCACACAACCGAGATATCACATATTTGGCCTTGTCTGACAAAAATGGCAACAACAGCTTTGCATGTAAATCTTCTGGCACCTCAAACATACGAAACATTGCCTCTAGATTTTCAAAAAATTGCGGAATTTCGGATGCGTCTGACGGCATTGGGGTCACCACCTGCTTAAGGGCGATACCGTACCTCTTAACCTTGTCGGCTAACATATCTGCCCTAGTCCGCCTCCTGTTGCCACCATGCATGTCTCCTGCCTCCTCCATTCCTCCGCTATGAGTATCACCCAAGCCATTATCATCCTGGTATCTATCTGCTCTATTCATCTGTGCCAAATGTCACTCATGCTCCCTCTGTGACTTAACATCCTCTAACTCCATCCTCTTTCTCTCATTCTCGGCCTCCCTTTTCTCTCTCTCTCACTCTCTCAGCCTCCAGCTCTATCTCACGCCTTTTATTCTCACTCTCAGCATCAGCTTTGACCCTCTCAGCCTCTGCTCTAACCTTCTCCTTCTCGACCTCCGCCTCCAGCTCCATCTTTTTCAATGCCAACTGCAGCTCAACCTCCCGGGCCCTATCTGTCTGTTCCATATGACTCACTGCACCACCTCCAGCCGCTCCCAGAACAGCACCCTTTTTGACTACCATACTTCTATTCATCAATTCTAACAGGGCCATTCTGTCCATCGTCTCTAGCTCATCGTCAGTCATGTTACCAGTCCGGACTGCCATCACACGCAGACGTTCGGTGCTATTTTTACGCAGGGTCTCCTGCTGCTCGGCCGAGAGCTGATCGATGTCAGCAAAATAGCAAAATTTCACGTTTTGGGCTGCTGCAAAAGTCAGGCAATGCCCCGGTACAAGCCAGTACACTAGAAAACAACAAATACAGCGCACCCCTGTCTCATATATGGTGGCACAAAATAACCAAAATAACTGGCACTACTCACTTAGCACTATACAGCAATACACACGTAGGCCTATCCGCACACGTTATCCATGGAACCCCACTTCTGGTACCAAATGTGAAGTCCTCCTCCCAGGAGCTTCCTTACTGGGGAGCTTCATTACTGGGTCTCTAAGGATCCTACTGAGCTAAACTCACTCGCCCAGCAATCTAATTTATAGACCTACTGCACTATTAATATCACAATACTGTTCTGTAAAAGTATAATTTATTACAACAGTAGGCTAAATATATGAATAATAGCAGTAATGAAAACGAGGTGAATGATGATTAATACAGTTTCTAGCCTTATAAAGTTCGAAATATTACTAAACTCACAGTCGGTTGTTACAGCAGACCGAATAACTCAATCCACAAGCAAGCAATACAATATCAAATGCAATACAAAGGTGTAGCACCACAGTCTACACACAATACAAGTCCTTGCCAATAGCAAATCACTCAAAAGGACACGAAACAACTCACACAGCTAGTTGCACAGCTGGTTGCCCAACACACGAAAATACACAACCCAGTGTGAGTCTCTTAGGAACACAGCAGGCTCACGAACTCGGCTCCAGACGTCACACGACTGGCCTTCTACGTCAACACGACGATGCTGAACAGCAGCTCCTGCACCAGGATGATCTCTCTTCAATAGTCTTGTCAGTAACAACAACAGCAGTGGCTTCAGGGTGACTTCAACCCCAACAGAATCACCAAGCAGCTTCTGACTTCGCCTCACACGGCAGCAGGATCGTCCACTAACTCGTTCTTATTACGTTTAAACAACTCAGGCATACAGCCAGTACGTAATATCACAGAACTTCTAATTTCTGTAATTCACAGATAGGCACACAGCCTCTAATAGGCAAACAGCCTCTTCAGCCACACAACGTCCACAAACAGCAGCTGGAATCCTTTCCTCCTAGCCATGCCTGTTTTTTAAACATAATCTCTTCCTGGCCACTCAGTAAGCATGCAAATTACACAAACAGGTCTAGCCACCATCCATCCTGCATTATACCAGTGGCCAATCAGATTCAAAGATCTGATATCTAAAAATAGGCTGGTATGTAGACATCCACAGGTGTGGCCTAAACCCTGCAGGCAGACACACACACAGGTAGCTACGTCACTCACCAGCTAGACTGTACAGGTGATGATGCTAGGTACCTGTCCTACCACAGACGTGAGATACACACCTAAACACCGTCTACCTGCCAACACACGTTACGTCAGCTGAATACGACCATACGGCCAAACACGATAACATGGCCATTGAATAGACTCAGGCAGCACGGCAAACATGGGCGAACACGATAGCACGGCCATTAATAGCCATTGAACTGACAAATTCACAGATAGGCACACAGCCTCTAATAAGAACACAGCCTCTTCAGCCACACAACGTCCACAACCAGCAGCTGGAATCCTTTCCTCCTAGCCCTGCCTGTCTTTTAAACATAATCTCAGCCTGGTCACTCAATAGGCATGCAAATTACACAAACAGGTCTAGCCAACCACCATCCTGCATTATACCAGTGGCCAATCAGATTCAAAGATCTGATATCTGAAAATAGGCTGGTATGCAGAGATCCACAGGTGTGGCATAAACCCTGCAGGCAGACACACACACAGGTAGCTACGTCACTCACCAGCTAGACTGTACAGGTGACGATGCTAGGTACCTGCCCATCACAGACGTGACATACACACCTAAACACCGTCTATCTGCGAACACACGTTACGTCAGCTAAATACGACCATACGACCAAACACGATATCACGGCATGGCCACTAAATCTCCACATCTCCACAGCACTCCGTTAACTGCGATCAACAATGTCGTTGACGACAGACTACTGCTTATCACACCTATGGCGCTCGAGGCCACACTAAGTCTTATAGGCCTAGGTTCCATCGGTTCGATTTATCACTGTGTTTGTTGCAAAGTTGGCTGTATAACATATAGACAACAAATCGACTAAGTTGAGTTTGCGCATTATTGTTCAAATGTGTGATAATAACCGACATTTATCTATCTGTGTAGCAGTTTGCTATTAGCCAACGCTTGTTGCCTGGTAATTAAACTGGCACTGGCAGTGTGATATGGTCGATTTTGCGTGAAGCAGCGTCGCGCGGTCCATCGGCGTTAGCAGATATACTTGTTTTTACACACATGTGTATCGAATTTCGGCAGTTTACGTTGAAATTTAATAAACTGGGGGTGATGATGCTAAACTACCAATTATTCTGGACTGTATATGTTGGAGCTCTAGCCCACAGCAGCTGTTGGTAACATTGGCAGCTGCTGTTACTCGCTGCTGTTCCATTTAAACTTGGCTGAATGAACGACCTCAACGCCAAGTATTTACTTCTTCGCTGCATGCACCTGGTCAGAAGGTTCACTATACATGTACTCACAAGAACGTATCTATCTTTCCGACACAATGTATTATAGAAGAGTTAGTCGATACCTGCACTTGAAGAGTATCCCACGCTGTTGTTACTCGGTAGACGTCAGTGTCGGTTCGATTGCTGTAAGTCGCTGTCGCATTGTACTCGTACTTGATCTGATAATGCATGCTCGCATCGAGGTCATCCAGTATCTGACAGCATCAACGTCATTACATATTATAATGATTTTAGTTTGAGTTTGTAACCGTTATACATTTACAAGTCTTCGACAGCCTATTTCCACCTAAATATACAAAACAGTAAGTGCTTGCCGGTTTCATATCACTCGTCTCAGCTTATCTCATCTGACCTCATCTTAATTGACCTCATTTCATCTGAACTGAGCGCGCTGTGATTGGTTGCTGCATCCACGGCGAGCTGGGTCGTGCACTGTGAAGCGACCCAGTTCGCCGTGGCTGCGACCAATCACAGCGCATTAAGTTCAGACGAAATGAGGTCAGTTAAGATGGGGGGTCAATCAGATGAGGTGAGGTGAGGTGAGTGATATGAACACGTTCTTGTAATGTCGTTTTGATGAGGTCACTGTCGACATTGGACGAGTCGTCTTCATGTCGATGACATCATCATCTCGGTGACAGTTCAACGTCTCTAGAACTCATATCTCTTCATCACTCACCGGCATGCATGTCTCTGTTGAAATAAACATCACGTTAGTAATTTGTTAGCACTGCAATGTCTGACACGATGTAGACGCTGTAAACGAAATAGTGAAAACAAAGCAGCATAATGGGTCCCAGTCCCGTGAAAGCTATGACGTTTAACATTTTGAAAGTCAACAAGAAGCCGCAAAATATATAGTAAGTCCAATCTACCGCCACGTGAATGCAAGTTATCACCACTCATGATGTAATTTGACGGTCTGTTGGCACTTAGATCAAGTACGACATTCTTAGTGAAGTTGGCAGCGTCACAGCGCTATAGAAACTAACCAAGTTCAACTCATTTCAGACATCCGAGGGTCTATTATATGGGTCTCTATTATATTATATATAGAGCTGGTCGTCTCTGCCTCCAAGCTGCTGAGCCAGCAGAGAGTGGCAGTAGATCAAACCTTAGACAAGGTGCTTTTCAGATGCACATGCACCTCGATGGCAGACTTAACGAGAGAAGTGATCGTCTCGATACGAGACAGTGGCATCGCTGTGGCGTCCAGCAGTGCGCGCCACGGCACGACAGCCACAGAATAAAACCTAGGCTACTTATACGAGCTCAGGTCCGACTAGCGCCGCTCGGTGGCGACTGTCAGCAGTCAATCTGTCAAAGTAGTGAGTGAGAGGTGGACAGACAGATGAGCACACGACAGTAGAGATAGCAGCAACTCATTGGCTAGACCGATTCGCGCTGACTAGCGACTGACATGATGACATCGGCGTCTGTCTGTCCGTCTGTCACACGATGGCTTGTCTTCACCATCTTTACCTTCAGCGACTACATGCCTGTTTCGATTATTAATATCAAAATCATAATTGTCATCGTCATCGTCATCATTTCTGACATCGAGCACTTGCTCATTCCACAAGAGTGATTTCTGCACAGTGCCTAGCTCAACGGCTATAGAAGACTATCGCATCATGTCTTTCGAAATTCATGTCTTCTGACAACTAGCGAATTTGTGAAATGATGCAAATAGCAATATTTACACAAATTGTCATACCATTTATCGCCAAAATATGAAAAAAATCGAAAACAATTTTGTTTCTACAAGTACGTTTATTAGTTGTATAAGTTGTCATTAAAACAGCAAATAAGATTTTCTTGTTTAGAAACATTTTTACGACTTTAGAAACTTACAAACTTTGCAAAACATTTCGTTGTGTGGTCTTTAATCATCAACTGACAAGCCAAATTTTAAGTTTATTAATTACCCATTTAAACTTTACAGTGAAGGCTTACGGTGTTTATGCTTTTCTCTGAGCACAGCTGTTGTATATGCCTAGACTATAAACCAATTGTTTCACTCAGCGACGTTTTAAAGACTGAATAATAAAAAGTTAGTAGGTCCTAGTTTACTAGTTGTGACTTAACTCTGCGATAGAATTTCAAGACGATGCGAAATAGCGATACGACGTTTAATACGGCGTACATCAATAACGTATCTATACGGTCGGCGAAGATCATCTGTTGTTTCTGTTTGAGCCCGCATGGCTTTCGTCAATGACAACCTGAGATCAAGTCGAGTCGCATGTGTTGCTGCCATTTGCCATCATTCAGTCGTGCCGTTCTAAGGCGCGTCATCCCGCGCTTCCGATGAACTCTATAAGCGCGTACACAGCGCCATGAATCTTTTAGTAGTGACGTCTGCTTACTGAAGCAACGGTCAAGTTGCATGTTGCCATTCTCTAGCAGCTACATATCACGTCACTGCATGATCCTTACTCCTCGGTTGCATTACCTACGGTCGTTTCACCACAAATTTTAGCAATTACGCTATAACAAGTAGGCCTACGTGGTAGGATCGTGTGCAAGCCACATTTAGGCCGAGTTTTGTCCCTTTTATGTGCTGAACTTTCTATACTGCACACTTCGCTATACACGAGTGACGCCACGCTATGCTACATGTATATGCCGTCGCCGTGTGTCATTGTGTGTGTGTGTGTGTGTGTGTGTGTGTGTGTGTCTGTCTGTCTGTCATGTTATTGTATCAAAACGGCTAAACGTAGGATCACACAAATAATGCCACACGATAGCGCAGGGAATCTACTTTTTGATGCCAAAGATCACGGCGAAATTCGAAAGGGGTCACCCCTATGAAGGCGACAAATGCAGGTGGGGTGGGTTAAAATTGGCCACTTTTGACAAATAACTCGCTATAACTCGAACACGGTGCAAGGTAAACGCATAGTTTTGATTAAAGTCGAATAGGAAGTCGTATGCACTCTATCGAATGGCTATGTTGCTGATGACGTTGGGTGACTGGTAACCCCCAAACCACCCAACGTTTTGTATTTTTCGTCGTCTTTCATAACTTTGTAGTGGGTGAACGTAGAGATTTGAAATTTGGTACACAGGCTGATCATAGTCCCAGCCCACCGAGGACAAACCGTCCCTTGTGACAAGATGTCATGTGACCTATTCAAATTCTCAGTCTCCCAAAAATATCTCCGTAATGGCTAAAGCGAGAGACCTCAATTGGGATTACAAACTGTCCCTTGCGTTGGCAGTCTCGTGAGTCGATTGATACCATCGGCGTGCTTCTCCTATGGCAAAGTGCCTGAAATCGTGTTTCTGACTCCAGCCCTCAACAGCTCAACGTAGTCGCGGCTATTACCCCTATTCGGGCAGCGTAACAGAGAAACTAGAAATGTGTGGCAAAGCCTAGCGTATAGCCCGCTCGGAGCCACAGTGTCGCCCCCTAGGAAGACAAAACCGTGCTACCATCTAGCGAACGTGCAAAGAATGCATGTAGTATCAGTTTGCCTTTATTACGTCAAAATTATTTGGTTGCCATGGCAACGTCCCTTGACAAATTGGAAAATAAGGTACAGATCCATCATCTGCTAGCAAAGTGCTTTCATATGGTAAAAAGGTTCCGAAAATCGGTCCAGTATATCTGGAGATATTCGACTGAAATGCGCCAGATTTTGGCCGTGTCGTATATTGACGTTTACAAATGAGCAAAGTCAACTCTGGAGTTACAGGACCAAATTTCATGAAATTTTCACACAATATAGAGGCATCATGTACGCTGTTAACGCGCATATTGCGGTTGTGATATCCGATTCCCTTTCGGAATGGCAGAGCGATAAGAGCAGGAGGGTAGGTAATTTTGCCCCATTTTTGCCATTAAATTGGTTGTATGGCAACGTCCCTTAAGATATCGGAAAAAGAGGGCCGGACTGATCATCTGCAATTCAATACCTACCATATGGTGCAAAGATTGTGAAAATCGGTCCAGCGGATCCTGAGATACTTCGGCTCCGAGTGAACAAGTCTGCTACGACATAAAATTGGTTGCCATGACAACGTCCCTTGAAATATTGAACAAAAACTTCAGATCTATCATCTACACCCAAACATTTTCACATGGTGTAAAAATTGCAAAAATCGCACATGGTTTGTATTTTTCTTATACAAAATTGGTTGCCATGGCAATGTCCCTTCATGAATTGGAAAAATGGACCGGATTGACAGCATTCACACAAATACCTTCCATTTGGTGAAAAAAATTGTGAAAATCGGTCCAGTAGATCCTGAGATAGCTTTGCTCTATTTAAAAAAGAAAGAAATTAACGCAAGCAAAATATATAGCCCGGTCGGCCCGGTCAGCAGGTTTGCCGAGCGGGCTAAATTATTGCATCGATTCCAACCAAATTTTGCCAACGGTAAAGAAAAAGTATTCCACGTAAGTTGCGCACTGGGGGCGAAGTCTGCTATCTACGATGGCGTTGTAGTGAAATCGTGTTGTGATGGCAGTTGATGACGTCAAGTGCTGAACAGGACGACGTCGACGGCGAGTCATCGGTGTATTACATTGTCAGTGGAACACGCTCACTGCTGCTGGCCGCCTGGTCACGTGAATTATTCAGCAGGTGCGTTAACTGGCCCAGACCACACGCGCGCCCGCCGCGCCTAGCCGCGTGCCGGTAAAAAATTCAACAACGGCGCGTGTCCGGTCGCAGTGTCGGATTTCGGATCACAAGATTAGCGGTCGCGGGTAGCAGATGCTACCAGCGCGTGTGTGTGCTGGCTGCAGCAGCTCGTGCTAACTTGATTAACACGTTGACTGCGGCGAATTGCTAGATAGCGCAGAGCACACGCACCCACCCACGTGTCATCAGCTTCACTGATTTGTCCGTCGCATCTTCGCGTTGTCACATCAGTAGTTAAACTCAGCTCGAGTTAATAATAAAACGGCTAACCATACTAATCACCATCATCATTACCAGACATATAGCTCTGTCACGGAGCTACCCTAGAGAGAGAGTTTATTAGCCACAAAGCAATCAACATAACAAGCATAGTGGCAGGCTACAAGATAGGTATAGAGCCCATCAAAGCTAGTCGCCTATTGTCATGCAAAAATGATTATTAAATTATTATCGGGTAAGACGACAGACAAACAAACATCACGAAACACAAGTGCAAGTTCAAGCTGCAAGGTGCAAGGCAAATCATAACACAAATCACAATTAAACATACAAATATTGACAAAGTGGTCCACGGTCATACGTCAGTTATATCTCGGACATTACCCTGCTAACAGTTACAATAAAACTTTTTTTAGTTTATCAACAAAATAAGACGTAGAAGTGGTAGATTTAATTTCATCAGATAAGAAATTCCATAGTATACTGGCTATGTATTTTATTGATCATGGGCCCATAAAGCTGGCAAATAGATCTACATGTCTTTACTACGAGTAACATATAATTTTAGTGAAATAATTTGAGAATACAGATGGTAACTTATCATAATGGTGGGTGAATTTATTAAATAGTTTTTACCGCGCGACGCTAATAATCAATAATTGATAATAAGGATAATTATGCACTAGCACACTAAAATACTGCTGAAATAAGTGCAAATGATTTTAGAGATCATGTTTTTTTATATTTTCCAGATGGCAATTGGCCAACATGATGAATTATTAAGAGCACAAAATTTTATATGCTGACGCAGTTGGGAGGAATGAGAAACATCACCATGCCAAATTTTTTTCAAAACTGGGCTATCCAAAGCAGAGATATTGCGATTTTTTGATTTTATAAATGGCCGCCTCCACTATCTTTTATTTTTAAAATCACCAAATTTTTTTTAGCTAACGGTGTCTAGAGGATCAAGACTCATGAGCATATCAATTTCTGGCAAAATCGGTCTATCGGTTGCGAAAATATTAACATTTTTCAATTTTTAAAATGGCGGGCGACGCCATCTTAAATTTTCAAATTTGTGAAATTTCATTGGAAGGCCCAGATTCATCATCGTGCTAAATGTCGTCAAAATTGGTCGTCTGTTGTGGAGACATTGCAATTTTTCGAATTTTCAAAATGGCTGACGCCGCCATCTTGGATTTTTGAAATCGTGAAATTTTATTGGCTGTTGTGGTAGAGAGGGTCCAGACACATCAGCGTGCCAAATTTCATCAAAATAGGTCAGTCGGTTGCAAAGATATTGTTTTTAAAATTTTTCAAGATGGCGGCCGTCCGCCATCTTGGATTTGTTTGGGCATATTTGGACAACCCACAGTGAGTACTTCGGGGTCTCTATCAC
>Ga0209782_1001762_pt1 | contig 11623 bp, 15 predicted proteins | sample WorMetmaBAHAMAS1_FD_187390 | JGI IMG/M metagenome (GOLD analysis project Ga0209782, IMG submission 187390) | Marine gutless worms symbiont microbial communities from Max Planck institute for Marine Microbiology, Germany - Inanidrilus... | ecosystem: Host-associated > Annelida > Digestive system... | reverse complement strand
TTGGATGTGTTTAAGGCGCTAATAATTTTTGGCAGTTTTGATGCATTTAGTGAATATTATAGAATACTACTGTGTAATAAACGAAAACCTGCTTGCTTGTTTAAGTCACCAAGTTTCAAATCTGTTCAGTACTTGGATTTGTGTCTGCTGAGAAATGTGTGATCAACATTATGCTGTTGTCAGAGTTTGCTGTCTGATTCACTGGCGATGCATGGACGGAGTATGATGAACAGTACAGAGCTGGCCTACGCCAAGCAGGTACGGTTTTGTATTATATTAAGCATAGTAGTAAAATACAAGGGTGAATAAATAAGTAATGAGAAAAACGCTGAACTAATGGACTGCAAACAAAATCACTTTACAGTTTTGTGAGAACGGCTCCTTTAAGTGTTATGTATTTTTCCTTGTGATGTTCAAGTATTTTTATGCTGTCCATGAAGAAAATTCACCGTCACCCAGCTGTTTAACCCGTTGTGTTATGATAAGCATTACATTTTTATTGCTCGTGAATGTCTGCTCACAACATGAATATATTAAAAATTGGAACACGTGGAAGTCAGACGGAGTGAGATCTGTAAAATATGGCAGGTGGTCCAGCAGTTTGAATCTGCATTTCCTAATGGCGGCCATGGCTGTGGTGGGTGTGTGCACTGGCAAATGTTCATGATGAAGACATGCATCTCGAGTTGACGCAACTTTTCCCGGCATTTTTCTTTGAAAACTGCAAAGTCTGCAATTAGTTTCTTGATTAACTCGGCATAATAAACTTCCATCATAGTCTCTTCCCACCCCAATCATCAGAACTCGTTCACTGTCCCAATATATGGATGTCAATAACTTTCTCTGCAGATGCAGTCTTGCAAAATTTGACCAGTTTCTGTGATGGCATGCTGTCACTGCTACCTCTGCTGCTTGGTCTCAGAATTGGAATGATGAGCTATTCATCCATGGTAACATATCTTTAGAGAAACTCTGAAAATCTGCTTTGTACGGACAGATATTTTCATACATAGTTGTCACTTGTGAGCCAGACTTGTTTGTTGTTCAGGCATCAACATTCGCAGCAGCCACCTGGCTCTTACTTTTTATATCACCAGACGTCAGTAATAATGTGCTGGGTTGTGCTGTATAACAAGTTTAGATAGTCAGCTACATATCTTATGTTTACTTATCAATCTCTCTCAGTAACGTCCTCAACTAATTTAACGTCGTCAGTAGGATGTCCTGAAAGGTGATCATCTTCTGTAGACTTGTCTACTTCACTGAAATTCAGCAGCCCATCTATAAACTGTAGCTTCGAAAGGGGAATCATCCCTTAAATCTTCCTTCATGTCAGCTGAAACCTGATTTGGAGTCAAACCTTGCAAATATAAATATTTGCTCTGTATCTGTAAATTAATTGTGCCAGTTGTTTCAATATGTTTGGTAGGAAACTGGTGGACCAACAAAGTCAGTGGGGCAGTTAATCAGCATGGGCTTGCCTTGAAAATGGCCATCAAAATGGAGATAGCAGTGATTGTGACTGATGAAAATTCACTGCTGTGGTTTAGCAAAGCTGCTTGAATTTTGCATGTTTAATTTGGACTGTTTTTGTCATTGGAGAAGGTACCATAAGAGCATGTGAGTCATTGAAATTCATACATTAACTTTTTAACTAGCTTCCTGTACTACTAGTATTGTCGTCTGCAGACTGTTAGTTAAAGTGTGATGGTTTGGTTGTTAGGTGTATGTCTACAATGAGGCCATTGTGCAGGAAGGTATTCGTCCTAGCTTTGTTGGTCTCTTTGCCGATGTTGCAGCAACTCAGGACAATATTGTGCGTATTATTGACATTTTCTTTAATTGCCATTTAATTTAGATTATTAACATGGCATTGAAAAATTATGATTTAATGTTTATCATTTCAGATTCGGGTTATTGTGAGCTTTTTGCACGTTTTTGTTATTCATGGTTAGTTTATTTATAGTGGACAGTTTCTTTATGAATTATTTGTTTTTTCCATACTTTTATGTCGTAAGATAAGCATCAGCATCAATACAGTCAATTGCCACAACAGACTCGTCTCAGAAATGATCAGTTATGCGTTGAGTGGGATGAACACACACATTCAATTACTGTAGTGTGAACGTCGCAATGTGAGCTAATTTATGTCAATGTCAAAAGTGCTGTCAAGCTCTAACTACACGATGTGGCAAAACTTATCCATTTAAAGATTTTTTAGAATTTTTTCAGTAGTTGCTTTGCATTTCATTATTTGCCAACCCTAAATATAGCCACAAGAATGTTTGAATTATCTGGCAACTGGTGAGTAAACTAGACGACAGTTTGTTGACATTTAACATTGTGAACAGAGCGTTCGTGAACTGTGGAGCATCGTGCAGCACATGACCAACGTTTCCGCATTGCCGAGTGATAGTCTCGTCAAGGCTCGTACGTTGTGTAACATGCAAGCTGCATTCGTCCAGCAGGCTCTGAAATATCTTCAAGAGAGGTTGCTGCGTGTCAATGCTGCTTACAGTTTTTCTTGTTTCAATGTTTTTTTGTAGATACCAGACTATTGCCTCGGATGATATAAAGCCTCGAGAATATTTTATGCTGTGCATAGGACTGTCAGTTGTGATAGCACTGAGCATCACTGTCACCATAGAGGTTGTATGTGTGCTGTTGGCTGTAATGTTTGTAGTTTTGTGAAATACGTGGAAATAAAAGTGCACAGTAATCTACAGCAGGCGCAGCGTGGCGGAATCCCGGGTACATACAGTCTTGTACGCAGCTATTTCAACATACTCATGTCATCAACTCCAACTCCAGAATTTGAGGTTCACTGATTTCTTTATATGACTGGACCACATAAGTTTCACATATGAATTGAATCTGATAATGCTTCTGCCTCTGGTTCCAGTGTGATTATATACTGTGTTTTTTGTTTATTTGTCAGCTGTTTTCATAATTATAAATTGCCCCCTCTCCTCTGATAGACAACATCCGAGCTATGGTGTTTGTCTGGAGGAAAGAGGGGAGATTATCAGAACTGTTCTGTGTTGTATTGTATACGACACAATCATAAGCACATTTAGATGAGCAGTTCTTACAGTTCTCTGGATTGGGTTTTGTCACACTGGGTGCATTTCACTGTGCATAGCCTAGATTTAAATGTGTTTATCTGTGTGTATTTTGTGTTTTTGCTTTTCATACTGCATATATGTTGTTTTATTGTCAGTACAGTGGGGTGGATCTAATGGGATTGAATCCCAGTCCTTAGGACCTCTCTTCCTTCAGTGCTTTGGCACTGTTGGTTAGGTCTTTTGACCTATAAAACCCGTCCCCGATATGACCTATAATGTGTTTGGTGGGACGTGACTACTGCCCACAACCACCCTTGCCATGTATTATTGTTATTATTCAGCTTGAAATCTTGTAACACTATGAATGACAGCTAAGAGTTTTTGTTTTTACCCAGGATGGGACAGTCGATGGCATGCCGACGTGGCCTATGATTTATTACTGCATGCGATGTGGCGATCTCCAAGCAGCAGGGGATGTTGTCAACAAAGCCAGACAACATCTTGCAGACTTCCCGCAGTTTTTTCGGGAATATGTCAACAGTGGTGTTGGAAGGTATGATGTGATAAGATGTTGACAATAATATATAATTTTTAGGGTTTGGACTATAGTGTGACAATCCGATCATCCTATCGATGATACTGTCGGCGAAAACAATTGGCCTGTGTGACAGCAATAGTGATTGTTTTGGCAGAGATGTAGGCCACATGTTGCCTATGTCGTATCTTCATGGCTTACTGGGCTTAGCAATCACCCTCATACATACTGCCGCATCACCTGATGCTGGACCATGGCCATTGTCATTCATCCATGACGACAGCGATGGCTGGACTGGACCGCCTTGCACCGCAGCTGTCGCTGTCTATCGCAATGACATATATTGACAGTCGACTGGCTGAGGTCTGTGTTATTTTGCTGTCACTGTCACCTCCCACCCACTGTCTTAAGCAGTGCTTTTTACCGGAAACTTGTGTTTCATTTGTGAACTGAGTGACTGAGTGTGACCTTTCATGGTTGCATTGAACGATCGCAAATAGGCCTACTGTCATTGCTAATGATAAAATTCCTTCAACAGTTGTTACACTGTAACATTTATATACTAATAGCATTTCGGCCTACAGCATTGAACAGTTTGCCATTTGCACTGCTAGGCATGCAAGAGAACAGTATTCACTAAATACCGTCGAACAGAAACTGCAAAAACATTTTTAGGCAACAGCAAACATTATCTGGAGCCTGTTTGACATATCTGTGAGTTTAGCACTGTAATACACCTACCTAACTAACAGGTTTCATAGATTGGTTGGTTGGTTCGTTCGTTGGTTCGTTGGGGTTTAACAGCGCTTTTAACACAATTTGGGTTTTCATAGAGAATGGAGAGATGTGGATTAATCTGTGGAGACCACGAAAGAAATAGATGAGTCACAAGATTGAGAAGTTGTCGGTGACGATAGAACTGAAGTTGTGTGGTGTGTTGCAGACTGAGTGAACAGAGTGAACGAGACATGCGCATGCAGTACCACCGGTCTGTGAGAACCAGCACCGACCCGTATAAAAGGTAAATGAAACGTAAATCTTATCTGTCATTAGAGATGCGAATTGTCACTACTAGCCACCGTAGAAAAGTAGGTTTTTGTGTTTGTACAATAATGCATAGTATTTTGTTTGTATATAAATTATAAATATATTTTAAAGTTTTTTAGTGCATAGAAAGTCTTATTTATGCAAAATAAGGAGTGTTTGATGAAGTGAATTTTAAGCTATGTCATCTAACATGATAAATGCCAGTGCAAGGAGACTTGTAAATGGATCATAATTATTGCAGATATACATACCCACAACCGTTTTATGGCCCTTTGTCCGGGACAACCCGGGTAGGCCGGTACCAGAATAGAAATTCACCCACTCACACCTGAAATGTGTTGTGGGAGTCTGTCATCATTGTGAATTTTATGAGGCATTGGGAAGATAACAGAGGCAAGTGTGCCGACAATCTGGCTGGACGGCACCCCATCCAGACCATCGATGCATCCCACCTCTGTCATCCTCCCAATTTTATGCTGGATGCCCTTCCTGCAGGAACCCTCTTAATTTTTCCTGGCTTGGGACAGGCACCAAATATGCTGGATTGCATACCTGGACGCTTGTTGCAGATATACATTGTGCATTAATTATCTTGTGTTTATCACAACTGCCTCAATGTGTTATTCAGCTTTTAAACAGTTGCATACCCATACTGCTGTGTGTGAACAACTTGACCATGGTCATTTCCTGAGAGTGGAATGGTCTGGGTTTGGCTCACCACCGTTTCGCTGTCAGGTAACACCCTTTGGCAAGTTGTTTGCACACTTGTCTTTATCAGTTTAGCGCTGCGGTAGCGTCGTTCGTCGCACGAACGAAGTTGTTCAACGTTGAGCCCAGTAAGTGCTGGGATGGGTGACCGTCTTTGGGCGGGTATACCACCTCGGTATGTAACCAAGCCAACTAGGTCAACTCAGCCTTGCATCCCTCTGGGGTCGCTAAATCGAGTACCAGCCTTAATTGGCTGGGGTAAAGGCGGGAATGTCACCTCTGCCGGGTGGCAGGTAATACTGTGTGATCCCATATGGCACGTGAGTTCCCATAGCGGTGTGGTGCTTGTAGCACAAACTGCTATACGCTTCCTTACCTTATCACCAACCGGTATACATAGGTACTGGTCAAAGCGCAGTGATGTCCTGAGGCTGGGAAGGTAATCATTGGTCTGGCAATTTGCTTGCCATGCATCAAGAGCATTTACCTGTAGGCTCAAGACATAAGTAGTGGAGTCGAGAGCACCACCTGCTGTAACACACCTTATCAGATATGACACTGTTTACCTTGGCACGACCCCATCACCTGATCAGTGACTGGTGCTGACAAGGCCCCGTTATTTTTTTTGACCTCACCCTTATTTATATTCATTAAAATATCAGGCATAGTCTGGTAGTATGAAGGTGGCATGTTGTTGCACATTAATTGTTCCTTACATGAGATTTGTCGTATGAAATTGCCAGAACAAGACTTGGTTTCTGATTTGGATATTTGTACGGCTCATTGCCAATTACACCTTGTTGTTTTTCATGTCCCATGCCTGTCCTTAACTCATTAATGTGAAGTCATAAAAAGCCTAGAGGTGGAGCAACTTTGTACCCATTTTGAGGTGAGGTCATAGGTCAAGATTAAAAGGTTACTTCCCGTCGAAGCCTTAAACCGAGCTTTAAAATCACTAGCTGCTCTCGTCCTCTGCATCGCATAGCATCTTCTATGTTTTTTTACTGTGACTTGTGAAATGGCGTTACTGTAATAATCTCGGTGAATAACATGGCAATCGTAAATAGTAGCCTTTGTCTCCAGTGCGCAACCCATGATGGGTACTTGCTGGTTTTTGTCATTGAGTGAAATTTGATTGGAGTCAGTGCATTTTTTTTTGGCTGTCATGTCATCCTCTTGTCACATATGGGCTCCAGACTTGAGGAAGGAAGATGAGCAGCCCACCTGCAGTCCACTGTGCGGTATAGCACTCTATCCTTACCTTTTATTCAGTGTATTCATATTTATTTTCAGACATAGCGATGGTGTAGAATGTTTTCTGCATTGTGGAGTATTTACTTGTTGTGAATGAGAACTATTGTTGGTTGTTGCAGGGCCGTTTACTGCCGTGTTTGCCGATGTGATGTGCGTGACGATCACTCCGACGTTGCCACATCAACCGATGACTATTTATGGCTGAAGCTTGGCTTAGTAACATTTGATGAAACCGAGGCCGAGTCACGTGATGGCTTAACATTGACTCAGCTACAAACGATGTTGCTTGAAGATTTTGGTCTGTTGTTTTCTTTTCACCTCTGTTATTTAATGTGTTTGATGTGCAGGTATGTAAGCGTGTAAATATATTATGTTATTTTGTATTTGCTAACATTTGAATTTTAAGCTAAAGTTTGTAAACCAAATCTTAAACTAGGCACCAGAGTCTAGCGTCTCTTTGTGCTTAAAACCTCAACTGCTTGAACTTGTCACATATTACGTTGGGTTTGTTGTTCCATTATTCACCATTATGTGGCACACGACTCAGTGCTGTGGTTATCACATAAATAGAAGTATCATAGCTGATTGTCTGTTCTGTTACATCTTGCAAGCGAGAGGGAGAATATGATGAAACATATTCATCGGTTGGTTAATTACTGTAAAAACTGATTAATCAATTAATCCGTGGCAAGAACCGGAAGAGGAAGTAGACAAACTTCTTCTGAGGAAGGTCTCTGGTAGAGACCGAAACGTCAAAGGTTAAAAAATGTTTTGTTGTGTCTTGATTAATCAGTTTTTACGCAAGAGAGAATTGCAGAATTAAGTTGGGATAAACGGTGTTTTTTACAACAATTCATTAGAAGGTTATTGTAAAATATGTTTGTGTTTACTTTTAAACAGTCTAATACCATACACCTTTATTGTAAATTTGTAGATTGATAAAAATGAAACTTACTTGCAGAATTACATACACTGTGTAGCACATCTAGTCCATGTATGATGTTTGTTCACTGGCGTTTTCTTTCAGGTGAGGTTCATTTCAGTGCATATCAGCAGCCGTATCTGTACTTCCGTGTTTTGTTCCTGACGGCTCAGTTTGAAGCAGCGATTGAGTTTCTTGCTCGAATGGACTCGCTGCGCTGCTACGCCGTACATGTTGCACTTGTTCTGAACGAGATGAAATTGCTGCTCGTGCCCACCAGCACACATGCTTTACTACGTATGCACTGCTTATTGTTGCAAAGTTCAGCATGGTCTTTTTTATACTTCCTGTCTTTGCACTATTAAAGGGTACATGTACTTACAATTAATACCACTGCCATTGTATGTTATTGTTATGTATACATACCGCCATTGTCATCTGATTATTTTAGCTGAATGTTATATTTTATATTTTGGTAAATTAAATATTAATCTTAATTCACACAATACAGTGTAAAAGAGGACAGACAAACATCTGTACAGAGAAAAAGTAGGCCTAAATATTTGTCTAATCTATAAACTGGCTAAACAGCATAAAACGCATGCCAAACAGACGTTTGAAACTGCCCATCTCCGTGAGTAATTGAGTAAGTCTTGCATAACGCATCAAATTCCTTAAAACCAGCCAGCAAGAACAATGTATTTATCGCTGTTTATTACTGGAGGCTTTTCAAATGAGGATATGGGGAAAAAGGGAAAAAATAGCTGAGTGGATAAAATTTCAAACAAGAAGCATTTTAAAAATTTTGGGCCCATTTGCCACTGCGAGCCGCCGCACGCCCATTCACCAGGTGTCGCTACTGTTGCACGCTGCCTGCGCATCGATGTCCACAACGACAACGCGTGACGGGACCGCTATGGCCCCATAGAATGGGCCCAATAAACGAGTGTTGATAAAAGTGGGGGATAGACAGATAATGAAAATTATCTAGCAGAGACAACATTGGATTGGACATATTTTGAGGCATTAAGAGTTTATTGCTAGATATTATAGAAGGACAAATGAAGGGAAGACCTAAAGGAGGAAGTAGGAGGATGCAGATGTTACATATGTTTGCAAAAGATGGTTATTTGGCACTGAAGCGAGCTGCTGAAGACTTTTGAGATGGAGTTGTAGAATGTCATGTCAAAAACCTGCTGTATAGCAGAATACTGGAGGATGAGGTTGCATACTCTGCTCATGTAATAAACTAAGCTTTCTCAAATCAAGAGTGTAATTAAGAAGCAGTTACAGTGCTACACATAATGCAGTTTAGACGAGTTTTTAAATTTAAATATTTTGCAAATTGCTACATTCCGTGTTGACTGTAGGGTACGTAAGTTCTTATGCACGCATGTTTGTTGATGTCAGTAAATGTATGCAGTGCATATAGTGGAATAATACGCATGTTGTGGAGGTAATGTTGATGCTGCGTGTGTAGTTTCCAAGGACACAGTTGATCCTGCTCCACTGCGACGTCTCAACTTTGTGCGGCTTGTACTGATGTATACACGCAAGTTTGAAGTTAGCGATCCTCGCGAGGCCTTGCAGTATTTCTACTTTTTGCGGTTTGCACTGTATTATATTTTGTTATAAATCTCTGAAAAACTTAGTAATATTGGCTTTATTTACGTCAGTTGTCGATGTTTATATAATTTTTCTTATTTGTGATTAAAATATTCATTTTTCTGTGCAGTTGTTTATATTTGGAGAAGTTTAGAATCTCATACAATCTCATATATTTTCTGTTTTTAAGTAAAGTTGTGGCAAACTTTTGTTGTTGCTATTGTGTTATTCTGAAATGCAGGCCAGGTGCCATTTTGTCAGATGATTTAATGTGTATTTTACATGGGTTGCATTTTTTTGCCTCTGTGGGTTAGTGTGGAGTGATATAATTTACATATTATAGTGGACCTTGGAAGTTTTTTTTACTTAGGTTACTATAAATGGTCATTGTGTAATTTTGCTGCCCTCAGAATTTGGCTTGTTTTATTGTCTGATAGCTGCTTCGAGCATTTAGTTGACTGTTAGAAATACAGCTGTAACTGTTGTCGTTGTGGATGTCAGAGACATGAAGACTCCCAATGGTCATTCCATGTTCACATCATGCATCAGTGAGCTTGTTCTTGAAACACGAGAGGTAATGGCTAATTTGCAATTGTTCAGTTTTGTTCTTTTGTGGATTAGCTGGGTTTTTTATTTTGTGTGCTGAATTTGAAACTTTGTGGTGTAGTATCGGAGGATATGCAGACATGTCTCAGATGGCGTATTGTTACTAAATATTTCTGTGCACCTTAGAAGTGCACTTACGTACTTTACTTAAAATCAAGCACAACTATTTTGTGACCATTTTTTATATTTATTTCTATTACTTGCTGGAAATCTGTGGTAATTGCCGAGATGTTGTTGCTGGCGTCTAACCAAGTGCTGTAAAAGAGCATTAGCAGTTATGATAACACAAACAGCATCACCAGTAGTCTATATTTGCATGTTACTAATGTAAAAGTGCAAACGGTAACATTTTCTTGTTTTCATTTTGTAGTCAATATTGCCTTTGTATTAGTTTTGACCAGACCTTTAAATTGACGGCGTAAAAATTGTACGAATTGAGACTGTGTGAACGCTGCTGGTTGTTTGTTTGTCCAGTTTGACATGTTGCTCGGCACACTGCAGATGGATGGGACTCGTCGGCCAGGCGCCATTGATAAGTTTCGCCTCGACACGCATAGCATTGTGGAGGTGGTTGCTGAAGACACGGAGACCAAAGGCCACTTTGAAGATGCCGTCAAATTATACGACCTTGCACAGGTACATACGGTCACTTGATGTGTTTGTTGCTTCTTTCTTGTTTTTTTTGATCTGTAAAACATGACATTCATTACGACTGCGGTGCACTGCACAGAGATATGGCATTTATTTGCCTGTTCGTACTGTGTATGTAAAAAAGGTGCCACCACAAAGCCTTAAGCACCTTGCTGTGCTACCTTATGATTTATCATTAATCACAATACATGTGTCAGGTTGCTACTTTTTTCTGATGTGAATGTTTCACAAGGTAGTGAGCGGTACATTTGTAGTGCAGTGAGATCTTTGACTATGATAGTATTGCACATTTGCTGCTGAGTTCTCCAGCAGTTCTCCAGTAAGGCAGCTGGTATTCAGCCAAACTAGAGGCAAGAATATGGTGGAAACTTTTTCCAGACATAGTGTATAGAGTTTGTAAGCTTGTATAAAAAAATCCATTAGGCCTATAGCTGTGGAGTGTGGATTGTTTATAGATTTAGTATTTGTATTATTACATTTGTACATTACAATCGGATTAGAAATAGAAAAGATCAGAGAGGCTTTTGTCATTCATCAGTCTGTTGCTGCACTGTTGCTTTCTTACTGTGAATCTAATCTCTTTTTGGAATCTATAGGTGGATGTGAAAATTTTCATAAATAAACTTAGTTGCTACAGATGTTAACATAATGCAAGTATATCTGCTAATGCCAATGGACCCCGTGACGCTGCTTCACACAAAATCGACCATATTGTGCTGCACGCTGAGTGTAATCAGCAGGCAACAAGCATTGCGAGCGATATTTAAATTACATTGCTACACAGACTCACAGTTATGTTGGTTATTAGGACATTACATGCACTGTGAGGCTAAAATTTCAATTCCACTTGGTTGATTTGTTGTCTACATATTGTACAAGCACGTTTGCATCAAATACCATAAGAAATCGAACTGATGGAGCTTGAGCTTTAGTGTATAGCATCATTGGCTTCTACCACCAAAGGTGTAAGCAACAGAGGTCCACCGTCGACGGCATTGTTCTCACTGAACTAGAGTCTCTGGCATTGTTTGCGTGATTCTACGTTTAGCCGTTTTTTGATACAATACCGTTGCACGGTAATAATTGTTTGATTAGTTATATTTCAATTGATGAGCAATGGCCAACCATTGGTATGTGTTCTATAGAACCATGAGAAGGTACTGGAGTTGTTGAACAAGCTGCTGAGTCAAGTTGTGTCACAGCCGCCAGCCACACAGTCTACCAGAGATC